>Ga0255048_10002953_pt1 | contig 10554 bp, 8 predicted proteins | sample JV7_2_2_MG_FD_183619 | JGI IMG/M metagenome (GOLD analysis project Ga0255048, IMG submission 183619) | Seawater microbial communities from Jervis Inlet, British Columbia, Canada - JV7_2_2 | ecosystem: Environmental > Aquatic > Marine > Inlet | place: Canada: British Columbia | collected 2016-10-06
TGGCCAATGGACCCGGAAGCGGGACCGGAGGAACGATCAACATCGTCGGGTGTACGGTGAGCGTGGCTTCGCGCGTGGACGTCTTCGCAAAGAACAACAATGGCATGATCACGATCTCGGACGGTGATCAAATGACATTGTTCGGGGACTTTAGCGCAGGACCCGGGGGTACGGCGGCCATCACCCTGAAGTATCGCAATCCCGGACAGACACCCAACTGGATCAATAGGAACTTCAACATCACCCCCAGCGTCCAGCTCGACATCACGCTTCCGAACTGCGATCTCGACAATGACGGGGTCCTGAACTTCGATGACCTCTGCCCCCATGTTTTCGATCCATCCCAGCCGGACAACGGCGGTGTGGCCTCCCCGAATGATCCCAGCGGATCCCTCTCGGACGGGATCGGTGACGCCTGCCAGTGCGGCGACGTGAACGATGACGGCCGCGTCACCATCGACGACGACGCCATGCTGCGTGAGGCGCTGGCCGGAGCCGGTCCGGGACTCAGCGCCCCCGAGAAGTGCAACGTGATCGGTCTGGCCGATGCGAGCAGCCAGGACGCGTTCGGCGTCACGCCGGATTGCAAGATGAACGACTCCAGCGTGATGAGCCGTGCCTTCACCGCGCGCGGCCCGGGGCTGGGAGAGGTCTGCGACCCGGCTTTGCCTTAGCCAACCTTCCCCGAGCTCTCTCAGCGACGGGGCAGACCCAGAATCCGCTCCGCGATGATGTTCTTCTGGATCTCGCTGGTGCCACCCGCGATCGTGAGCGCGCGGTCATACATCATGCGCACGGCCAGCGAACGGGCACGTGGGGCCTGCTCGTGATCCTGCATCAACTGCCCGTACGCTCCCAGCAAATCAGACATCGAGTTGGAGAAGCGCTGCGCCAGCATCGTTCCATACAGCTTTATCGCCGCCGAGAGATGTGGATTTAGGCGACCCTGGTTCGCATCGGTCATACTGCGATAGCCCGAGTACTTTGTGATCGCCGTAGAGATGGCGAGATCGGCGACGCGCTGCCGCCACTCAGGCTCGCACGCTTTGCCCGCTTTGCGTGCGAGAGCGATGGCGTGTCCGAGCGATTGCTCGAAGCGCATGCCTGAGGCGATGCCGCTGCGCTCGTTCACCAGCGCCTGGGAGATGATCTTCCATCCCTCTCCCTCCTCTCCGAGACGGTTCTCCAGCGGAACTTTCACATCGGTCATGAAGACCTCGTTGAACTCGGTGCCGCCGGTCATCTGCTCGATCGGCTTCACGTCGATGCCGGGCGAACGCATGTCCATCAGCAGAACGGTCAAGCCGTCGTACTTCGTCTTTGCATCCGGCATGGGCACCCGCACCAGGCAGAAGAACCAGTCCGCCATTTGAGCCTGGGTGGTCCAGACCTTCTGCCCGTTCACCACATAGTGATCGCCGCGCGGCTCCGCGCGGGTCTGCGTATTGAACATATCGCTACCCGCGTTGGGCTCTGAATAGCCCGTCGCCCAGATGTCCTCGCCCGAGAGGATGCGCGCCACGAAGCGCTTCTTCTGCTCATCGGTGCCGGACTTCAGAATCGCGGGGCCCACCCACCAGATTCCCATCTGTCCCGGCACATTCGGCGCGTGGATGCGGGTGAGCTCTTCATTGAGGATCGCCTGCTCCATGTCCGCGAGCCCCGCGCCACCGTGTTCCTTGGGCCAGGCTGCGCCGAGCAGACCGGCCTGCTGCAGTTTGCGCTGCCACTTCCTGCTCTCTTCGAGGCCCATCTCGCCCAGGGATTTCTCGGGCACGTTCTCCTCGAGAAAGCTTCGAACCTTTTGACGAAACGCCTCTTCCTCGGGTGTGTAGCTGAGATCCATGCTTGTATCTTAGCAATTGTAGACTTCATGTCCGAGTGCAGGTAGGGTTGCGCGGACCGGCGCGCCGACGCCTGGGAAGAATTTTTCGTGGGACTCATAAGCGACCACGTACTTTCCCCGCAGGCATTCCTCGATGAGTGCCTCGGGTTCAAGCGCGAGCAGCGAGTGCGAAGCCGCTATATGCAGGAGCTGCTCATAGGCAAGCTCGATCGGGCTCGGATCGCACTCTGGGCCAAAGATTTCTATTACTACGTGGAGCCTGCAATTCCGAGTATCGCGGCATGGCTCGCGTCCGCCCCCACCCTGCCGGACCGTGACCTGCACCAGCTCGTCGCACGCAACCTGGCGGGAGAGATGGGCTATATCAAGGAAGCCGAGCATCACGACCTGTACCTCCAATTCTGCGACAAGGGGCTCGGCATCTCGCGCCAGGAGCTGCTTGACTTCCTGCCGCTGCCAACGACGATCGGGGCGGCCTCGGTCGTGGGTCACTACTGCCGGAGCTCGTTCATCGAGGGCCTCGGCGCCTTCGGCCTCGCCGTCGAGCTAGAGCTTCCCGAGATGCCAGGTGCTGGCAAGATTCTGTACGACGCCCTGAAGACGCATTATCAGATCAGCGAAGCGGCGCTTGAGTTCTTCTACGTACACATCGAGGCCGAGGAGGAGCACGGAGAGAACGCACGCCGCGCGCTCGAGCTCTGCGCCCAGACGCGCGAGCAACAGGCCCTGATTCGTCGCGCGTATCGTTTCAGCGTGCTGGCGCATAACGGGATGCGCGAGGGCTACGACCGCCTTCTAACCGCCCCGACATCGTAGCCTCGTCTCGTTCGCGCAGCGGAAAACCGGCAAGTGCCGCGCAACTCTGCGGCAACTAGCGCCTGTGTTTCAAGGCAGGCTGCGGGGCGCCGAAAAGAATAGGGACGTCGGAGGGGCGGAGGCGCCAGATTGCATAAGTGGAGCTTGTGGGCGGCGGGCTACCTCGGTGCGAGGCTGCTTCTCGGCGCTCTCACCGCCAGCCTGGTTCAGGTCCGGTCGGATCCTCCGGGACAAACCCCGGAGTTCGAGCCTGATCCAGTCGTGTTCCCGACCCCTCCTGCGAAGCTTCAGACCGCAGAGGTAGAGCTGGAGCCCGATCCCCAGCAGGAGTTGATTCGCACGCAGGCCGCAGACCTCGTCCGCCGTTTCATGAACGTTCCGTGGCCCGAGCTAAACGGGACGGAATGGTCTCGTCGCTATACCTCCGAGGCCGAAATCCTGGTGGACGGAGTGAATACGAATGCGTGGATTACGGTGAGCTCAGCGCGGGTTCCTTGCGAAAAGGTAGACGCGGTGCTCGTTCAGTCCGAAGACCCCGATCTGGGGCCCGCCGATCGCTGTACGCGCTGGCTAAGAGCTGCCACCGAAACCATGCGCCGACACGGGATCGAGAACAAGACCCCCCAGCAGTTCCTGGAGGAGCTAGGCGCGGAGCGCAACGTCCGTGTGATGGTCGTGTATGCGGGGTGGTCCAAGGATCCCAACGAGAACGATGCGATCCGCCTCGTCGAAGCACGTCCGGTGTTCGTCTACCCGCAAGCGAGCTACAAGGAAAAGCGCGACGATGCCCAGAACGAGATCTTCCGGGCCATGAAGCTCGGACCCTACGCGGATGCGTCTGCGCACCAACTCCCCGCCAATACGCTCGTCGATTGATACCCGGCCTTCAGTGGAGCAGCTTCTCCGCAGGATTGGGACCGCTCAGATCAATCGTCCCGAAGCGTTCCTCGTAACGTCGCAGTTGCTCCTGTAACGCAACCAGTAATCGCTTGGTGTGCTTGGGACTGGAGATGATCCGGGCACGGACCTTGGCTCGACGGCGATGGGGGGGCATGTACATGAAGTCCATCGTGAATTCCGTCTCGTCGTGGTGAACCACGGCGAGATTGATATACATCCCCTGCTCCATATCCTTGTCGATCTGCATCTCGATCTTGGCGTCTTTGCGCTGCGCAGGACGATCCTCAGCCACTTGCTTCTCCTCCTTCAGCTCCGTGCTGGAGCCACCGTGCGACGCACACTCCAGCGCAGGAACCCCGGAGCGATGGCACGCGCGATACAGCCCAGGCCGATCATACGAGGGAATATTAGCTCGTGCCGGCCCTTTCGCAGCGCCCACATGATCGCTTCGACCAGCGGCTCCGGCTCGACCATCAGGCGCCGCGCCACAGCGGGCATGCGCTCCAGGGCCTCCGCATCGAAGAAATCGGTGCGGATGGTTCCCGGGCATACGTTGAGTACGTGAACACCCGCCGATTCGACCTCGAAGGAGAGTGACTCGCCCAGGCCCATCATGGCGAACTTCGACGCCGCGTACGCGCTCTCGTCCGGCACCGCCAGCTTCCCCGCCACCGAGGCCATGAACACGATCCATCCCTTGCGGCGCTCGATCATCCGGGGAAGCAGGGCCTTCGTGAAATAGAGCGTCCCGAGGTAGTTGACGCGCATCATGCGCTCCATGTCCTCGAGCGACCACTCCAGGAAGGTTCGATGGTGACCGTAGCCCGCATTGTTCACGAGGATGTCGATCGCGCCCAGCTCTTCCAGCGCACGCTCGGCACTCGCCAGCGCCTGCTCGCGGTCCGCAACATCGCAGGGCAGCACGATGGCCTGTCCGCCCGCCCGGCCGATCTCCTCGGCCAGCGACTCCAGCTTCGGCACTCGTCGCGCCACTAGCGCAACCCGTGCACCTTCGCGCGCGAGACGTAGCGCGAGCAACCTTCCGATGCCACTCGACGCGCCCGTTACGAGCGCGTTCATACCTGCCGCTGAAGCCAGCTTCGCCATCTTGTTCCCCCTCCGATAGTGTTGGTGGCTACCGCGTAGAATGCAACGGCCTCCGTCGGACCTGCTATAGTTCCCCACGCCGTGGGGGAGTTTGAGTTTCAAGAGATCTTCGAGCTCGGGGCCGATTCCACCGAGTATCGAAAGCTCACGTCCGACTATGTCTCGGTGGCGGAGTTCGAGGGCCATCAGCTGCTCAAGGTCGAGCCCGAGGCCCTGTCCCTCGTCGCCACGGAGGCGATGGACGACATCGCGCACCTTCTCCGATCGAGTCACCTCGCGCAGCTGCGCAAGATCCTAGATGATCCCGAAGCTTCGGACAACGACCGCTTCGTGGCGCTCGAGCTGCTCAAGAACGCGAACATCGCCGCTGGAAGAGTCCTACCCGGTTGCCAGGATACGGGCACCGCGATCGCGATCGGCCACAAGGGCGAGAACGTTTTTACTTTCTGCAACGACGAAGAAGCGCTCTCGCGCGGCATCTACGAAACCTATGCGCGAAGAAACTTACGCTACTCGCAGCTCGCCCCGCTGGACATGTACGACGAGAAGAACACCGGCACGAACCTGCCGGCGCAAATCGAGATCTACGCGAGCCCCGGCGACGAGTACCACTTCCTCTTCCTGGCCAAGGGCGGGGGCTCAGCCAATAAGACCTTCCTCTATCAGGAGACGAAGGCCTTGCTCAACCCCGAATCACTGCTGGGTTTCGTCGCAGAGAAGATCCGCACGCTCGGCACTGCCGCCTGCCCTCCCTATCACCTGGCTCTCGTGATCGGCGGAACCTCCGCCGAGTTCACCCTGAAGACCGTCAAGCTCGCAAGCGCGCGCTATCTCGACGCGCTTCCCAGCAGCGGGAACGAGCTGGGTCGCGCGTTCCGTGACCCCGATCTCGAGGAGAAGGTCCTGAAGCTCTGCAACGAGACCGGGATCGGCGCGCAGTTCGGCGGCAAGTACTTTGCGCACGACGTGCGCGTGATCCGACTGCCGCGCCACGGCGCGTCATGCCCGGTAGGTCTCGGCGTCTCATGCTCCGCCGATCGACAGATCCTGGCCAAGATCACGCGCGAAGGGATCTTCCTCGAGCAGCTCGAGACCGATCCGGCGCGCTACCTCCCCGATATTACCGAGAAAGAGCTCGGGCCAGCGGTGGTCGCAGTCGATCTCAAGCGTCCCATGCAGGAAATTCTCGCGGAGCTCAGCAGCCATCCCGTCGCGACGCGCCTGTCGCTTAGCGGCCCTCTGATCGTGGCCCGCGACATCGCGCACGCCAAGCTCAAAGAGCGGCTCGAGCGGGGAGAGGGACTGCCGCAGTACGTCAAAGACCACGCCATCTACTATGCGGGTCCCGCCAAGAAGCCGAAGGGCTATGCGTCCGGCTCGTTCGGACCCACTACGGCGGGGCGCATGGACTCCTACGTCGATCAGTTCCAGAGCCACGGCGGCAGTATGCTGATGCTGGCGAAGGGCAACCGCTCGATGCAGGTGCGGGATGCCTGCAAAAAACACGGTGGCTTCTATCTAGGCTCGATCGGCGGCCCCGCCGCACGTCTCGCAGAGCACTGTATCAAGCGCATCGAAGTCATCGAATACGAAGAGCTCGGGATGGAGGCGATCTGGCGCATTGAGGTCGAGGACTTCCCGGCCTTCATCGTAACCGACGACAAGGGCAACGACTTCTTCGCGGATCTCGCCGGTCCGCGACCCGCTCCGACACTACAGATCTCCTGACCCGCGCCCGCTACGACGCATCCGCCGCATTTCAGAGATTTCCAGGATCTGCCGATTCTCGCATGTGATGTCTGCTCTCAGATGGACTCGGGTCGGGCTCTGGGCCATGGCCGTTGGCGTGACACTCTGGCTGCCTACCAGCGACGCCCACGCCGGACCACAGGGCAAGTCTCGCTACGAAATCCTCAAAGCGCGCCAGGAGCAGGAAGCCGCTCGCGAGCAGGAGTGGCGCAAGCGTTATGCCAAGAGGCTGAAAGCCGTCGAGGCGGCGCAGCAGCGCCTGGAGCAGATCGAGCAAAACCGCACCCACACAAACCGTGGAGTGAGTCGTACCCAAGAAGAGAAGGCGCAGACGGAGCTCCAGCGAGCCCAGAAGGCCCTGGACTCGCTTTACGAAGAGGCTCGACGCGAGGACGTACCGCCCGGCTGGCTCCGCAGCTACGACTGATCGCCCCTTCGGAACGCCGCATCACTTCAGCGAGGACTCAGCATAACGGCGCGGTGTAACTCCCCCCGGGGGCAGTCGGCTTACCGGATCTTTCTCGGGGACAAGCCGTCGCCCATCATCCCAACACTGTAGATGAAATTGCGGCTTTTTATCTACCCTATGCCGCGCCCGTTGCCAGAGGCCGCGTGGATCAACCCGCCCGACCGGTCGGTGGCAGAGGCGCGCTCACCTATTCCGCGCCCAACCGATTATATTCAGCAGCCATGGGAACTGCGAGCCGTAAGGTCAAGGCCGCGATCATAGTCGCGCTGCTGGCGATGGGTTGTACCGCCACGCGCCGGTCGATCGACCCACCCATGATCGGAATCACGAGCATGGTCGTGAGCAGCAAGGCGATGACCGGCAGAGACGGCCCGGCGGGCATGATCACACCCATGCCGTACGTCGACGCCGTCAAGCAAGCGGGGGCGATCCCCGTGATAGTTCCCCCGCTGCCCGATCCCGATACAATGGCGATGTACGTGGCGAGGCTGGACGGGCTGGTGCTCATCGGAGGACGAGACATTCCCCCCGACGCATACGGTGAGGAAACTGCGCCTCAAGTCGTGCCGATGGAACGGCAGCGATGGGACTTCGAGAGCGAATTGCTGCGGCGATGGCTAGCAACCGACAAGCCCGTGCTCGGCATCTGTCTGGGCTCGCAGATTGCGAACGTGGTACAGGGTGGAACGCTCATTCAGGACATCTCTACGGAAGTCGGAGACGATGTCTCTCATCGAGCACCCGACGGTGCATGGCACAAGGTCACCATAGACGGCGATAGTCAGCTCCATGCGATCCTCGGCGAATCGGAAGTCGTGGTCTGGGCGCGACACCATCAGTCGGTCGAGCGAGTCGGTGACGGCCTCGCCGTCGTTGCACACAGCGATGACGGCCTGATCGAAGCGATGGAGATGCGAAAGAAACCGTTCGCGGTGTTCGTGCAGTGGCATCCGGAGCGAATGGAGGGCAGCGAGCACCGGCGAAGGATCTTTGAAGCACTCGTGGATGCTGCCAAAGCAAGGGAGCGGTAGGCCTCGCCGCGGCGAGGCCTGATTCCCTCCTCTGGGAATTGGGACAGTTGACGCGGCGGACTGAACCGGTCTGCCAGGGTACAGCTTCACTAAATTCCTGCCGGAAGCTGTCTCAAAGTCGTTGACAGATTCCGTTGCCCGCTTCTCGGCCAACCAAGCGCGCCCCCCCCGGCAACGTCGGACCCTGGGGGCGACGGCGATGGGAGGTCGTTTGGGGCCCGGAGGGTGTAGATGAAATTGGCTGTTTACGTCAGGTCGTTTGCGCGGCCGATGGGCTCAGCATAACGGCGCGGTGTAACTCCCCCCGGGGGGAGTTAGTTTGCCGGATCTTTCTCCGAGACAAGCCGTTGACCGTGTGGTGACCCAGGCAGGATTCGAACCTGCGACTTCTTGCTCCGGAGGCAAGCGCTCTATCCAGGCTGAGCTACTGGGCCACGACGGATAGGCGTGCCTGGACATGCCACGGAAATCCCGGCTCGGAACATTCCAGAAACATGGTCGGGGCGCAAGCGCGGAGATATGGAGAAGGAGACGACGGCAAGAATCATCACAGGAAGGAACGGTCTGTTTCCGACCCTAGCCGCCGCCTCCAGGCTTCCCCGCGATTGTGACTTGGAAGGTCGAGAAAGCAGCAACTTGAGGCTAACGATCCTCTCAGAAAGCCCTTGATCCGGAGCGCCGAAGTCTTGATCCTGCCCGCCGACCCGGACCTGCACACCCCGCGCCGTATGCTGAGCGCGCAACAACCCAGTCTCGAACCTCACCTACGCTGCCGGGCCACGCCATGGTAGGCTCGCTGGCTCGATCGCAGAGGAGTGAGAAGCGGCCGCGTGACCTGGATGAAGTGCTGGACTGCCTGCCTCCTGCTCGCATGGCCGCTTTCCGCCGTTGCCGACTCGGCCGACACGGACGGGCAGGCCGGCGACCTGGCGGCACAGATCGCGGATCTCGATGCCACGCGTTCACCCGCTGAGCTGATCGAAACCCCGCTCGCAATCTCAGTCGTGTCCCGCGAGGAAATTCTCAGGGCGCGGCCCGCCGCGGATCTAGCCGAGGCGCTCGACCTGGTGCCCGGAGTCTTCGCACAGACGAGCGGCAACTACGCTCAGGACACGCGGGTGGCCATCCGGGGCTATGGCTCGCGCAGCACCTTCGGCATCCGCGGAATCAAGGTTCTGGTCGACGGGGTCCCGACGACGCTGCCCGACGGTCAGTCCGAGGTCGACTCCATCGACCTCGCCTTCATCGAGCGCATCGAAGTGATCCGGGGTCCGATCTCGTCCCTCTACGGCGGGGGCGCCGGCGGCATCCTCGCCTTCCAGACCGTGCAGCCTACGGAGGAGACGAGTTTCCAGGCGCGCAGCATCTTCGGCAGCGATCACTTCTCGCGCTACGAGGGACTGGCGCGGGGACGGATGGCTGGGGTCGGCTATGTGGTCGGTCTCACCTACACGCGCAATTCCGGCTATCGCGACCACTCCCGCGCAAACCAGAGCGTACTGTTCTCCAAGTTCCAGCACCAGTTCTCCGACGGAACCGATCTCGAGCTCGCCTTCACGAGTGTGTGGGCGCCCGAGGGCCAGGACCCCGGCGGCCTGACCCATCAGCAAGTCTCGGAAGACCGCACGGCCGCACAGCCCGCCAACCGGCTCTTCGACGCTGGCGAAGAACTCGATCAGCAGAAGCTGGCGCTCACGCTGCGTCACCCCCTCTCCGAAACGGGCGAGCTTCGCTTCATGGGCTACTGGCTGGGCCGCGACTTCTCGAATAAACTTCCCTTCAACCGACAAGTCGACCTGGAGCGGAGCGTCGGGGGCGGCTCGCTGCTGTACACCGATCGCTGGCAACGTCTGAGCTGGAGCGCGGGTCTGGACATCGACGTGCAGATGGATCGCCGCAAGAACTACCAGAACCTCGCGGGCGCGCGTGGTGCGCTCACGCTGGACCAGGACGAGACGGTGAGCGCGCTCGGGCCCTTCGCGCAAGTCGAGCTCGACCTGGGCCGGGGCTGGACCGCGCTGGCGGGGCTGCGCTACGACTGGACGGAGTTCGATGTGGACGACCAGTTCGGCGGGAACGGGGACCAGTCGGACTCGATTCGCTTCCGTCAGCTCTCGCCGCGGCTCAGTCTGCGCTATAGCCGCTCAGCTAAACTGAGTCTCTACGCCGATCTCTCGACCGGCTTTCAGGTACCGACGACGGTCGAGCTCAGACCCGCGAACGGAGCCGGCTTCGACTCGGATCGCGACCCCGAACGCTCGCTCGGACTGGAGATCGGCGCCAAGGGGATCCTGGGGGAACGTCTGGTCTACGATGTGGCGCTCTACCAGATTCGCGTGCGCGACGTACTCGTCCCGTTCGAGGACCTGGCCGGAGATACCTTTTTTCGTAACGCGGGTAAGGTGCGCCGGCGTGGGGCCGAGGTCGCCATCTCGGCTCTGCTACGCCCGGGGCTGACTTTCCGCGGAAGCTATACCTACGCGGACCACCGCTACACCGACTACAACCCGTTCGACCCTGCGACGGGCCAGATCGCCGATTTCGATGGGAACCGTGAGCCCAATAACGCCCGCCACAGTGTCGGGGCGGAGCTTAGATTCACGCATGCTTCGGGCCTCTTCAGCGAGCTCTCGCTG
>Ga0255048_10002954_pt1 | contig 10550 bp, 13 predicted proteins | sample JV7_2_2_MG_FD_183619 | JGI IMG/M metagenome (GOLD analysis project Ga0255048, IMG submission 183619) | Seawater microbial communities from Jervis Inlet, British Columbia, Canada - JV7_2_2 | ecosystem: Environmental > Aquatic > Marine > Inlet | place: Canada: British Columbia | collected 2016-10-06
AGAAAGCATTATCCATTGAATGGATTTACTGATGGATTTGATTCAATATACTCCAACGCCAGAATAATGATTGATGAAATAATTGAAAGGGGAAAAGTATGAAAATCGAAGTTGTTAATCACAATTTAGTTTATCTCCAAGAGCATCCTTCGGTAAAAGCATGGAAATACTCTAGGCCAAAAGATACTGATTCAAAACTGGATGATATTTTGAATTTGGATTTGCCAGTTAATGAAATGTTTGTTTTCAATCTTCAGATTGAATCAACGATATTAGAACGTGAAATAATTGCGTCTATGAAACTTCCAATGTGGGCTAGAAGCTCAAGAGTCTACAACGTTTTAAATTTTGTAGTTGATAGTGAAATTTATAACAGATGGTCAAACACATTTGAGAACAGTAGAACTGCAATGCTTGCGGTTTCTAGTGATGGCGAAAGGCAGGATGAATATAGGCGTTTTCTGCCTATGTTTTCATTAACAGAATACACTCTGCAAATAAGCATGAGAGATTTAATTCGACTGTTTTTGTATTTTAATTTTTTACAATTCAATGTTGATTATTTGCATGACTTTTTTGAAAGAGCATGTGATAGGATTCTTAGTGTTTTAACAAATTTTTCACTAGTGACTTCGGATAATATCAAGCGGTATAAATTCAAAAATTTATTGCCAGCTAATACTAATGAATGGGAAAGCTATTCCGTAAGTGATTATTTGGTTATATGTTCTAAATTGCCAATGTCATTACGAGCGCAACTTATAAGGCATAGAGCTTTAAACGTAAGGGATAATTTATTTGAATTGCTTTCCAATCCTAATTTTATTGGTAGTGATTTAACAACTGAAGTAAATGTTGAAGTTTCTGGTCATGTCGATGACTTCAAGGATGTATTGATGAAACGCAGTTGTTGGGCAGCTCAATATAATTTGTGGTCTCCATTTTTAAATCAAATTGAAGAAATGATTGGTGGTGGACTTGATAATTTACCTTGTCACGCTGGAGCATGTCCATATTCAAAAGATGTTGAATTGAGATATACTGACAAAGATCCAAACGCGCCATGTCCGATCCACGCTAGTATAAACAAAAGATCATTAAGCACAAATCAATTGATTGAAATTCGGAATCAGTATGAACAAGATAAAAGACCAAAATTTTGGATAGATGAAATAGATGCATTTAAAAATGGAGGTTAGTGATGATTAAAATATATTTAGCTGGACCCATCTTTAATGATCATGACATAGAAATCATTAAGAAGATTGAAAAATTTATTGATTGGAATGGAATTGAATTTTATTCTCCTAGATCAATCGGAATATTGCAGGATATGAGTCCTGAAGAAAGAAAAAATAGCATGAAAAGAATCTACGATTCGAATATTGAACAAATGGAATCTTGCACACATTGCATTGCAAACATAACAGAACGTGATTCTGGGACAAACTTCGAGGTTGGATATTTTGCCAAGTCTGGAAAACCCATTGTATTATTTACTGAAAGTGCTGAAAAAATGAGTGTGATGCTATCTGAGTGTGCTGTTGGTTTTACTACTGATGTTAAAAGATTGCTTGATTGTTTTCATGGCTACACTGAAGAGATAATTGATACAATATGAATGAAATAACTTTATATGCAAAAGATTCTCGTCAAAAAATTAGGATCTGGAAAGCTTGGTCTGAAGGAAATACTATCTATTGGGAATATGGCGCATTGGATGGCGAAACGATAGTAGATTCTGAACCTGTATCATACGGACTTGCAAGCCGTTCTCTAGATGAGCAAATTATCTCTAGGATCGATAGCAGAGCTAATAAAAAACGCGATACAGGCTATGTGGAGAGTTTACAGCATGCTATCGATGGTATAAGGCTTAATAGACTAGGCTACAAGCGAGCTGCTAAGTGTTCTAGATACGATAATAGGCAAAAATATTTGGTTTATGATGGTAAAATGGAATATTTTGTTCAAACCAAATTAGATGGACATCATATGTCTGTTGTTAATGATAATGGAAAATTAATTGCTTATTCAACTAATGGTAAAATAATAGATACGATTCCAGAAATTTTGAATAATTTAAATGTTCCAATTGGTCGAACGATTGAAGGTGAACTCTACCATCATGAAACTCCTTTACAAACTATTTCAAGTTGGGTTAAGAAAAGACAGCCTGAAACATTGAATTTAACTTATTGTGTTTATGATATTGATGGAGATAAATGTTATAGAGAACGATTTCAAGATCTTTGTGAAATCATACCATTAAGTTCTGACATACTGCCAATTAATTCAAATGTTGAATTACATAAAACTGAATTATATACATTCAAAAATGAAGTTGAAATGCTTGGAGTATTGAAATCATCTATTGAAAATAAATATGAAGGTTTAGTTTTAAGACTTCCAGGTTATCCACATATGGATGGCAAAAAATCTAATGGAATGATAAAAGTTAAACCAATGTATTTTGATGAATTCCTAATTGATGATGAGTTTTTGGTTGTTGATGTTTTAAGATCCGTAGATGGATGGGCACGGCTTGTTTGCATAACTGAAAATGGTAAAACATTTAGATGTTCAGCTCCTGGAACTGTAGAGCAAAAAACATATATACTAGAAAATAAAAGCGTATACATTGGTAAACATGTTAGGGTGAATTTTGCAGGTTACACAAAAAAGAAAATACCATTTCATCCAGTTGCCATTATGTGGCGTGAAAAGTTTGAGGAGTAGATTATGAAAGTAAGTCCATCCCGTATTAAGAAAAAAGAAATAGAAGAGATAGATTCTCAAATTGAAGAGTTTTTAGAAAAAGGTGGGGAAATAGAATCTATTCAAAGAGGCGTTTCTAACATTCAAATAAAAGGATATGGCGGCGTTAATAAAAATCTAATCGAAAAATCAGTACAGAAAGGAAATAGAAATTCAGTAAAAGCGAGAGATATAAAATGATAATTCCATTTGCAAATTTTGATAATATAAAATTAGTTGAACAAACTTGTAATCGTTCGTGTTATGCAGCATGTTTAGCTATGGTTTTTGATATTCCTATTGAAGATGTTATAAAGGAATTAGGGCATGAACCGCCATATACTGATTTGGAAGTAGTTCCATTTATTGTTAGGCGTGAAGTTTATCCAGATAAAGTTGGTGGAGTATTAATGCGAGCATTTACGCCTATGTCAACTATGATAGTGATTGTTCCAAGCAAAAACATAATTGGTGGAACTCATGCAATCATAATTGCAACTGATGAAGATGGAGAATTTAAATTATTAGATCCATCAATTAATAAAAAATATACCGATACAGAATGGATCAATGGTGATGTTATAATATGTGAAGTGTTCCACCTTCACAATTGCAGGTTAAAAAATTAATCACACATTCCAGATTTTAACATTCCTTTTATTTCACCAATATCAGTAAATAATTTTTGAAAATTCTTTTCATAGTTTTTATGAAGTCCAATGACATCATCATGAGTTGCGCATTTTGATATTTTATCAGCAAGTTCATCTATTCTAAGGTGGACAGTTTCAATCTGTCCAGTTGTTGCATACTTCCCCATGCTCTGCTTTGCATCATGTATTTCACTCATCAAATCCTCTTTGACATCTGTGATTTTTTCATTAACTTCTCTGTCTTTGTGATTAACATCAGTTCTAAGAGTATCAAGGGATTCACCTTGTCCACTTATTTGCTTTTTTATGTTATCAATAATATTTTTTGTCAATACTCTAACTAAAAATATTAATCCAAGTAATAACGCAACGCCAGTAGCCCAAATTAATTCCGGTATGTCATTTGGCATTTTACTTCCCCTTGTTTTTAATTCTTAAACTACAATTGAGCTATTACTAGTGGACCAACTCCAATTGGAACTGTTTTTGCTGATCCATCAACTGTTAAAAATATTTCCATTTCATCATCATTTTCTAATTCTACAAGAAAAGAAATTACGAGCGAATTAACTACTAGAGTTTCAGTGACAGCCGATTGATTTCTAATAACTGGAGTACCAGAATTTACCACGGTAGTTATTGACATTAAATCATGATCAATCTGAGCAACAGTTAATAGAATAGATCCAGTAACCATAAATAAACCTTTGCTTTTTGCTTTAAAAAATACATTAGAAGATAATTGACTATGTGTATCTTTTGATGTCGTCCATACAATTCTGTAAGCAGTATCATCTCCAGTAACATTACTTCCAGCATCACTTGTTGCAACCACCAATGGACGATCAAGACTTGTTCCAAAAGTATTGCTAACTAAATTCCAACGAGTATTAGCAGTATTGTATTCAAGTGTTATTAATTCATTTGCTTGGATATCACCAGCTACTAAGCTAGTTCCATCAGAAAATTTTATTTGTCCAGATGTAAAACCTACATCAATACTAGGCAGTGATGCAACTGGTTCAGCAGCAGTGTTCGAAGCATGAGCCAAAAATTGAACTTTCATTTTATCAACTAGTTTGCTAGGACCAATTTGTGGGCTAGTTGGATTCAATGTAAATAATTGTGTAGTTGCTCCGGTATCTATAAAATAATGACCACCAGCAGCAATTGATGCAATAGCTTTCACCAATTGCTCTAAGTTTCCACCGTCCAAAGCTGGAGTTATTGACTGAATAACATTTTGGATTTCACTCATAGGCTCATTCCATTCAGAAGCCGTCAAAGGATTAGTAGTAACCTTACCATTTAAATCTTGCATAAAAACCTCTTAAACTGGTATAAAAACAACTAAACAATGAGCTGGTTTTATTTTATTAAAAAAACATTCCAATACTGTTATATCATCTAATGTTGCATATTCTACCGTAATAACGAATTTTAATTCATCTGTTGAAATAGAGTATGTAAATGGAAAAGTAAAAGTAAAAACATCTCCAGAAACTGGATTATCTTCACCAGCCTCAACAGTAACAATCAAACCAAGAGCCAAAGCTATTGCTTCAAAATCAGCAGCAGTTTGTGCGCCAAAAGATAAAAGTTTAGCAACAACATGGGATTCTCTTACGGCAATCGTTCCAGTCCCAGGAAAACAATCATCAGGAATTCCAATTTGTTTTTCCCATTCTTCTAACAACGCATTATTGCCACTATCAACAATCATACCTGAAGAGAAATTTATCAATTCAGTCTCTACTCTTTTTAACTCTACAGAAAGACCTTCAATGAAATTTCTTATGTTAGTTCCAATTATGTTTTTTGATTCAAAAACCTTGCCTCCAGGCAAATATGAAGCGATTGAATTTGCATGATCGGATACACTATGATACTTAAATAAATTAGGAAAACTCATTAGAAATTCATTGCTCCCAATATCAAAATATTATCATCGGCAATTGCTTGTATACCAGATGGAGAAGTCAAACTAAAAGATTCTAATCTTTGTCCGGTGATTGGATCGATAGTTCCGTTTATTGCGCTTACATAATCATTTTCTGGTAAATCAAAACCGACTCCAGCTATGGTTTTAAACATCAAATCCAAATTATCTTCAATAGCTTGTCTCATGGTTGTTGTATCTGGTGTTATAGAAGCAAATGTAAAATCCAAATCTATTACAGTAGTTGGACCAACAACTATAACGCTATCGTCACTTATATTAGCTGGTTTTATTTCTAATATTTTATCTTTAACTTCAGTTATTTCACCAGCATCAGGTTTTATTGTGAGGTCGTTATCTCTAACAAAATAAACAGTTACTTGACCTATATTTGGAGTGACAGCATTTACAAAAACTCTAGTCACACCTTCTATTTCTAACGCCTTTTGATGTATTTCATTTTCGCTAAAATGAGCAACTGGTGATCCAACTTTATCTAAAAACCTTTGTCTAAAAATTTCATCAACTTCAATATCAGTTCCACCTCTTAATCCATCAGAATCCACATAAGCATCATCATCTATATTAGTTATTGGAGTTGATATTGTAAGTTTTTCTCCAGAATCTAAATTCTCTTCAGATGAATAAAGAAGTGATGATACTGGAACTAAAGCAGAGCTATGATTAGCAATTATAGTTCCAGTTCCTGGAGTTGCTGTTGGTGTTGAAGTTAGAGTATAGAAAAATTCAAATTCATTAACTACAGTTACAGGAAATGTACCATTATATGCAGTTTCAATGGCTCCGGTTATCAACACTGAATTTCCTGAAGCCATATTGTGTTCTATATCAGTTATCACGGTAGCAATTAATCCAACATATGTTATTGAATTAACCGATAATGGATTAGTTATTATCGTTTTTAGTATATCCGTTGTATATATTTTTCCACCTATTGTTTCAAATTGAGTGCTTGCTGGAACAACAGTTGCTAATACGCCAGTAACAACTATATTTCCTGTTCCTTGAGTGGCTTCTTTTCTAGAAACACCAAACCATGATGCCTGTCTATCTAAAAAATCATCTGTTGAAGTGTCCCAAAAACTTTGAATCATTGCTTCATTTAAATTTTGATAAAAATCAAAAATTCTGTTTGTAAATGCGCTTATCAACGCAGAAATCCAAGAGTTTGGAAGAAAAGGATTTGAAGATGGCAATGAATTCTGGACATCGACTTTAGACCTATTTTCCACGGACTGCGCGTTTTCTGGAATATTTAAAGGCATTACGATTGACTCCCACTATTGTTCCAAAGTGTATAAAACTTATTATCAATTTTAGAATTTGATCTATTGATATCGACTTGCAGATTGAAATTGCCATCATCATCTAAAAAAACCGTAACTTTGTAATCAATTACCGAATCAATATCAGATAACCAGGAAAAACCATTTTCAGCAGCGGTTTTGATTTCATTCATTGCAGTTCTGTTTTTTCTTGACTGTTCTGACAGCCAAATTTTAGATCCTATTTCAAAACCAGGAGTACTCTCATTCCCTATCCAACCTCTTCTTAATTCTGGAATAACAACTTCTTGCGCATTCGCTCTTTGTTCGCAAAATATTGTCATAATTAATGCAGTATCAAAAAATAAATCTGTTTCAAAATCACCATCAGATGTCAATCCGATATCATAAAATAAACCAGATTCATCAAGATTTAAAACAACATCATTACTAATAACAGTCATTAGTTAACTCCATCAGTATCATCGTCTCCAGAGCCAGCGGTCCATGCATAGTGATGAGTATGTAAATCTGAAATATCTTTTCCATTTGATGTAACGCTCGCCAATTCTGTATCTCCAGTTACTGTTAAATTATCAACAATTCCAATTGATCCAAATAATGAATCTCCAGTGAATACAGCGTCTCCATTTACAATTAAATTTCCTTTTATTATAGTATTTGGTGCTATAATATCAACAATATTTGAAGCATTCACTTCGACTATTTCACTTTCAACTTTTGTATTAACAGATGTCACTTCAACATTTTCTTCAGCTTCAATTGTTGCGTTTTTACAGGTTATATTTATCAATCCATTTTCAGTAGATTCAATATCAATATCGCCATTGTTTCTAAAATGTATTTTACTTTTCGTAATCGGATGAAAAAATACAACTTCACCTTCTGGCAATTCTTTAATTCTTTCTTGTGGCAATCCACCAAATCCAACTTTATTTTCAGTATCACCACCTATGCTATAGGCTGTTACAAATGACCCAACAGGCAAATTTGCATGCATGCCATATGGAAAAAGAATATTGCATCCGATATTTTTTCCATAATATGAAATTCTCTGAACAGGAAAATTACCAGTATCATCACCAGCTTTAACAATCTTTGCGATTCTTATGAGTCGCTTTATTTTAGATGCCAGCAAATGGATCATCTTCACTTCCTGGTTTGATTTGTGTTGGGTCATCTATTAAATTTGTAAACGAATCTTTATGAATCAAGCCAATTTCTGTTGTATTGCCACCTTCGGAATCATAAAAATATGTAATTGATCCTATCAATTTAACACTATCAATATTAAGAAAAACATCTTTTATAGAAATCAATTTATTAACTTCATAAACTTCATCAAACTTCGTTGAATGACCTTCTACTTTTGCGTTTACAACTTTGCTTCTAGATATTCTTACGTCTTTTTCCCATTCAGCTCTTTCTTCAATTTCATCTTCTTCAGTTACTTTTTCAACTTCAAAAGCAAATTGTCTACCTTTCCTTATTGAATCATCTAAAACAATACCATCATTATCAACAGCGTTTTCCGTACTAACATCCACGGTTTCAAATTGATTAGTTGAGCTTTGAGATTTCGCTTCATATTTATTGTAAAGCTTTGTTAAGTCTATTTGAAGTGATCCAGATAAAATATTGTTGCTAACATCATCATTTAAAACATTTTGCAAAGCTCCTTTTAATTTTGTATTACTATTTCTAGTTATAGCTAAATTACCATCTCCATCCGTAGTTAATAAAACGCCTCTTTTCCTACATAGTGTTTGTATAAAATCAAAAGCGTTTTCTCCAGGATCTGTATTAATTGGACCTTCATCTTTTTTAAAGTCTTTCAAACCACCAACATTATCCACTATTTTAATATCAGAGCCTAAATGTGAAATTACTTTTTTTATAACATCAATTAAACTAATGTCTGTATTTATTGCATCAAAAACACCAATAGTTGAATCACCAATATCAGCGGTTTTATCTCTTCCAGAATATGTTATGTTATGATTTTCAGCATCATAATCAACAAAAATATTTTCAATGTATCCAGTTACTATTGGTTTTCCATCTATTAATGCTCTGCATTTTTCACCACCAGAAAATGGTAATGGATCTGCGCTTGCATCAACATTAGCAATGAATTCAAATTCACCATTTAAATCCTCTATCGATTTAGAAACTGTTATTGATGAGAAATTCGTATATTCCTTACCATCAACTTCAATTAATATCACTAATCGCCTCCACAGTACCATTTATAAATGACACATCAGGCAATTTATTAATCCTATTTACATCAGCAAAATTTGATGAATCTCCATAATACCTGTATAGCAATTCTCTCATAGGAGTTGTTTCAGTTTCAATCTGTATAGTTCTAGCAGCATCTTTTTTAACTTCATCCAGGAACTTATTTGCTGCAATTCTTAAATCGCTTAATGCATCTAGAGAATTAGAATCCAATCCACTTTTATTTTGTAAACTAAATTCATTAGCAGTTGTACTTGGAGTATCTTTAAATGGAGTTTCATTGCTATGGACTTCAGCTGTTGGTATTTCCACAATTGATTTATATTGATCGTCCAATTTGCTTTGAATAATTATCACTTCATCTTCTGTTATAAATTTTAAACTTGCTGCAAATACATATATCCAAGATAGTGCAAGTGAATTGATAAGAGAATTAATTAATTTGTCATTTTGTTTTGCTTCTTTTGTAGCAACATTATCTATTTCAATCCAAGATGGAAAACCATTTTCGCCAGAACCGGATGATCCAAAAGAACTGGTTTTAAAACTATAATCATCATCACCAAATCCAAACATGCTTTCAAATCCATCTATAGCTTTTTCTACGCTTTGTGTTGATGCACCTAAAGTTTGAAAAATCCCATCAAATGATTCAAACATTTCAGATGGTGAATTTAACAAACTAGCAACGTTATTTGATAAAAATGATATTTGACTAGAAGCTGAATTTGCGACATCAGTAATATCACTCATGAATTTAGTAGATTCTTTTATAGTATCAATTGAAGAGTTAACCTTGTTAGTTGCACTCTCAAAACTGTTTATTAATTCCTGAGAAACTTTCAATTTCTTTGAAAAATTATCACCAAGAGCTTTCCTGTATTCATTGTTTAAAAACGATACCTCACCTTCGCTAACTCCAACTTCTTTAGGAGTTGCGTTGTCTGTATCGACATCGAAAATAATATCAAATATAGCTTCACCAAACTTTGTGAAAGTTTCAGTTAATGAAAATGTTCTGCATTTAATATTTTTTACAGTTCCATAAAATGGATGCATCAAATTACCAGATCCTTTGGTTTCCAATGCTCTTAAAAGATTGTCTCTTTTGATTTCATAATCATCACCACTTATTATTCCACGTATCTTATAACCTCTTTGCTTTTTACCCAAATCTTCTATTGATTGTCTATTTGAATTTGGATACAAATGAGCAATGTCTTTTCTACCTCCGATCACTGTTCCAGACATGAATAAGAAAGGTACGTTTTTATACGATGCTTGTGGGATTCCTTCTAGATAATCAAATAAATTCACAGCAGCCATTTTAAGGTCCAACCATATTGCTTTTTGTATTCAATTTACTGCCTCTTGATTTTGTTTTTATAGACTTTATTTTTTCAGTGTCTCCAGTTACATGAATATTCAAATCAACAACATTTGATTCAACATTAGAATTTCTATTTCCAATAATATTTTCTTGACCTAAAGTATTTGCAATATCGCCAGCAAATAATCTACTGGCCTTAAATAAATCATCATTAGCAGAATACACTTTATTAAATATAGCTTCAGTGTCTCCAAGAGAAGAAAATGTCTTTTCATCAAATAGCAGCTTCTGATATTGAGCTGCTTTTATCTGCTTCTCTT
>Ga0255048_10002955_pt1 | contig 10548 bp, 14 predicted proteins | sample JV7_2_2_MG_FD_183619 | JGI IMG/M metagenome (GOLD analysis project Ga0255048, IMG submission 183619) | Seawater microbial communities from Jervis Inlet, British Columbia, Canada - JV7_2_2 | ecosystem: Environmental > Aquatic > Marine > Inlet | place: Canada: British Columbia | collected 2016-10-06
AAGTGTGCATCAACTCCACCGTGTCAAACCGGGGCTGTCCACCCACCGCCAGCAGCAGGTTGGCTGCAAGAGCTGCGTGCAGCATTTCCTCGGCAACGATGCTGCGAATCAGCAGTGCCGCCTCCGACTGCTGGTCCTCGATGGAGTACATCGCAAACAGGTAGGGCGGGACGGTCGAAAGCTCCACCTGGATCGCGAGCCGCAAATGGTCCTGCAGGTCGGCGGGCGTTTCAATCGGCAACCAGCACCTCCCTCTCGGAGTCAAACCTAACCGAGAGGGCCCGGGACCCGCCGGCGGGCTTTCGGGGCCGGGCTCACCGAGTACCCTCAACGCTCCACAGCTGGCAAGGAGCAGGCAATCACTCTCGGTCTCATCGCATCGGCCTTTCTACTCGGGCTGCGCCACGGCGTTGACTGGGATCACCTGGCCGCGATCAGCGACATCGCCGCCACCCAGGAGACTCCCCGCCGCGGAGTAGTGATGAGCTCCATGTATGTAGCAGGCCACGCCGCCGTCGTGTTCGCGATCGGAAGCATCGCCATCCTGACCGGTCGGAATCTGCCCGGCTGGGCAGACGCCCTGATGGGAGCGGTCGTCGGCTGGACGCTGATCATCCTGGGCGTCTACGTGGGCTACACCCTCATTCGTCACCGCGGAACAGTCCCGATGCGGAGTCGATGGATGATCATTCTCGGTGGGGTGCGCCGCCTCTACATCCGACTGCGATCACACTTCTCCAAACAAGGCACCGGCCCCGTTGCCCACTCCCACCCTCACAGCGCGCTGGCCACCTTCCATCACGAAGGAACTGAGTCAAACGACGCCGACGGACGCATCCCCCGCCACAGCCATCATCACATCCATGACCCGGTCCACGAGCCGTTTGCCGATTACACCCGCGGGACGTCACTTGGCATCGGGATGTTGCACGGGATCGGTGCCGAGACACCCACCCAGGTGCTGGTGTTCCTGGCTGCAGCCAACGCCGGCGGCGCCGCCGCCGGACTCATCGTTCTCACCGCCTTCCTGCTCGGTTTGGCGCTGGCGAACTCCGCCATCACCTTCGGTGCCGCTTACGGATTCCTGGCGGCCAACAACCGGGGATGGGTCTACACCAGCCTGGCCGGCGCCACCGCCGCCGTCAGCCTCTTCGTCGGAGTGCTCCTGGTAGCCGGTCAGGACGCGATGCTGCCAGCCTTCCTCGCTGGCTAGCGGCCCCTCCGGGCCCACGACCCACGACCCACGACCCACGACCCACGACCCAGCCTTGAATCAGGACGTGGAGTTACGAAGTAACTCCTAAACCGGACGAAGTCCGGCCGAAGTCCGACCGGGGACGTTGATTAGTGCCTGAAATGCCTTCTTCCGGTGAAAATCAGCACCATCCCGTGCTCGTCGGCGGCATCGATGACCTCGTGATCGTTGCGGGAACCGCCGGTTTCGACCAGGGCGATGACCCCGGCCGAGGCGAGAGCATCCGGGCCGTCGCGGAACGGGACCAAGGCCTCGCTGGCAGCCACTGCTCCCTCGGTCCGTCCGGCCGCCTGATCAACAGCCCGCTCGGCCGCCCCCACTCTGCTCTGGTCGCCCACCCCTATCCCGACGGCAGCTCCATCTCGGACAATCACGATGCTGTTCGATTTACAGTGGCTGGTGACGGTCCACGCCAAACGAAGCTCCTTGAGCAGTCGATCCGTTGGGGCGGCTCTCGAGACCACCTGCCACTCGTCCATGATCGTGACCCGCGCATCGGTCTGCTGGATGAGGGCTCCGCCGTCGATCTGTCGCACCTCTACCGCCGCCCCCGATGGCGGCGGCGCTACCAGGACTCGCAGGTTCTTCTTGGCCTCGAGCACCGAGGCGGCTTCTTCGGTGATACCGGGACAGATGATCACTTCGAGGAACATCTCCGACATCTCCTTGGCCGTCGCCTCATCGAGTCGAGTGTTGACTGCGACCACTCCCCCGAAAGCCGACAGCGGATCGCAATCGCGCGCCGCCACAAAGGCCTCGTGCAGGCCCTCCCGCACGGCCACTCCGCACGGGTTCATGTGCTTGACCACGACACAGCCGGGGGCATCGATACGCTGCACCAGGTCCCAGGCGGATTCAGAGTCGGCGTAGTTGTTGAACGAGAGCTCTTTGCCCTGCAGTTGGGCCACCTCAAATGCCCAGCCGTCCTCCCCGGCCCGTCGGTAAAGGGCGGCTGACTGATGTGGGTTCTCGCCGTAGCGCAGAGGCTCCGCTCGCTGATACGCGACGAGCCTGGTTTCCGGGAGAAGTTCTTCGGAAGTCAGCCAGCCGTGTATCTGCGCGTCGTACCGACCGGTGTGGGCGAAAGCTTCGACCGCCAGCCGGCGGCGCTCGTCGATCGTAGTCCCGCCGTTGCCAATGGCATCGATCACCGATTTGTAAGCGGCAGGGCTGGTCACCACCGCCACTCTCTTGTGATTCTTGGCCGCGGCTCTGATCATCGCCGGCCCGCCGATATCGATGTTCTCGATGATCTCCTCGTCCGGCTTGCCGGCCGCCACGGTGGCCTCGAACGGGTAAAGGTTGCACACGACGAGGTCGATGGCGTCGATGTCCTGGCCGGCCAGGTCGGCCAAGTGATCGGATAGCGACGTATCGGCCAGAATGGCGCCGTGGATCCGCGGGTGCAGCGTCTTGACGCGGCCGCCCAGCATCTCAGGAGCACCGGTCACCTCGGGAACGGGAACCACGTCGATGCCGGCAGCTTGCAGCCTCCGGCTGGTACCCCCCGACGCGACGATCTCGACGCCGGCTGAGACCAATGCCTCCCCCAGGGCTTCGAGGCCGGTCTTGTCCGACACGGACAACAGCGCCCGCCTGATTGGAGTCCGCTGACTCATGTTCACTCCTGTCGTGGTTTGCCCCGATGCGGCGGGGATGGACTCGCGGGCGAGGGCATCGACCACCGCGGGATAGAGCTCATATTCTTGCTGCTGGATCCGGGCGTGAAGAGATGCCTCGTCGTCTCCTGGAAGCACCGGCACCTCCCGTTGGGCCAGGATCGGACCGGCATCGACATCCTCGACCACCACATGCACGGTTACTCCGGTGGCGCTTGCCCCCGCCGCCAGAGCGTCCTCAACTGCATGGGCACCGGGGAACGCCGGCAGCAGGGAGGGATGGATGTTGATGATCCGCCCGGGGAACCGCTCGATCGCTACCGGTGCCAGGATCCGCATGAAGCCGGCCAGCACCACGAATCTGCAGCTGAACTCATCAATCTGATCAAGAACGGCGGCCGTAAACGCGGTGCGGTCGGGGAAGTCGGTCCACCGCACGATCCGGGTCGGCACATCACTTCTGGCCGCCCAGTCGAGTCCGTCGGCGTCACGATCGGCAACGACCACCGCCACCTGATAGGCCGAGTCAGACTCCACCTCGAGTAGCCGTTTGAGGTTGGAACCACGCCCCGAGATGAGCACGGCGATCGGAACCTTCGCCATCAGGTGAGGATAGGGTGGACAGTCGCCAGCTCAGCCGCCGCGGCAGCCGGCCCCACGCTCAAGAAATCCAGCGAATTGCCGAAGGCGCGAGCAGGAGATGCAGACCATTTTGGGGGTGGATCATGCTCTTCTCATTTGCGGCCATGGCCGCCGGTTTTGTCCTCATCTTCCGAGGTATCGAAGTGATGGGCTGCAAGACCGTCTCGCTCTCTCGTTCCTTCACCACGTGCTATGCGAACGAGTTCGGCGCCCTGCCGGGACCGGTGGCCGGCGGGGGCCTGCTCACATTGGGAGCGATCTTGTTCTTCGTGGCCATGATGAGGTTCGCGACAGTGAGATAGGTGTTCCCGGTCCTGGCGGGGAACAGAAAAAGCGCCCCTCACGGGACGCTTTCTGTGTTTCTGGCTAAAGGCCAATGGCCAGGAGCTGACCGCTCGTTACTTCAGCTCGATCTGGGCGCCGGCGCCTTCGAGGGCTTCCTTGGCCTTATCGGCTGTCTCCTGGTCGACGCCCTCGAGGACGGCAACCGGTGCGCTCTCGACAAGGTCCTTGGCCTCCTTGAGCCCGAGGCTGGTGAGAGCTCTGACCTCTTTGATCACCTGGATCTTCTTATCGCCGATGGAGCTGATCATGACGTCGAACTCGTCCTTCTCCTCGACGGCTTCGCCACCGCCGCCATCGCCGGCCGCTACCGCGACGGCCATCGGGGCAGCTGCGGTCACTTCGAACTTGTCTTCGAACGCCTTGACGAACTCCGAGAGCTCGAGAACGGTCATGCCCTCGAAGTGCTCCAGCAGGTCATTGGTCGTCATCTTCGCCATGTCATTTCTCCTTTGCTGAACTACTTGTCTGAATCATCTGAATCGTTGTCGGCCGTGCCGTCCCCGTCGGAGGTCTCGTCATCGTCGACAGGCTCTTCTTCCGGCTCGGTCTCAACTTCGGCCACAGGCTCGTCGGCAGCAGCCTCGGTCTCCGTGTCCTCGGCAGCGGTCTCTTCGGCGGCAGCCTCCTCCGTTTCAGGTGCCGGCTCCTCACCAGCCTCGGCCTCCGCCGCGGCTTCGGACTCATCGAGGGCCGGTTCTTCGACCTCGGGGCCGGCGGGTGTCGGCTCCGACTCCTTCTTCTCGAGGAGTTGCTGCATCGCCGTGGCGGGTTGACGCAGGATCGCCGACATCAGGCCGGCCAGCTTGGCCATCGGAGCACTCATCGCCCCGGCCAGCTTGGCCAGCAGCACATCACGAGGCTCGATCGAAGCAAGTTGACGGACGGCGTCGGCATCGAGGGTCGCTCCCGACAACAGGCCGCCTTTTAGTACCAGGCTGTCGTTCGAGTCGGAGAACTCCTTGAGGCTCTTAGCGGCTGGAACCGGGTCGCTGCTGGTGAAAGCAATCGCGGTTGGCCCGTCCAGCCAAACCAGCAGGTCGCTGAACCCTGCCTCTTCCGCAGCCCGCCGGGCCAGGCTCATCTTGAACACCTTGTACTCGGCATTTGCCTTGTGCAAAGACCGGCGCAACTCCTGCTGCTGACCGACTGTCAGGCCGCGGTACTCGGTGACGAACACCGCCTCGGCCGACTCGAGCTTCTCTTTGATTTCCTCGACAACGGCGACCTTCTCGGGTCGTGCCATGTCTGCTCCTGTTCTGGATTGGAAAAAACTCCAACCGGAAAGAGAAGGAGCCTTGAAGGTTCCGACCTGCGCAGGCATCTTCGGCCACTAGGTGGCACCGGCGGTCTCCGGTTCGGAGGTATTGAATTGTGGCCGGGAGGATAGCCGCCTGCCGGTCTTACCGAAAATATCTCCGGTCACCCACCCATGACCGCTTCATCTCCTCCGGCGTCGGCAGTGGGGCCAGGACATGAATGCTCTGCAAGGGAGGAGCCGGGCCGCGGACAAGCCCGGTGATGAGAGCACCCACGCCGATGATGGCCGCCAGACCGATGTTGACGATCCGCTGCTTCGACTCGGCGTAACACCGGCGTTCCAGGAACGTGTCCTCGATTCCCGGTTCGTACTCTTCGTAGAAGTTCACGCCGAAGGTGGTGCCGCACAGGTGATCGCGGGTAGGAGATCCAAAAGCACCGCCGGTCGGCACCGTGAAAGAGCGGCTGCCGAAAAAGAGGCTCAGGAAGACGAAGAACCCGGCGACGACAAACAGGCTGCGCCGATACATATCGGCAGGTTACCGGTCCCGGTCGCTTCGCTAGTGAGCGAGAGCGGCCAGATCGTCCAGGTGGGAAACGTCGACTCGAACGCCCGGTCCCATGGTCGACGAAATCGACAGATTCATGACGAAACGGCCCTTGGTAGAGGCGGGACGGGCCCGCATGATCTCGTCGGCGAAGGCGGCCAGATTGGCCAGCAAAGCCTCCAACTCGAAGGACGCCTTGCCGACGACTCCGTGAACGTTGCCGGCCTTGTCGTTGCGGTACTCGATCTTGCCCGCCTTGAACTCCCCCACGGTCTTGGCAATGTCGAAGGTGACGGTGCCTGCCTTCGGGTTCGGCATCAGGCCTCGCGGTCCCAGGATCTTCCCTACCTTCCCGACCTCAGACATCAAGTCGGGAGTGGCAATGGTCAGATCGAAATCGAGGGCCCGTCCACCCTGGATGGCCTCCGCCAGTTCCTTGCCACCGACCAGATCGGCTCCGGCATCTTCGGCTTCCTTGGCTTTGTCCCCGGCCGCAAATACGGCCACCCGGATGGACTTGCCGGTGCCGTTGGGAAGTGACACGGTTCCCCGGACATTCTGGTCGGCATGGCGGGCGTCGATGCCGAGCCGGAAATTGGCCTCGATGGTCTCATCGAACTTGGCCCGGGCGTTGCTTCTGACAATCTCGAGCGCCTCTCTGGGCTCGTAGCTGGCGGCGGGATCTCTCCCATCGACTGCAGTGTTGAATCGCTTGCCGTGCTTAGGCATTTCTACTCCTTGTGGTGCAAACGGCCGGCGGCCTCCCACGGTTGGTTGGTTGGCTATCCCTCGACGGTGAACCCCATCGAACGGGCGGTGCCTTCCACGATCCGCATCGCCGCCTCGATGTCGTTGGCGTTCAGGTCGGGCATTTTGGTCTCAGCGATCTCCTTGACCTGGGCCCTGGTGACCGAGGCGACCTTCTCCTTGTGAGGCTCGGGTGAGCCCTTCGGGACCCGGGCCGCCTGCCTGAGCAGGACGGCAGCCGGCGGGGTCTTGGTTATGAATGTGAAGCTGCGGTCCTCGTAGACACTGATTTCGACGGGAACTATGGTCCCGGCCTGGTCGGCCGTCTGGGTGTTGTAGGCCTGGACGAAATCCATGATGTTGACACCGTGCTGACCGAGCGCGGGTCCGACCGGGGGCGCGGGGCTGGCCTGCCCGGCAGGCACCTGCAGCTTGATGAGGGCCATCAGTTTCTTACGTCCCATGGTTTACAGCTTCACAATCTGTTCGAAGTTGAGTTCGACCGGAGTCTCGCGGCCGAAGATATTGACGAGGACTCGGACCTTGGACTGATCCAGGTTGATCTCCTCGATGACGCCGTTGAAGTCGGCGAACGGTCCTTCGACCACCCGCACAGTCTCACCAACTCCCCAGGCGGGCTGGAAGCGGGGAGCGGCCTTGCCGACCGCCTCTTCCTTCTTGACACCCAGAATCCTCTCCACCTCGCGGCGAGAGAGGGGAACCGGCTTGGTCCCGGAACCGACGAAGCCGGTGACGCCCGGCGTGTTGCGGACGGCGAACCAGGAGTCATCACCCAGGTACAGCCGAACCAGGATGTACCCGGGGAAGACCTTCTTGGGAACCGTTACCTTGCGGCCCCCTTTGATCTCAACGACATCCTCCATGGGAATGACCACATCGAAGATCTCGCCCTCCATGTGCATGGAGTGAATACGGGTCTCCAGGTTTGCCTTGACCTTGTTCTCGTATCCGGAGTACGAGTGAATGACATACCAGTCACCGGGAAGGTCGTAAGGGCTGGCGGGACCGGTGTCGACCGGAACCTCCTCCTCCAACTCTTCCTCTTCCTCTTCGGACGCCTCTTCCTCTTCGGACGCCTCCTCAGCCGGTGCCTCTTCCTCGGGTACCTCGGCGGGCTCCGGTTCAGGCTCCTCGACGGCTTCGGCGACGGCCTCCGCTTCATCTGCCTCATCCTCGTCGGAGAGGACCTCTTCCAGCTTGTCGCTGGAGGTCAATCCAACTGAGGCGAAGGCGGCTGCCAGCAGGCTGGCGGCTCCGTCGTCATCCTCTGTTGGAGCTTGCGGCGAATCGGGATCGACGCCGGCCGCGACGGCTTCAACCGACTCGGACGAATCAAGAGCATCTTCGGTGGGCTGCTCCGCTGGGGAGCCGGTGGTGGCGGTGGCCTGGTCTTCCATGCTGGTCACGTCAGGATGAGGTCGATGAAGGCCTTCTTGAACACGTAGTCGAGCCCGGCGGTATAGGCGGTCAGTACCGCGGTCGTGAGCAGCGAGACGACCGTATAGGTAACCAGCGTCTGACGGTCGGGCCATGCAACCTTGGCCAGCTCCTGGCGCACCTCATGCAGGTAGGTGAGAAGACCTCGGCGCTCTTTGCCCTCGCCGACCGCCTTGCCGGCGGCGCGCTGGGCTTGAGCCTGCTTGCCTGGCTTACCCTGCTTCTTGTCCAGCCGCTCCTGGCGGGCTTGCTGTCGACGAAGTTCTCGGTTCATCAGTTCCTCTATCAGCGGGGTCCCCGGATTGGGACCCTCTTCTTACTGCGCCCGGCGGGCCGGCAGGGGCGGTGGGACTCGAACCCACAACCTCCGGTTTTGGAGACCGGCGCTCTGCCAATTCGAGCTACACCCCTTTGTTGTGAAGCCGAATCCTAGGGCGGATGCCCTGCGAGACGGCACGAGTATAAGCACACCAATCGGCAATCGGGATCGACGTGCGGTGTCGGTCGAGCAGCCTAGGCGCTCAGCGAGCGACGCCAGAACGCCACCGCCCCCGCGATCGCCACCACCCCAACCGCAGCAACCGCTGCTTCCTTGCCCGCCGTTCTCTTCGGCAGCCACGGCTCGTCACTCAAGTTCGACCTCACCGCCGCGGCCATACCGGGAGGTGCTGGCACGACCTCTTCCTTCAACTCCCTCAGCTGACGAAGCAGCGACCGGTAGCGGACCGCTTGCACCTGGCAGTGCAGGCACGAATCGATATGGTCGTCCTCCAACCCCGGGTTGTCGGCCAATAGCACCGACCGGATCGCGCAAGCGAGAGTCATTCCATTTCCCGCCACAGCTTCTCCTTCAGCTTCTGACGAGCCCGGTGCAGCCGCACCTTGGCCGCCGTCACACTGATGTCGAGCGCCTTGGCCACTTCAGCATGTGACCATCCGTAGATGTCCTTGAGCACGACGACGGTCCGCTGGGGGTCGGGCAACTCCGCCACTGCCGAGCGCAGCCTGCCTCGCAACTCGGCCATCTCAGCCGAGGACTCGGGCGAGGGCGACGAAGCATCATCCATCAACAAGGCCTCATCGAGGGTGGAAGCTGTGTGGCGCTGGTCGCGCCTGCCCAGGGTCCAGCTGGTATTGACCGTGATCCGATGCAACCAGGTGGACAGAGCAGAGTCTCCCCGGAAGCGGGGCAGGGCCCGCCACGCCCGGATGAAAGTCTCCTGCGCGGCGTCGGCGGCCAACTCGTAGTTGCCGAGAAGCCGGAACGCCAATGTGAACACCTCATGCTGATGATGTCGGACCAACTCGGTGAAAGCACCCTCGTCTCCTTGGCGGGCGCGGTCGAGCAGTTCTTTCGAATCTTCGACGTTGCGATCAGCCATCGGGTTACCTCCCGAGGGTGGCGTCGGCGGTCACCAGGTCGTTTCCACCAGAGCGGATGACGCAGGTTAGAGCATCTGTTGCCTTGACTTCGGCTGAAACCTCGGCCTGCACGGCCGGCCGCAGCGGCTGACGAAACCGGAGTCGCATGTCGAGAAGCGGTTGCGGCCCGCCTACCACCCGGCCGGCAGCCTGAGCCACCCAGGCGGCCATCAACAGTCCGTGGGCAATGATGCCGGGAAGGCCGGCCTCCACTGCAGCGTCGTGGTCCCAATGAATGGGATTCCAATCCCGGGTAGCGCCGGCGTATCGGACCAGGTCGGACCGGCTGGCCGACTTGAGCAGCGGCGGGAGACTCTCCCCCACCGCCGGCATCGCCAGCATCGTGGGCATCTCACTGTCTGCTCTGGCATCCCAAGCTGGCTCGGGCTCCACGGTGACCTTCTCCTTGGGCAGCGACCCTTCGGTCATCAAGAAGGTTGACGAGGCCTCGAGATACACCGTGCCGCCGTCGTCCTGAGTGCGCGTGGTGAAGGTCACAAAGAACATCTCACCGCGATGGCGAACACTCTCGACTTCGCCGGTGACTGCCACGTCGATCTCCTGGGGCAGCGGTCGATGCCATCGAAAAGTCTGGTCGACGTGGACCAGGGTGCCGGCGTAAGCGGCCGCATCCTCATCCTCGAAGAAAGCGGGCGCCGACTTGAAGAGGGCCACCGCTGCGAAGCCGGGCGGGGCATGGAACTCCCACCGGCCGGGGTCGTCGCCGGTGGCCAGCACGAACTCCTCAACCTTCTCGACCGACGTCCGCAGGTGATACGGCCCGTAGGACCGGCCGACCAGGTCGGTGAGGTCCCCGCTCATTCCGCCGGGGTGGGCCGGGTCACCGTGTCTCTTTGTGCGGGGTGTGCCGACGGCACCGGTTGCAGTACTTCTTCAGCTCCAACCGGTCCCGAGTGTTGGACTTGTTCTTGTCGGTGACGTAGTTGCGCTCCTTGCACTCTTCACAAGCAAGGGTGATTATTGGACGCTTCTGTGATGGCATTATGTTGACCTCGTTTTCGCTTCGTAGCGGCGGGTGGACTTGAACCACCGACCTCTCGATTATGAGCCGAGCGCTCTAACCAGTCTGAGCTACGCCGCCGAGCCCCCTCGCGGATTCGAACCGCGGACCCCTTCCTTACCATGGAAGTGCTCTACCACTGAGCTAAGGGGGCGAAAGCGAGGGAATGTTAGCGGAGGGGCTTCATTGTCAAAGCGAGAAAAGGCAAGCCGACCCCTCCCTCACCATGACCCT
>Ga0255048_10002958_pt1 | contig 10542 bp, 9 predicted proteins | sample JV7_2_2_MG_FD_183619 | JGI IMG/M metagenome (GOLD analysis project Ga0255048, IMG submission 183619) | Seawater microbial communities from Jervis Inlet, British Columbia, Canada - JV7_2_2 | ecosystem: Environmental > Aquatic > Marine > Inlet | place: Canada: British Columbia | collected 2016-10-06
CTGCTGCCAAGAGGGGTGACTTCCGGGACATGAGGCAGGAGGTTACCGGGGCTTGACATGTGAGTAAATACTCACATATAATCCTGACCTATGGATGAGGTGTTTCGAGCCCTGAACGATCCGAGCAGGCGGCTGCTTCTCGACAAGTTGTTTGTCGACGACGGCCAAACGCTCGGTCAGTTGTGTGCCCACCTCCCGAGCATGACACGGTTCGGGGTGATGAGCCACCTGAGGGTGCTAGAAGAAGGCGGGTTGGTCACGACCCGCCGACAGGGGAGAACCAAGCTCCACTATCTCAATCCCGTCCCGATCCGACTGGTGCACGACCGGTGGATCAGCAAGTACACGGAGCCGACGGTTGGCGCCATTGCCGACCTGAAGGCTCAGTTCGAAGGAGTCGCACCAATGACAATGCCCGACCATGTTTACCAGGCCTATATCGCCACCGAGCCGAAAGAGGTGTGGAAGGCAATTACCGACGGCGACTACACCGTCCGCTACTTCTACGGAACGCGGGTGGAGTCCGACTGGTCCGAGGGCAGCGAGCTCCGTTATCTGGCAGAGGACGGCTCAGTCGTCGCCGACGGCTCGGTGATCGCCATCGACCCACCTCACCGTCTGGAAATGAGCTTCCACGCCCGCTGGGATCCCGATCTAGACGCCGAGGGCCCGGTTCGGGAGGTCTGGCTGGTGGAGGATGCCAATGGCGCCTCCAAGCTCACAGTCGAGCTCTACGACGCTCCCGCCCAAAGCAAGACGTATGCCAACTTCACCAGCGGCTTCCCTTATATAGTCTCCGGACTCAAGAGCGTCCTGGAAACAGGACAGTCACTGCCCGCGCAGTACTGAGGAGAGTCCCTATTCCCACTTTCCTCGTGTTGATCGAGGATGGCGGTTGCTGAGGGGCAATAGGCAGGAGGCAGTAACGAGGTGGGCACCGCTCTGGCTGATTGCTGAGAGCCGGTGGCTCACATGCTCCGCTCTTTGACGATCTTGGCGATGTCGAGGCGGCCGATGGCTCGCAGGCCCGGCCATTGGGAGAGGAGGGCAACGACGAGGATGGCGAGGGCCGAGACCACCAGCGTGCTCGGTCGTATGTAGAGATCGAAGGCGAAGAGGTCGCTCTCGAAGGACGCCATTGCTTGTTTGGCGGCCAGGTAGCCGGCTCCCAACCCGAGTGGGACTCCGATGAGAGCGACTGTCATGTTCTCGGCGGTAATCATCCGGCTGATCTGACGACGTTCGGTCCCCACTGCCAGCAGAGTGGCGACCTCCCGGGTCCGTTCGGCGATGTTCACCGACATTGCACTGAAGATCAGTGCAAAAGCCATCGCCCCACCGAACACCAGCATCACGCCAACGAACACATAGAAGAAGATCATGTACTCCTGGGCGGTGTCGTAGAGGGCGTTGGCATCTTCGAACGCAGCGACAGATTCCTGCTCGACGAGCACGGCCCGAACGCTGTCCAGATCGCTCCCTTCCGAGTATCGAATGAGGGCGGCGGTGGCGGGCAACTCGAGTCCCGTCAGCTCCTCCAGGTAGTCGCGGGAGGCGTACGCCATTGTCCCGATCGGCTCATCGATGAAGCCGGCCACCCGCACGTCGACGGCAGTTCCGGCCGCGCTCAGGGTCACGGTTCCGCCTTCCTCAATCCTGAGCAATTCTCGCAAGGCCTGGCCGAGCAGGATCCCGTCGGTGGGGAGCGGGCGCTCGCGTCCATCTTCTCCGAAGAACCGGTGCATGGTGGTGCCGGTCTGGTAGGTGACAAGTGTGGTTTCGTACCGGCCTCCGGCCGTCAGCACAGCCGGGATCTGCAGTACCGGTTCGGCTACTGCCACACCTGGGACGGATTGGAGGCCGGTCACATCCGCCGACTCAACCGGTCCGGTGAAGTAGACGGTCGCGTCCTCTTGCTGGATCTCGACGAACTGGCGGTCCATGAGGCGGACGATTGTGTCGAGCATGCCCCAGGACACCAGGACAAGGGTCAGCGACAGTACGACCCCGAGCACGGTGAACGCGGTGCGGCGGGGGTTGCGCTCGATCCCGCGCATCGCCATCCGCCAAGGGATCGGTAGGCGGCGCAGCGGGGGAACGATCCGCTCCGGAATGCTGGGTCGTCCTCCGCCCACCGGCACGTTCCCTCGCATCGCCTCTGCCGGCGCGCTGCGCGAGGCCAGCAGGGCGGGGGCGATGGCCGCCAGGACGCTGGTCACCAACCCGAAGGCAACGCCGGCTATCAGCGTGGCCGGATAGAACTGGACAAGGGTCACGGGGATGGAGAGCATGCTCGTGTAGAGGCCGGTGATGACTCTCGCCAGCAACACCCCTGCCAGGGCCCCCGGGAGGGCGCCTGCCAGGCCCGGCAACACGCCGTAGCCGAGGTAGTGGGTGAGGATCTGGCGCCGAGTGAACCCGTTGGCCAGCATCACTCCGATGTAGGGCCGCTGGGCGTGAACCAGGCGGCTGATCATCACATAGGTGGCGAGAGCGGCCGCGGTTAGAAACAGGAAGGGAAAGAACACAGCCAGCTCTTCGAAGCCCTTCAGATCCTCGGAAAGAGCGGTGTTGGAGGGCTGGTCGGCCCGGGTGAAACTGACGGTGGCGCCGCCGGCGGCGGCTTTGGACAGCAGCAGGTCGGCGAGATCCTCGTTCTCCGCTCCGTTGACGAAGTAGACGGTCGCCTCGTTGGAACCGTCGGTTCCGGCAATCTCCCGGGCCAGAGATTCGGGGACGAAGGCAACCCCGAAGTTGTCGGGGGAAGTGAGCAGGCCCTGCCGATCGCGAGCAGGCCATATGTACTCGGGAGACGATGCGACCCCGCCGGTTTCCACGGTCACCCATCCGGCCGGTGCGAGGATCTCGAAGGAGTCTCCGGGTGTGAGCTGAAAGTGGTCGGCCATGTGCTCTTCCACCAGAACCAGGTCCGGAGCGGAGGCTGCGAGGTAGGTGCCCTCTGTTACCCGCACCTGGTTGACCGATGGCTGAGCCCCGGTCGGGAGCCCGACCACCCGACCGAGCAACTTGAGGCCGCCTACCTGGATGGGCACGTCGGCGACGGTGCGCAGCTCAACGGACTCCACTCCCGGCTCGGCCGCGGCCAGGGTGGCGAAACCTTCGACATCGCCTCCCGCCACCGTCAGGTTGGCAAAGCGGAACTCGGTAGCCGTGGTCTCGTAAGAGGCGGTCAGGTTCTGGTAGCTGTCGTAGGAGGCGGCGAAGATGGTCACGCCCAGAAAGATGGTGACGATCACTGCCAGGAACTGGGCCCGTTGCGCCCGGATGTCGCGCAGCAGTTTGTGTCTGAGCGGGCTCACCAGGTCAGCTCCGTGGCCGCCACCGGTTGCGGGTTGCGCCGGTCCTCCACAATGCGGCCCGAGCGCATGCGAAGAACGCGGTCGGCCATCTCTCCGATGGCTGCGTTGTGGGTGACGAGGAGAACAGTCTGACCTTGCTCCCGGTTGACCCGCCGCAGCAGGGCGAGAATCAACCGGCCGGTTTCGAAGTCGAGCTCACCGGTCGGCTCGTCGCACAACAGGATCGGCGGAGATTTGGCGAGCGCCCGGGCGATGGCGACCCGCTGCTGCTCTCCACCCGACAGCATGGAAGGGAAGTGGTTGAGCCGATCTCCCAGTCCAACCTGGTCAAGGACTTCGTTGGCCCGGTCGGCTCCATCGTGCATGGTGAGGTTGGCGACCAGCTCCACGTTCTCGGCGGCCGTCAATGTTGGTATCAAGTTGAAGAACTGAAACACGAACCCGACGGCCGAACGCCGGAAGCTGGTCCGCTCGTCGGCCGTCATGTCGATGAGCTTCACGTCTTCGACAATCAGGTCTCCAGAGGTGGCCTCGTCGATTCCACCGATCAGATTGAGAAGGGTCGTCTTGCCAGAACCGCTCGGTCCCAGGATCACGGTGAACTCACCAGACGCGATCTCGGTGTCGATGCCGGCCAGGGCGTGGACCGCGGTCGGACCCTCGCCGTAGGTCTTCCAAACATTGGTGAGCGACAAACCCATCGGTTCTACCTTTCCTGTGCTCGGAGACCCGAGAACGCAACTTCGATTTGGTGGGTGACGGCCTTTCGCACGGATGCGGAGGTCGCGGTTTCCGCCGAGACGTACATGATGAGCTGGGTGACGAGGATCGAATACAGCAGCACTACGGCCGCGGCGGCGTCGACGCTCAGCTGGCCGGATTCGTAGTACGGCCCGAGCAGGGCCGCCAGCTGGCCGACTAGCAGTTCGTCCATCCCGATCAGCTCCGGCAGGACTTCGGACGCCGGGCTGAACCCGGCGGCGAATGTCTCTCGCAAGAGCTCGCGCTCGAGTCCCAGGAAGCCGTCGAGGTAGGCGCCGGCCAGTGCTTGCACCGCCTCGGCAGGGTGCGGGGGAGGGGCTGCCAGGATCTTCTGCCCGTCTTCCATCATCGTGGCTACCCGGGAGGAGATGTGGGCGAGCAGGAGGGTGTTCTTGGTGCCGTAATAGTTGTAGAGCGTGGCGACTGAGACCTCGGCTGCGTCCGCGATCTCCTCCATCGTGGTGGCCTGGAACCCGTCGCGCGTGAACAATCGCCCGGCGGCGGCGACCAGACGCTCCCTGGTTTGCTGCTTCTTGCGTTCCCTGAGCCCGGTCATATGGATACCTTTCCTATAGACACTCTAAAAATAGAGAGACTATAGGTATAGAGTCGAAAGTCCCGACGCTTTGGGCGGATCGTGCAAGTCCGGGTCCCGGCCGGTAGCCTCGTCATCCGGTTTGAAAAGGGAGGCGTGATGGCGAAGTACACGAAGATCACACTGGACGAGTCGGAGATTCCCGAACAGTGGTACAACATCATCCCGGACCTGCCGTCCCCGCCGCCACCCCCGCTCCACCCCGGCACCCACGAACCGATCGGGCCCGACGATCTGGCTCCGCTCTTTCCGATGGAGCTGATCGGGCAAGAGGTGAGCCAGGAGCGCTATATCGATATTCCGGGTGAAGTGATGGACGTCTACCGGCTGTGGCGGCCTACCCCGTTGTTTCGGGCTCGCCGCCTCGAGAAACTGCTCGACACGCCGGCCAAAATCTTCTACAAGTACGAGGGAACAAGTCCGGCCGGTTCCCACAAGCCCAACACCGCCGTGCCCCAGGCCTTCTACAACGCCAAGCAAGGGGTGAAGAAGCTCACCACGGAAACCGGTGCCGGCCAGTGGGGATCCGCCCTCGCCTTCGCTTGCGCTCAATTCGGGCTGGAGTGTGAGGTGTGGCAGGTACGGGCCTCCTACGACCAGAAGCCGGATCGCAGGACGATGATGAAAGTGTGGGGGGCCACCGTCCACCCCAGCCCCTCAGAGATCACCGAGGCCGGCCGCCAGATTCTGGCTCTCGATCCCAACTCACCGGGAAGCCTCGGAATCGCCATCTCGGAGGCCGTGATGCGGGCTGCTCCCGATCCTGATGCCAAGTACGCCCTCGGCTCGGTGCTGAACCATGTCCTGATGCACCAGACCGTTATCGGCGAGGAGGCACTCAAGCAAATGGAGAAGGTCGGCGAGATGCCCGACTTGCTGGTCGGTTGCACCGGAGGCGGTTCCAACTTCGGTGGACTCTCTTTCCCTTTCCTGCGGGAGAAGTTGGCGGGCAAGATCAACCCGACCATCCGCTGTGTCGAGCCGGCCTCGTGCCCCAGCCTGACCAAGGGCGAGTATCGGTATGACTTCGGCGACACCATCGGGATGACACCTCTGGTGAAGATGCACACCCTTGGGCATGATTTCATCCCCGATCCCATCCATGCCGGCGGACTCCGTTATCACGGGATGGCGCCGCTGGTATCCCACATCTACGAGCTCGGGTTGCTGGAGGCAGAAGCGATTCACCAGACGGAGTGCTTCGACGGCGCCATGAAGTTCGCCAGGACCGAGGGCATCGTTCCGGCCCCGGAGCCGACTCATGCGATCGCATCCATGATTCGGGAGGCGATTCGTTGCCGCGAATCGGGAGAAAAGAAGACCATCCTGACGGCACTGTGCGGCCACGGCCACTTCGATCTCCGCTCGTACGAGGCCTACCTGAACGGCGCTCTCACCGACTACGAGTACCCGGCCGACAAGGTGGCTGCGGCGATGGAGCGGATCCCGGTGGTGGCCGACGCCTGATCCCGTCTGCCGATCAGCCGCTAATCACGAAGTCGATGCCGGTTTCTCGCTCGGAGACCTGCCATAGCCTCTCGAGGGTCTTGCGCGACGGCGGGAGCATCGGAAATCGCACCGGAGACCCGGCGCTGACCCAGCGTGGCGCATAGAGCTCGCCACCGCCGGCGGCGGGATCAGTGGCGGCTCGCAGCTGGGGGAGGGCGCCGGCGGCCGGGCTGACGCCCACCCGTTGCACCCACAGGTGGAAGAACCGCTGCGAGCGCCCGCTGCCCTCGCTGGTGCGAACGCTTTGGGCCTGCAAGTCCGTATTGGTGTAGCCGGGGTCGGCCACCAGGCTGGCGACGGTAGCTCCGGCAGTTCGCAGTCGGCGGTCCAGTTCGAGCGCGAAGTGGGCATTGGCCCGCTTGGATTGCCCATAGGCCCGCCAGGGGCCGTAGTTGTTAGTCAGGTGCGGGTCTTCGGCGTTGAGCTTGCCGCGGAAGAATCGTCCCGTGCTGGTCACCGTCACCACTCTGGCGCCTCCGGCTTGCAGCAGGGCCGGCATCAGCAATGCGGTCAGCGCGAAGTGGCCGAGGTGATTAGTGCCGAACTGCAGCTCGAACCCGTCGACGGTCTCCCGGCGAGGGGTACCCATCACTCCGGCGTTGTTGACCAGGATGTCGATCCGTTCGTAGACAGCCAGGACTTCCGTGGCGAACTGGTTGATTGAGGCCAGGCTGCTCAGGTCGAGTGCCCGGACCTCCAGAGTTGCATCAGGAATCTGGCCCTTGATCTCCGACTCAGCCCGGGCCGCCTTGTCGAGGTTGCGGGCGGCCATCACGACCCGGGCGCCGCGACGGGATAACTCGCGAGCCGTTTCCAGCCCAAGCCCGCCATTGGCACCGGTGACCACAGCCACCCGCCCACTCTGGTCCGGGATGTCGGACGCCTTCCACGACATTGCGGTTCCTCTCCGGGTGTTCCGCCGCTACCCGGCGGTCGTGCCGATGCCCGGTGAACGGGCCGGCCTCGGAAACTGTAGTTGTCGGGTGGTCAGACCCGGGAGTGGTGGGGACGTATGCTCGCACTGATGAAGGATGCCTCCGACCAGTTACGATCCCTCGGCCGTGTGAGTCTGGTTCAGCTGCAACCCGATGGCCTGATAGTTGCTGCCCCGGAGTCATCTGTGATCCGATCTATCTACGACGCCGGCCGCCGCGTCGAGGTCGACCGGCTGGAAATCACCCCGCGTGGGATCGAAGCCGTACTACTCGGCGGAAACCGGGTGCTGGACATTCATCACCTGGATCACCCTGGCAAGGGCTACGACGATGACGATCTTGTATCCGTCGGCTTTACCGCCCACTACCGCGCCATGCGGAGCGAGTTCGGATCTCACATGGTTGATGGTGTCGCCGGCGAGAACATCATCATCGATCACCCCGGCGAGGTCTGGCCCGGAAATCTGGAGAAGGGGCTGATAGTCGAGAATCAAGACTCGGGGGAGATGGCCGGTTTCAAACTCGTCAGCTTCGCCGCTCCCTGCGTGGAGTTCAGCCGATTCTGCGTGCAGCTTCCCGACGGCGAGCTATCGGGGCGCCGACAGGGAGAAATACTCCGGTTCCTCGGCAACGGACGGAGGGGATTCCTACTGGTGCTGGACCCGACCCATGATCGGATCACGGTACGGGCTGGTGACCGGGGTGTATCTCCCGGGAGCCGACCCCGGCTGATCTTCCCGGGCAGGCGGTTCCCTCGGGACTAGTGGACGGCTGTGGACTCCGAAGCTCGTCGAGGGGGGATGCCCCACGCATAGGTCTGCTTGGTCAGCCTCAGATAAGTGTGGGCTTCAACCGAGGAAACCCCGTCGAGTGCCCGTAGGTCGCTCATCACTTCCAGCAGGTGGTCGTTGTCGGCGCACAGCACCTCGACCAAGAGGTCAAAGCGGCCGGCGGTCAGTACCACGTAGACGGCGTACTCGCGCGCTCCGATCTCCTCACTGAGACCCTCGATGTCGCCATCCACTGTCAATCCGATCATGGCCTGTACCGTGAAACCGATGCTGAGGGGGTCGGTGATGGCCACGATCTCGAGAACCCCCGACTCCAGCAACCGGTTGACCCGCAGGCGGATGGCGGCCTGGCTGAGGGCGATGCCCGTCGCCAACTCGGCGAAGTTGGCACGCCCGTTGATCTGGAGGGCGGCAATGATCTGCAGATCGATGTCGTCCAGTTCGCGCTCGGCGGTGGCCATGGCCTCGGCCGGAATCCCGTTGGGGCGATCCTTTGACACGTCACACCTCTCAGCTCGAGTGGATGGGCGTTTGCGATTTCGATTGCAAACTACCGGATTCACTTGCAAATTGCTCGAATCTCATGCTATCAATAGTGCAATCTGAGTTGCCAGCTGCGTTGACGAGCGATCGGATAGGTGATGCCGAACAGCATTGGTCCAGACCGGATAGCGGAGTTGACCAAGTCGATGGAGGAATCGCTCCGCCTCCGGACCGCTAAGTCGGGCGAGTTCGTGGCGGAGGCGAGGCAGGTTCTGCCGAGTGGCGTGGCTTCGTCATTCCAGGATCAGGCGCCCCACCCCATCTACATTGTCGAAGGCCATGGTTCCAAGGTCGTTGACCTCGATGGCAACGAATACAGCGACTTCCACAATGGGTTCGGGGTGATGGTCGTGGGGCACGCCCATCCCACCATTGCCGCGGCCATCGCCGAGACCGCCCCCAAAGGGACTCACTTCGCGGCACCCAACGCCAGCGCCGTGCGGGTAGCACAGGAACTGTCGCGCCGGTTCCGCCTTCCCAAGGTCCGGTTCTCCAATTCGGGCACGGAAGCGACATTGGATGCGGTGCGGCTGGGCAGAGCCTTCTCCGGCAAGGACGGGCTGGCCAAGATCGAGGGCTCGTACCACGGCCACCACGACGCCGTCATGGTGTCGGTGCATCCCGATCCGTCCAAGATCGGGCCCCGCGCTCACCCGGTTTCAGTTCCTCAGTCGGCGGGTATCCCGCGAGCTTTGCTCGACCTGACGGTGGTCGTTCCGTTCAACGACCCCGACGCTCTCGATGCCACCCTGGCGGCCAATCCCGACATTGGCAGCATGATCATCGAGCCGATCATGCTGAACATCGGCGTCGTGCCTCCCAAGGACGGATACCTGGAGGCGGTGCGCGAGATTACCCGCAAGCACGGAGTCGTGCTGATCTTCGATGAGGTGAAGACCGGGGCCACCATCGCGGCCGGGGGCGCGGTGGAGAAATACGGTGTGGTGCCCGACCTGGTCGCCCTGGCTAAAGCCACAGGAGGCGGCACCCCGATCGGGGCCGTGCTTGGCACAGAAGAGATTATGGCCCAGATCGAGGACGGAACCGTCGCCCAGATCGGCACCTTCAACGGGAACGCTCTCACGATGTCGGCCGCCGAAGCCACCTTGACGAAGGTTCTCGACGCCGATGCCTACGAGCGCCTGGATCGAATCGGAGAGCGGATTCTGGCCGGTTGCCAGGACGTCTGTGACCGTTTCGGATTGCCGGCTTATGCCGTAGGCGTTGCCTCCAAGGGCTGCGTTATGTTCGCCGATGAGGAAGTCGTCGACTACCGCTCGTACGCCGATCACTTCAACGATGAGCTCAACTACCTGGGCTGGCTGTACCACATGGTCAACGGCGTCTACATGACTCCGGGAGCCGATGAGCAGTGGACGCTGTCGGTAGTGCACACCGAGGCCGAGATCGACCACTACGTGGCGGTCTTCGAAGAGTTCGCACGGGACGTGACACAGGGATAGGGCGACGTCGATGGACATCAGACAGAACTGCCGGTGCAGCAAGTGGCACAGATCCACATGACGGCCGGAACGTGACGAAAGGGAGTGCTGGAATGGAACTGTTGAATCACATAGGAGCCTCATGGCAGCCGTCGGCGGACGGCAGCACCGACGTGGTTTTGAACCCGGCTACAGAGGAACAACTGGCAACTGCTCCTTCTAGTACCCCGGCCGATGTCGACTCCGCCGTGCAGGCCGCCGCCGCCGCTTTCCCCGCGTGGGCGGACAAGACACCCCGGGAGCGATCCGAGACCCTGTTCGCGGTCGCCGACGTGATCGAACAGAACATGGATGAGTTGCGACGTCTGGAGGTCGACAACGTCGGCAAGCCACTCTCGATGGTCGATTTCGAATTCGATCTAACCATCGACAACTGGCGGTTCTTTGCCGGCGCCGCCCGCCACATCGAGGGCAAGGCCGCCGGTGAGTACTCGCCGGGGGCCACCTCGTACGTGCGGAGAGAACCCCTGGGTGTGGTTGCGGCCATCACCCCCTGGAACTACCCATTGAACATGGCTACCTGGAAGCTGGGACCGGCCCTGGCCGCCGGCAATACCGTGGTTCTCAAGCCATCCGAGGTCACCC
>Ga0255048_10002960_pt1 | contig 10539 bp, 10 predicted proteins | sample JV7_2_2_MG_FD_183619 | JGI IMG/M metagenome (GOLD analysis project Ga0255048, IMG submission 183619) | Seawater microbial communities from Jervis Inlet, British Columbia, Canada - JV7_2_2 | ecosystem: Environmental > Aquatic > Marine > Inlet | place: Canada: British Columbia | collected 2016-10-06
GATCCAGGCGAAGCCCCAGGGGGAGCAACGCACGCTCGACTGCAGCGATTACGGCCTCGGCTGTAGGAAACTCGATTTCCGAGCGTTCGAGATGGCCATCCCGCTCGATCCAGATCTCATCGTGAGCGTTCACGAGGATGTCCGATACGGTCGAGTCCTCGAGTAGTACATCGAGCGGACCCATTCCGGTCAGGGAGTCGGACGCCTGCTGATGGACCTGCGATGCCCTCATTGGCGCCTGCGTTGCGGCTGCGCGATCGATCGCATTGCTGACATCGTCCGGGTCTAGTGACCCCGAATCGGCCAAAACCCAATCGACGACACGGCTCAGTGCGCCCATCGTGCCTTCCACACCGATCGCCATGCACTGATCCAACGGGAATGCCCGGGACGCCGGCCAGCAAGCAAAGCCCTCATCGTGGCTCGATCGGGCACAGGAAGCCGAACGCCGGCCATGGGGAGCTGCGCCCACTCCGGGACCGCCTGCCAGACGGCGGGCTCAGTCGGACCTGCCAGCCAGCCCGGCACTAGAAGCCGAACCGGAACAATCGGAAAGTCGGCTTGCGGCTCGGGGCGCGGTGGCAAACGAAGCACAACTCGCTCCCAGGCTTGGAGCAAAGAGCCGACAACGCCCGCGGCCGCGGACGGCGCCACCCCACCGTTGCGCACCACTGCAACGCCAGAACGAGGGGTCAGATCCTCCAGGGTCGGTTCATCCGCAACCAAGTCAGCAAGAGATCGTTGGCCGGGATACGGCGGACCGCTTGGATCCAGGTCGATTACCAGCGCCGGCGGAGCCGCCAGCGCCGCACCGAGCGGTGCAAGAGCACCCAGCAATCCGTCCCCCGGCGTCCACATGGCGAGCGCCGGCAATCTATCTCCTCGGCTAGGTGCGGCCGCAACGTCTCATACGGCCGGCTCCACCTCAAGGGGGTCGCGCTAGTTGTTACGGAAGAGGGATGCGGTGGGCAATCGGGTAAACGAGAGCAGCGTCATAGTGCCGCTTGGGAGCGGTCACATGGATCGTTGTGGCATCGCTCAAGCCCACGCCAGCCGTACAATCGAGACGCTATGACCGAGGCAGCCTTTTTCGACCTCGACAAGACGGTCATCGCCAAATCGTCCACTCTCGCTTTCACGGGGAAGCTCTATAAGGCGGGGATGCTCGGCCGGCGAACGCTGATGCGCGCCGCCATCAGCCAGCTGATGTTCGTCACCTTCGGAGCCGACGAAGACCAGCTCGCCAAGACCAGGGACGCCATGCTCCAGCTCACCAAAGGCTGGGACAGAGCCGAGGTCGAGAAACTCGTCGAAGAGGCGCTGGAAGAGGTCGTATCCCCTCTTGTCTACGCAGAGGCACTCTTCCTCATCGATGAACACATGCGGGCGGGCCGCAAGGTCTACATCGTCTCGGCCAGCCCGGAGGAGGTGGTGCGGCCGCTGGCCCGCTACATCGGCGTCGAGAACGTGATCGCCACCAAAGCAAAGGTCGATGCAAAGGGCCATTACACCGGCGAGGTCGAGGTCTATGCATACGGACCCGAGAAGGTGGTGGCTGTCCAAGCGATGGCGGATGCGGAAGGAATCGCGCTCGAAGGTTCGTTTGCCTATTCAGACAGCATGACCGACCAGCCCCTCCTCGAACTCGTCGGTCATCCCCACGCGGTCAATCCCGACAAGGAACTGCGCGAGCTCGCCGAGGAACGATCGTGGCCGATCCTCGACTTCCGGCGCCAGGTCAGTCTCGCCAAGCGCCTCACCCGGCCCGTCCCATTGATCAGCGGGGCGACCGTCGCCGGAGTCATCGGTGCCGGTATCGCTTGGGCGATGATTCGGAAAAAGAAGTAAAGAGGAAGTCTTCAGTCTTCAGTCTTCAGTCTTCAGTCGCCAGTGTTCAGTGAGAACGCGCCTCGACAACTGGCTCCCCACAGGGTGGAGCGATATGGACGGGAACACTTGATGGGTCGGGGTCGTTCTTGGGGCGGAGGAGAAAACATGTATGGAAAAACCGAGATGATCACGCCGGACCGGGCGCTTACCGGCAGGGACGCCGAGGTGGCAGTTCCGGCTACCCATTTCGTAAACGGCAACCAGCTACAGCCTCCCTTCCCCGATGGCATCGAGACCGCCATCTTCGGGATGGGATGTTTCTGGGGAGCCGAGAAAGACTTCTGGGAGACACCGGGCGTGTTCTCGACGGCCGCCGGTTACGCCGGCGGGTACACCCCCAACCCCACATACGAAGAGGTGTGCTCGGCCAAGACCGGACATGCCGAAGTAGTACTCGTTGCGTACGACCCGACGCTGGTCGGCTACGAAGACCTCCTCAAGATCTTCTGGGAACGGCACGACCCCAGCCAGGGGATGCGCCAGGGCAACGACCGCGGCACCCAATACCGATCCGCCATCTTTACCACGAGCGACGATCAACTCGACTCAGCCAAGCGCAGCCGGGATCACTTCCAGGAACGACTGATCGAAGCAGGGATGGGGACCATCACGACCGACATTGCCCCCCTAGACACCTTCTATTACGCCGAGGACTACCACCAGCAATACCTGGCAAAGACACCCGGCGGGTACTGCCCCGACCACTCTTGTGGAGTCGAGTACTAGCTGAGTTCAACCAATCAGATCAATCGGTGTCGAGGTCGTCGGGGCCGACCCCACCGAGGCCTGCTTCCGCAATCGCGTCGCGAGCCTCTTCTGCGTCGAAGGCCTCCTTCGCCGCGATACCCTCGGCGCGGGTCGCCTCCATCTTGGCGGTGGTAAGCCGGGGTACGGCATAGATGAAGACGCCCACGTAGATGATCCCGGCGACAAAGAACGGCCAACGCAGCGCGGTTGATCTATCGACCCAGATACCGGCAATCGCCACCACCGCTCCGCCCAGCAACGAACCGATCGGCATCATCCCCCAGCCGAAGAATCGATAGACACTGTTGACCCTGCCCAACAAGGCATCGGGAATGATGGTTTGGCGATAGGAGACGGTGATGATGTTCCACAAGATCATGAACACCGTGCTGAAGGCAAACCAAAGCGCCACGACCCACCACCGCGTCGCCGCCCCGATCACAAAACTGGTGACCGCCCAAATGACGATCGAGACGTAGAGAGAGGTCCCGCTGCCAAGCTTGGTGCTGATCTTCGCCGCCAGCACGCTTCCGACCACGCCGCCGACGGCGAGAGACATCATCAGAATCGAGAACACGAATGCGGCCACCGTGTCGGCTCCGAAGAACTCGGCGACCGGTTGGAGCGATCCGGTAAACAACCCGGTCTCCAGGTCGAGGTTCTCCTGAGCAAACAGAATGAAGGTGGCAAGGGTCATCATCCCCAGTCCGTTGAGGAGACCGAGGATGATCGCCATCGGGCGCAGCACCGGATGGCGCCACAACCACCCGAAGCCCTCCTTGATCTCCCCCGACCAGTCGATCTTTGTGCCCGACTGTGCCTTGGTCTTTTGACGGTTCTTGAAGTCGCCGCTGATCACAAACACAAGAGCGGCAGCTACCGCAAACGTGCCCGCATCAATGAAGAACGGCAGGGCAAACCCCACACCAAGAAGCAGCGAACCCAGGGGCGGTCCCACAAATGAATTGGCCACCATCTCAGCGCCCCACAGGTTGCCGTTCGCCTTTTCGAGGCCGTCTGGCTCCACGATCGCCGGCAAGAAAGTTTGGGCGGCGTTGTCGCGCAGCACTTCAGCCATCCCGAACAGCAACGCCGCACCCATCAGCACGAAATACAGGGTGAGGTTGCCCTCACTCACGACACCATTCGCCACGTCGGCCGGTGAGGGCAGGGAGTCGATAGAGCCGACCACCGTCGCAGCAACGATCAGGGTGATAAAGGTGCGAATGACATCCATCGACAACATCAGCTTGCGACGATCCACCCGATCGGTGATCACCCCTGCGGGCAACGTGAACAGGAGCCACGGCAGGCGTTGAGCAACGGCGATCAGTGATATGAGCAACGGGTCACGGGTAACGGCCGATGCCAGCCACGGGTAGGCGATGACGGCAATACCGTCACCCAGGTTGCTGGTGACACTGGCAAACCACAGGCGCCAATAGTTGGCACCGAGCTTGACCTTGGCCGGCTGCTCGGTGGTCGTCGTCATTCCTCGTCCTCCCTCAGTGACGGCCGATCGGTCGGGTAAACCCCGACGATGAACCCGTAGACGGTCTCTCCACCGCGCTCAGCGGCGGCGAACTCCTCAGCAATCCTCAGCATTTCGTCGGCGAATTCGGCGGCTCGATCATGCGGAATCCGGGCGTGGCGCAGTGTGATCATCGAGGCCTCCTCCTCGACCGGCATGCGCACCTCCTGCATCACTTCACCGATGAACCCGAGGCCCTTCTCACCGCCCTCATCGAGGTCGGGAAAGGCGTACGTGCGGGCGAGCCGTCCGTAGTACTTCTCGGTGATAGCCCGAACCTGGCGAGTACCTACGACCGCAATCAATTCGGCCTCTTCGAGCGCCTTGAGGTGGTGACCGATGGTCCCCTTGGGTTTCCCCATCGCCTCTGCAAGCTGCTTGGTGGAGGCGGGGCGTGCGGAGAGCAGCATCATGATGTCCCTCCGGGTCTTCTCGTTGAATACCGCAGCCTGCTCGGCGCTCATCATGAGAATTCCCTCGGCGGGTACGTAATCGATGGGACTTTGATCGGTCATATTCGTATGGTCGGGAATGGCAGACCATACGGCCGAAGCCGCCCGTTTGTCAACCCAGGCCGCGCGCGCTCACGCGAGGACGTCTCCGGGTCGGAGGCAAAGACATTCGCTAGGCAGTAGCCACACCACTCCAGCGTTCAACCTCATTCGCCAGGTCGAGTCGGGCCACTATCGCCTCGGTCTCGTGTTCACCCCAGGCATCACGCGGCAACATCCACATGACCTCGAACTCATTGCCGTCGGGGTCCGCCCCGTACAGGCTCTTGGTGGCCCCGTGATCGGACTCGCCTCCGAGGGCGCCGGCCTCCGCCAATCGGACTCGGAACGCCGCCAAGTCGTCGATCGTTGGCACCTGCCAGGCGAGGTGATAGAGCCCGGTCGATCCGCTCTGCTTCGCAGGAGCGGTTGGCCCCAGCCCAAAGAGTCCGAGATCGTGATGGTTGTCGGACCCCGGAGCCCGTAGGAACGCAGCATTAGCCGTCGCCTCACGGGCGATAACCTCAAAACCCATCACACCTTGATAGAAGCCGAGCGAGCGATCGAGATCACCGACGAACAAGACTGCGTGGTTGAGGCGGGCGATCTTCATAAGACCATCCCAACACCCACCCCATCCGGTCTGTTCCCTAGAAGCGGACGCTGATTCGGTCGCCGACTCGAATTGTCACCGGATTGTCCAATCGAGCCACATCGAGAATGAAGCCGCGGGTTCCGCCGTCGAGAAAGGCCACGTCTTCGGGTTGCTCCAGCTTGGGCACGACCGTATCGAGACCCTTGATCCAGGAGGTGAACTCGGCACACGGTGCCGCCACCCCCGCCGAACTCAACACCACCTCGCCATCGGCCGTGTGCACCACGACATCGCCTTCGAGGTCGGCGGCCACGACGCGACCAGGGGTGTCGAGCACGATGTTCTCGCCGGCACATCCCAGAGCTACGCCCCCAAACCGCTCCGCCATGGCGTCGTAGTGACCTGCGAATCCGATCGACAGCGCCCTGTGTCCTCCCCCTCGGGCTCTCGGATGCCCGCCGTGATGTGCATCCAACACCCAGGCATCCCGGTGGCGACCAAGGACGCCATTGGAATCCAGCGAGGCCTCTTCGACGGCAAGTATTCCGGCCGGGTCATAGCTCACGCCCTTGACCTTCAGCGGGTCGCGCTGAATCTGCAGACGAACGATGGTGCCGAGCTCGCGTTCAGGCATGAAGGGGAGACTAGGAGTCGGGAGTCGAGCGGTACTGGGTACTGACTACTTCCCCAGTACCTCGTTGAGCAGGTCCGGGCGGTCGGTGATGATCCCGTCGACGCCCAGATCGAGCAGCCGCCGCATGTCGATCGGGTCATTGACGGTCCATACGTGCACGTGCTTGGCGGCGTGATGGGCGCGACCGACAAACCTGCTGGTGACGAGGCGCACCCCAGTGGCGCGCTCCGGTACCTGATAGGCGTCGGCGCCGACCTGGCGGCGGGGGCGCCGGGCAAGACTCCGGGCCACTTCGACCGGTCCCGCCGAAGTGGCCACGCCGGGGGCCTCATGTCGGAAGGCTCGGATCCGCCGGTCGTGGAATGAGCCGATGAGGACGCGATCCTCGATTCCGAGCCGGTGTACCTCGGCAGCAAACCGCTCCGCAATCCCGGGCTGCTTGAGGTCCACATTCCACATCTGCTCCGGGAATGCCGTTACCGCCTCCTCGAATAGCGGCATCGTTACCCCAGTCCCCCGCAGCGGCAAACCTTCCTCTGGCTTGAAGCCAAAGGCCGCGTCGAGGTGCCTCACGTCGGCCCAGTCGTGGTCGACAAAGGTACCGACGCCATCGCTGAGCCGGTCCAGATCGTTGTCGTGGAAGATGACGACCTTGCCATCGCGGGTGACATGCACGTCAGTTTCGATATAGCGGTAGCCAAGATCGACCGCGCCCTGGAAGGCCACCATCGTGTTTTCCGGCCACAGCACTCGGCTGCCGCGATGGGCGAACCGAATCGGGTGTTCGTGCGACAGATAGGGCTTCATCGACTGGTCACTCAAGGACAACGCCCGACTTGACCACCGTCCGCACCAGGTCGGTACCGGGGCGATAGGGAATGTGGCGATAGGAAGGGGCGTCGAGCACGACAAGATCCGCCGCGGCACCCGACCTGACGATCCCCAGATCGGGACGCTGCAGCGACCGGGCGCCACCCCTGGTTGCAGCCCAAACGGCTTCAGCCGGAGTGAGGTTCATCTCGAGGCAGGCGAGTGCGATCACCAAGGGCATTCCCTCCACGTAGGAAGTACCCGGATTGCAGTCGGTGGCGAGTGCCACCACCACTCCGGCGTCCCACAACATTCGCGCCGGCGCCTGACCGGCCTTCATCGAAAAACCGGCTCCCGGCAGCATTACAGCCACCACACCAGCTGCCGCCATGGCGCCCGCATCCTCGGATGTGACATGGTCGAGGTGGTCGGCTGAGGCAGCTTCCACCTCGGCGGCCAGCGCAGCGGCGCCGGTGTGGGTCAGTTGCTCGGCATGAAGCCGCGGAATCAAACCGAGTCGGCGAGCCGCCGTGAAGACAAGACGCGCCGAATCGATGGAGAACGCCCCCCGGTCGACGAACACATCACAAAACTCGGCGTGTCCGGCCACCGCCGGAAGCATCTGCTCGATGACGAGATCCACGTAATCAGCTTCGGCCATCCCGCGATCCGGTACGTGGGCCCCAAGAAATGTCGATACGACTCCGATCCCGGTGTCATCTGCAACCCTCGCCGATGCTTCCAGCATCCGCAGCTCATCTCGGACCGTCAATCCGTATCCCGACTTGATCTCGACCGTGGTCGTTCCCATCCGCAGCATCCGGCCAGCCCGGGCGCTGCTCTGGGTCACCAGGTCGTCGAACGAGGCAGTCCGCGTTGCCTCCACCGTCGAATGAATCCCCCCGCCAGCGGCAAGGATCTCCTCATAAGAGGAGCCCTCGAGTCGAGCCGAGAATTCGTCGGCGCGATCCCCCGCAAACACCAGATGGGTGTGGGAGTCGACAAAGCCGGGAAGCACTGCCCGACCTTCGACATCGAAAACCGCACTTTGCCTCAGTGCCACGGGGACCTCATCCTCGGTCCCGGCCCACACGATCGTCCCATCGCGCACTGCGACCGCAGCGTCCTCGATGACCCCGAGGCCACCGGGAACATCAGAAGCATTAGTGACCAACTCCCCGATACCGCGAATCAACAACGGGCCGGTGGCTACTCCGGAGTCCGGGCTCATGACTCCAAACTCATTCCTCGAGCATCGGGATCCGCACCCCGCGCTCGGCGGCGACATCGAGAGCGATGTCATACCCGGCGTCGGCATGCCGCATGACGCCCGTGCCGGGATCGTTGGTGAGCACTCGCTCCACCCGGAATGCCCCATCTGCCGTGCCATCGGCGACGACCTGGGCTCCGGCGTGAATCGATTTACCCATCCCGACTCCACCACCGTGATGAACGGCAACCCAGGCCGCACCAGAGGCGGTGTTGAGAAGCGCGTTGAGAATCGGCCAATCGGCAATCGCATCGGAGCCGTCGAGCATCGACTCGGTTTCTCGGTAAGGCGATGCCACCGAACCGGAATCGAGGTGGTCGCGCCCGATCACGATCGGGGCGCTGACTGCACCTGAAGCGACAAGGTCGTTGAAGGCGAGGCCGGCCTTGTCGCGCTCGCCGTATCCCAGCCAGCAGATCCGAGCCGGAAGGCCCTGAAACTCGACACGAGTTGCGGCAAGTTCCAGCCAACGGTGCAGGCCGCGGTCGTCGGGGAACAGGTCGGCCACTGCCCGATCGGTGGCCGCGATGTCTTCGGGGTCGCCCGACAGAGCAACCCACCGAAACGGTCCTCTGCCTTCGGCGAATAGTGGCCGGATGTAGGCGGGAACGAAACCCGGATACTCGAAGGCATCGGCGAAGCCGCCCTGGCGCGCCTCCCCGCGCAGATTGTTGCCGTAGTCGAACACCTCCGCTCCGCCTCTGGCGAATCCGACCATCGCCTCGCAATGGCGGGCCATTGAGATTCGGGAATCCTCGATGTATTTGCCGGGATCTTTGTCGCGCAGCTTGTCGGCTTCGTCGAGATCCATGCCATCGGGGAAGTAGCCATTGAGCGGGTCATGTGCCGACGTCTGGTCGGTGACGATGTCTATCTCGACACCACGCCGTAACAGCTCCGGAAACACGGATGCAGCATTGCCAACCACTCCGACCGACAGTGGGCGTTGTTCCTTCTTCGCAGTCAGCACCCGGTCGATGGCGTCGTCGAGGTCGTCGGCCTGCTCGTCGAGGTATCTGGTCTCGAGTCGACGGGCGATTCGGGTGGGATCGACTTCAACGCAGAGCGCCACGCCCTCGTTCATGGTGATCGCCAGCGGTTGGGCTCCACCCATTCCGCCCAAACCGGCGGTCAGCGTCAACGTTCCCTTGAGCGTCCCCCCAAATCGTTGTTCGGCAATGGCAAGGAATGTCTGGTACGTCCCCTGAAGAATCCCCTGGGTACCGATATAGATCCAGGAGCCCGCCGTCATCTGCCCGTACATCGTGAGGTCGGCGGCCTCGAGATCCCGGAACGATTCCCAGTCCGCCCAGTCAGGCACCAGCAGGCTGTTGGCGATGAGAACCCGAGGCGCCATCTCGTGAGTGCGAAACACGCCAACCGGCTTGCCCGACTGAACCAAGAGAGTCTCATCTTCTCTCAGCTTCTGAAGTGAGCGCACGATCGCGTCAAACGCTGCCCAGGAGCGCGCCGCCCTCCCCGTCCCGCCGTAGACCACGAGGTCATCCGGACGCTCCGCCACTTCGGGGTCGAGGTTGTTCATGAGACAGCGCAGCGCCGCCTCCTGCAGCCAGCCTTGCGTCGTCAAGTCCGTGCCGCGGGGGGCTCGAATCGGTCGGGGACCACTCATCATCAACCTCCGGGTCTGCACCTCAGGCTACCCACAGATACGATTGCCCCCATGGAAGCCCTCACGCTCAAATACCAACACAACACCGACCCTCACCGCGGCCTGGCCACCTCGGGGATCTTCATCATCAAGTTCCTGCTGATCCTGCCCCACATGTTGGTGGTCGGCCTGCTGCAGCAACTCGCCTGGATGCTGGCCTACATCGGGTATTGGATCGTCGCCTTCACGGGCGAGATGCCCCAGGCAATGCATCGACTGCTCGAAATCGCTATGGGATGGACCACCCGGATGTGGACCTGGATCGCCGGAGTCGTCGATATCTACCCACCGTTCGAGACCGACCCCGACTACCCGGCTTCGTTCCCGGTGTCCAAGCCCGATGGTCCGAGCCGTGGTTGGGCCGTCGCCGGCCTGCTGTTTGTCCCCAAGGCAATCATGGCGATCCCGCACCTCATCGTGCTGTTCTTCCTAGGGATCGGCGCTCTGGTCGGAATGTGGTTCGGGTATCTCATCGCAGCGTTTACCGGTTCATTGCCGACCGGCCTCCAGGATTTCATGGTCGGAGTACTGCAGTGGGACCTGCGCTTGGCGGCGTGGTTCACTGGCCTGACCGACGAATACCCGCCCTTCAGCCTCGATGCATCTCCGACCCCCAGCTCACCGCAGCCTTAGCCGATACTGCCTAGACGACGTCCGAGAAACCGCCGCTGCTGATGAGGTCCGCAATAGCCTCGATGTCCGGCGCCGGAGAGCGATCCCGATCCAGGGGCTCAACCACTTCGCGGATTCGAGCCAGTACCGCGCCGGTGCCCGCACCCGGGCCTAGCGGAGCGCGGTGTCGGGTTCCCTCGGCAGCGCAAAGCAGTTCGATAGCGACCACCCAGGTGGCATTGTCCAACACAGTCTCCAGTTTTCGACCGGCACCCCAACCCATCGAGACG
>Ga0255048_10002961_pt1 | contig 10536 bp, 16 predicted proteins | sample JV7_2_2_MG_FD_183619 | JGI IMG/M metagenome (GOLD analysis project Ga0255048, IMG submission 183619) | Seawater microbial communities from Jervis Inlet, British Columbia, Canada - JV7_2_2 | ecosystem: Environmental > Aquatic > Marine > Inlet | place: Canada: British Columbia | collected 2016-10-06
GGTTTTCTATCAATCAGACGTTCGAATTTCGTTTCCTATTCGACCTCGCGTTTTTTACCACTACAGCAACAACAAGAGAGAGGGCGAGACATGTATCAACTCGACTGGTTTGACTACGCAACGTTAGCGCTCGGATTCGCTCCGGTCGTTTTGTGTTTCGCGGTTTCCGTCTGGTCGATTCGCGACGACCGTCGGAGGTATGGGCGATGAGCGACGAAAAAACGTTAACCGTCGGATCTCTATTCGCGGGATCGGAGGGTTCGAGCTCGGATTCGAGGCGACCGGACGATTCGAAACACTATGGCAACAACGAGAGAGAGGGCGAGACATGACAAAAGTCAAACACAAAGTCAAACACAAAATCACCGGCGAGGTTTTGTTTGCGGGCGATCTCTCGGAGAGATTCCCCTGCATACTGGACGGCGTAAATCTGAGCGGTGCTGATCTTAGAAATCAGGATTTCAGTTATGTAGATTTTAACGGAACGACTCTTGCGGGTGCGGATCTTAGAGGCGCATGTCTCCTCGCTGCGGATCTTAGGGGCGCAGACTTTAACGGTGCGGATTTTAGGGGTGCGGAGTTCCTCGGTGCGTGTTTTAACGATGCTGAGTTTAGTGAGGCCAATTTCAGGGGGGCAAATCTCAAGTATGCAAATTTTTCGGGTGCGGATCTCTTTAAAGCGGATCTCAGGGATGCAAATCTCAAGTATGCAAATTTTTCGGGTGCGGATCTCTTTAAAGCGGATCTCAGGGATGCAAATCTGATTTGTGCGAGTTTCATTGATGCTGATCTGGGATTTGCGGATCTCAGAAACGCGAACCTCTCTTGCGCGTGGTTTCGCTATGCGGATATCACGGGTGCGAAGTTTACGGGTGCGGAGCTTAGGGGGACATATTACAACGGGGGCGAGCGATGAGACTATCGAGCGACCTGGTCGCGGAAATCCGGTCGCGCTACGCTCGAGGCGGGATCCGTCAAATTGACCTGGCGAGAGAGTTTGGAATCGCTCGAGAGACCGCGCGCCGAATGATCCGAGGCGAAACGCGAAAAGACGTCGCCGGACCGATTACTAAGCGAGGCCGAACGCATCGCAGAAAACTAACACTCGACCAGGTCGCCGACATTCGCGACCGAGTCACAAAAAAAGCAACAACCCTATCGGAGCTCGCGACCGAGTTTGAAATGTCGACGTCGACCCTATCGAACATAGTCCAGGGCAAAACATACAAGAGAGAATAGGAATGGAAATCCTCGAGATTTTGTTCGGAGAGTGTCAGGCGAGCGACGGAATACTCCTCCTCGCCGATACGGTCTCCGGCCCCTTTCGGCGCGTTCGACTCGGCGACCGCGAGAACATCCGGTCGATTTGCCGAGAGACTCAGTCGCAGTTTTTCAAAACGACCCTACTCGAACCGACGACTCTCTCGCCTGGTTCTCACGGATCCGAGCGGGATTCGAAATCGCTCGTCGCGGTTTGCCTCGATGTCGATTGTGGAAAACCGGGCTATTGTTCACGCCAGGACGTCGCGGCGGCGCTCGAGGCAATGGCGACACCTCCGACGGTTTGCGTCGACTCCGACGGCGACTCCGGAGGGATTCACGCATACTGGAAACTCGACCATCCTCTCGAGCTCGACGAGACCTCGAGACCTCGGGCGAAAGCGTTAACGCGAGCCTGGGAGAAATACGTTCGCGGAGAGCTCGTCGGTCTGGATTGTTCGACAAACGCGAAAGGCGACGAAATCCGACTCGACGCCGGACAGTCGTTCCACAGACTCCTCCGCGTTACCGATTACGTTCGCGAATCCGGCGAGAGCGTTCGCGTCGGTTTCCGCTCGAATCGCGAGTACAGTCTCGAGGAGCTCGAGGGACTCGTCGCCGAGCCGAGCGAGCCGGAGAAACCAGCGGTCGAGATCGTTCGCCAGGCTCCGGAGCTAAACGAGGGCGACGAGACAATCGAGGACTATATTCGCTCGAGAGAGTCAATCGAGGACGTCGCGGCGCTAATGCAATCGCAGGGGCATAACATCCGGAGAGTCGGAACCTGGTTCGAATACAAACACGCGGCGAGCGAATCGGCGAACCCGACGACCGGGACCATCGGGAAAAATCGGAGCTCGCAGGGCGTTTATCAAATCACCTCGTTCTCGCCAAACTCGCCTTTCGGACAAACCAACGGAATAACACCTCTCCAGGCAATCGCCGACCTGGAACATTCCGGAGACTTGACCAAAGCAGCGGAGGCGATTTTTCGCAGTCGACCCGACTCTCTCGCGGATCTCGCGGCGAGAATCGACATTTCCCCATTTGTCGACTCGCTCGAGCTCGAGGCTCCGCTCGAAACAACGTCGACCGAGGTTCCGCTCGGTTTGATGAACGACGGCGGATTCCTCGAGCGGTTTTCCTCCTGGGTTCTCGAAAACTCGGCGGTCGATCATCCCGAGCTCGCGTTCTCGGCGGCGCTCCATGTTTTAAGCCTGGCAGCGGGTCGCCGGATCCGCGACAACTCGCTCGAGGGGACTTACCCGAATCTGTATTTAATCAACGTCGCGACGACCGGATCCGGAAAGGAATCGCCGAGACGCCTCTCGAAACAGTTTCTCGCAGGCGCAGGAGCGACGAACCTAATCGGAGCGGAGGAGCTCACAAGCGGCGCGGGGTTATCAAACTCGGTTCTCTACTCGAGCGACGGCGTCGCCGGCCATATGCTCGACGAGCTCGGCGACGCTATAGCGAGAATGGGCGAGAAAAACGCTCCGACCTGGGTTCAAACGATCTCGTCGACCATGAAAAACATATTCTCGGCGAGCGGGTCGAGCTACTGGAAACCCCAGGCGAAAGCGGGCGAGTTTGGCGACCTCGACCGGAGTTTTCCACACTGTACCCTCTCCGGCGCGACGACTCCCGAGCGATTGTACAACGCATTGACGGACGAACAACTCGAGAGCGGTTTGATCGGTCGAATCCTTACGTTTGAGGCTCGCGGTTTGACGTATGAGGAAATCGAGAACCTGGATTTCGAAAAACAGCCGACCAAGCCTCCGGAGTCGCTCCTCTCGGCGTTCGCGAAAGTCTCGGGGAAAACCGGCGACCTCTCGGATTTTCAAGCCTCGAGCGTCGATCCGGACCAGACCGACGAGAGCGGGAAACCCAAAGCAATCGCGAATATCGGGAACGTTCCTATTTACGCCTGGTCGGAACCGGACTGGATCACGGTTCCGATCTCGCGCGAGGCGAAAACGATCTCCCAGAAATTCCGGCGTCGAGTGATGCAAAAAAACCTCGCGCACCAGGAGAACGGCGAGCGGGTCGACCTGGCAATATGGAACCGAGCGAGCGAAAAGGTCGCGAAATTCGCTCTCCTGTTCGCGGTCTCGAGGTGGTCGGTCTCGGCGAGCGACTCGCTCGAGATCACGGTCGAGGACATGAGGCGAGCGGTCGACCTAACGGTTTTCGCGACGCGGCGGTTCATTACCAGGCTACGCGGCGCGTTCGTCTCGGCGGCGAGCCGGGAGGCAATGGCGAGGCGAGAGGTCGTTCTCCGTATGCTCGAGGCAGCGGAGGAAAAGACGGACGGCGACGGCGTGAAATGGGGTCGATTCTGTCAACTCGCCCCCCTGGTCTCCTGGTCGAAAAACGTTCGCCGGGAAACGCTCGCGGATCTCGAGGAGCTCGAGTGCGTCCAGGTCAAGAAATCCGGACCAGGTTTTCGCGTCCGAATCACGGCGGCGGGTCGAGCGTACAGTCGCGACCAGGTCTAAACGCCCCCCCTCTCCCGAGGACCGGTCGAGCCGAGAACGACCGCGGAACCCGGTTTTCGACCTCCGTTCGTACAGACGGCGACTCTGTACGATGCGAGTTCGTACAGACGCGAACCACCCTCTACAGCAGGGTCCGAACATACCTCCGCAGAGTTTCGGTCTGTATTATCGGCGATTGTACAGACAAGATACAGACCGCGTCTGTACAAAGGAAATCGCGTTTTTCTTATAAGAAATACTATATAAAATATAGTTAAAAATAGATTATACAGATTATACAGATGATTTTTTTCGAGAGAGATTTCGGAGGTCGAAAAACTCTATTTGAAATAGAGGCGTCTGTATCATGTATTTTCTGTATTAAGCGACTCCCCCCTCTCTTGGCGGTTGCTCTCGCCGGGTTCGCTCTCCCGCGGCGCTCTACCATCGACGACCCCGAGCCGAATCGCCCCTCTCGGTCGAATTGTATTTTTAGAATCGTCTCTGTATGGTTCTCGCGTTCAATACACCAGGCGACTCGATTCCCTCTCAAATCGGGCTCGTCGAGCCCGAGCCGGTTAGCTTTCCGGTTCGGGCTCTTTCCAAAATCGAAAAACGACGGAGCGGAGAAAATGAGGTTTGTTTTATTGCTGGTCGCGAGCGTTCTCGGGTTTGCGGCGTTCGCAGGGAACCCGGTCGAGATTCAACCGGGAAAGATTATCCGCGAACGGATCTCTTGGCGTCCGGTCGTCGAAACGACCGTCGAGGACATTCCCGGCGTTAAAATCGTCGAGCGAGAACCGATCCGCGACCGGATCCGAGCTCGCCGAGCGTTTGAGGCGTCGAGAGTCGAGAGCGTCGTCGAGGCTCCGGTCGCGAGGACTTGCGTCGGCGGAAAATGTCGAGACACCGTTTCGAGCGTTCGAACCAGGTCTCGCGGATTCCTCGCTCGACTGTTTCGTCGATGAGATTATCGGCGATCATCCTCGCGGTTTTCGCGTTCTGGTTCGCCGAACCGGAATCCGAACCCCTCGTCGCGGAAACTCCGACCGAGGCCGTCGAGACCAACGAAATTCCGAACGACGACGAGACCAACGATTCCGAAATCGACGAGGCCGAACAGGGCGACGACCTCGGCGAATCGGAATCGTTCGTCGTTATCGAGAACCGAGAGTCGAGCGGGCTCGAGCTCGCAAACCGGCAGCGAGCGAACCGTTCGCTCGGTTCCCTGGTTCCCGAACCAAGCCTCGAGGCTCTCGCGCTCGAGCGAGCGACCAGAGCGGCGAGAGGTCGCGTTCGCGGTCATCTCGGCGGCTCGCTCGCCGGAGCGTCGAAAGAGGGGATCGGATACGGAACAGGGCGAGTTTTCCGCGCGTGTTATCTCTACACGGCGCCAGCAGGAACGAGAGCAGGAGCAGCAATCGTACAGGGTTCCGATGGATGGTTTTATTCCTGCCTCCTCCTCGACTATCCAGGCAGTCTTTCGAGCGGATCCGGAAACGCGAGACGAGGGTTTCGAGTGTTCAGATTTCGACGATGATTCCGCGAGGCGGAGAAAGAATTTCAGGAACGTTAAAAATTGACGGATCGAAAAACAAGAGCGTTAAAATGTCGAATCGGATTTTTTACTCGCAACAATTCGAAACCTGGGTCGTCGAGGTTAATCTCTCGACGTTCGCGTTTGAATCGAAGCAGGCAGCGGAGCAATTCCTCGACGATCTCGAAAACGGTCGCTATCGAATGTTCGTCGACGAGCTCGAGCAGGAATCCGAGGGAATCAGACACCTAAAAACACACTCGGAGATTTGTCGACGCGACTCGCAACCCTGCGTCTGCTCGGCAAATTGCAACACAAAAAACGGAGAGCGGTAAAATGGCAATCAGTTATCCCGACGACATTAAACCGCTACAGGATCAAGGCGTCGACAACGCAACAATCGCGAAACACCTCTCCGACCGAACAGCCCAACCGATTTCTAACAACGACGCTCGAGCGGAATTGCAGGAAAGCGGCGCCGTTATTATCGACCCGGCAATCTCGACGTACCGATCCGGAACGCTTATTTCGTTTTACGAGACACTCCCGCCAGGCGAAACAAAGACTCTGGTCGCCTGGTTCATTAACGCGGTTTTCGGAACCTCCGACGACATCGGGACGGACGATTACCCTCGCTCGATTCAATTCGCAGCGGTCGAGTCGGTTCTACCTGGCGATCTACAGTCAGTCGCGACGGCAATCGTCGCCGACGCCGGAGGACGACCGGACGCCGGGACGACCGAGGCCGACGTCGTCGCGATCCAGGCAGCATACGAGGCAGCGGCGGAGGCGACTCGTTTGACGAACGACCAGGAAATTAAGTTCAACGGTCTGGTAAATACCTACGTCTCTCCGCTCGTCGAAAACAACATTTTCGACAATGCGGTTTGGCAGGAAGCCGTCAACAATATCGCCAACGACTGGTCTGTTTGACGTTTGGATTTTGTTTACAGGTTTGGGAAAATTGTAGGAGTCGATTTGTGGCAGTCGGGATAGGAGGCGAAAAACTATGGCTCAGTCCAACGGTTGCGAACAATGCGAGCGTTTTTTCCGACCAATCAGGGAACGGTAACAACGGAACAGCCGTCGGGAGTATCTCGACGACCGCCGATTCCGGCTCCGGAGGGAGTTACGCATTTAATATCGACTCAGGTTCGAAAGGCGTTTCGCTCCCCATCGGTATTATTAACGGGCAGACCGCCTACGCTTACGGCATCTGGGTAAAACTCGCTGGGGGGCAATTATCCTCGTCGAATGTTTTTGGCGGTTACGTTTCCAACAGCGCAGACGCAAATCCGACGTTTTTTGTTTCTGGGACCGACTGGCTCCGAGTGCTCGGAAAAAGCGATTCAGGTTCAACGGTTGCCTACACTATCGCGAGCCCGGCGACCGCAAGCGTTTGGACGCATCTGTTATTTAATTACAGCGCGGCGAATGGTTTACGAACCTACGAAAACGGCGTTCTGCAAAACACCTACACGGCGCAATTGGTAACAGGTCGAGGGACGGTCGATTTCGCAATCGGAAAAACGTCGTCCTACAGTGCGACGATTTGCGTCGCAGACGATGCGCGAGTTTACCATCGAGAGCTATCACAGGCAGAAATCACGCACTTGGCGACGAGTCGGGGGATTCTCGGACCTCCTGGCGGATTGCCGGCGAACTACGACCCGTTTCGCAACGATAGATTTGATAACAAAACATTTTCCGGTTTGAGGTTCTAACAATGTCGCGACCAACAGTTCTCGCAGTCTCAAACGTTCAATATTGGACGATTGCGCTCTATGATTCCTCCGGCGCTCTCGTCGACGCCGACTCGACGCCGACGGTCGCGATTCGCAAGAACGGGTCGTCGACCTCGGACGTCGTTACGATTACAAAACGAGCCGCGACGACCGGGTTATATGATTGCAGCTACAATCCAGGCAGCGAAAACCAAACGCATACGTTCCAAGTCGAGGAAACCGCGACGATTTCCGCGACGGACTATTTCAATTCTTGGCAGTTCTCAATCGTCGGGAAAACACCTCACAATTTCGACACGGTTTCAGTCGACATAAACACCGGCGCAATCGGCGCGGATTTGCTTTCGATTATTAACGAGGAGATCCCGTTTGACATTAACAATCCAGACTATATCTCGCAACGATTTGGAGAGTTTTTCGACGCCAGTTCTTCGAGTTCGCGTCGCGTAAATAACATTCTTTACACCGGATCGACAATCGCGAACGTTACGACGGTCGGATCCGTCACGAATCCGGTTTCCGCGAACGTTCTCTCAGTCGCGACCGACGCTATCGACGCGGCAGCAATTAAGGCCGACGCGGTCGCCGAAATCCAAACGGGATTAGCGACCGCGACCGAGCTCGCCAACGTTCCGAAAGTCGGGACACAATACACGCACACCGCGCAGAGCGGCGACACTATCCAGGTCACGATTTCGTAAAGGTTTCCGATGAGTCTACAAAATTCATTCGCGAAGTTTTACGGCGCGAACTACCCGACCGAGAGCAACGTCGCGCAGGGAGTTACCTACGGCGACGCTATAAACGTTCTGGTCGGAACGTCGACGGGCGGAGGCGGAACAGTCCCGAGCGTCAACGACGTCCGGCTCGGAGTCGCGGTCGGATCGTCGACCGGAAACATGGTCGTTCCAGGCGTCGCCGACGTTCGCCTCGGCGTCAACTACGGAACGCTCGGTCTCGAGTACACCGGAACGCTCGTCGTTCAACCAGGAACGACCACGTCGACGGAATACCTCGAGTTCAACAGAACCGACGATTACCTCGGATCCAACGATCTACAGATTACAGGAACATTCCCGGCAATGACCGGAACGCTACAATTTGCAGTCGTCGACGAGGCGGGAACGAACCTCATCGAGACAGCGGCGACGAAAGTCGACGACTCGACGATCTCGGTCGAGCTCACGCGAGAACAGACGAAAATACCGTCCGACGTTTATCGGTACTCGATTCGCGAAATCGCCTCCGATGGACAGCATCGAACCGTAACTCGGGGATTTGCCTCGGTTGCTATGGTTTACCAGGAGCTCCCCTAAAATGTCGCTCAAATCAAATCGCTCGTTTCAATTCCTGGTTGGCGCGTTCGTTATCGTTCTCGCCTGGAAACTATACCAGGCGGGTTTTCTCGACGTCCTGTTCGCCGAGCCTGGCGAGAACAGCGACGGAGTCGAATCGCTCTCGCTCGCGACCCTCCTCCTCTCCGGCGTCGTCTCGAGCGTTCAGTTAATCGGACTTCTCGCGATCATGCTCGTTTCTGGTCTGGAGCCTCTCGCGACCTCGGTCGTCGAGTATCTCGGAAACATGGTCGCAGGGTTCACGCGAAAGAAACCGCCAGGCGAACCGACGAGCGACGTCGACGCCGGAAAACTCGCCGGAGTGCTCGAGAGTATCGTCGACCGACTCGATTCGCTCGAGGAAAAACTCGCGACCGACAAACCAAACAGCGAGCCGGAATAGTGGTCGACATTCGCAAGGACGCAAGCAAACCGGGGAACGTCCGAGCGTTCGCGGTTATTATCCTCGCTCTCGGCGTTCTCCTGTTCGGCGGTCGCATCTGGTCGCGAGTTCAGCCGACGCCAGGCAAAAAAACACTCGAGGCGGTTTTGTTCGTCACAACTCAGAGCATGAAACAGGAACAGGGAGTCGCGAGCGCGAGCGTCGCAGTCGAGAAGGTTTGCGACGACCTCGGAATCGAGCGTCGTCGATTGTTAGCAGGACAATCGACCGACAACTCGGAAACCTGGCTCGCGCGGATGAACGTCGCAGGGAACGCGGATCCGCCGAGCCTCGTTTTCCGTTATTCAAACGATGATCTCGAGACGATACCGATTCCCCTCGGAATCGAGGCAACGGTCGCAGCAATCGAGGCGAGGAAATGACGTTCGAATCCTCCTCCGAGTACGATTTCGAAATCTCGAGCGACGATCCGACGGGATACGTTCCGAGAGATTACGAGGAATTTCCGGAGTTTTGTTTTTTCAAACCTTATGAGGGTCCGGTCTATCCTCGCCGAGACTGGGTCGAGCTAATCGAGCTACAGCGAGCCCGCTACAAAACCTCGCCTCTCCTGGTTCACCAGTACAACAAAATCGAGCCGATGAACCAAGGAGCGTTTGGCTATTGCTGGATGTATTCCATAATCGGCGCCGTTCTCAATCGGTACGCCTCGCAAGGTATCGACCCGGTTCCGAGCCTCTCCGCTCACGCGGTCGCAGCGATGCACAAAAACTACAGGAACGAGGGGGGATTCTGTATCGAGGCGGCGCACGCATTACAAAAACTCGGAGCGCCGACCTCCGAGGTTTGGCCTGGTTATTCAATGGACAAGAGGCTCGAGGAAAACCGAGCGGTCGTCGAGTCTCGGAAATTACACCGACTCGTTGATTTTCAGGAACACGCGAGAGAGCGGGTTTTCGAGGAGACAATGTCGGCGCTCATTTGCCCAGTCAATCCGAGCCCGGTCGCGGTTGCGTTCTCATGGTGGCGTCATGCGGTCGCGGCGCTCGCGGGAACGTATCGAAAACGAGGTCGACGGATCGAGTTCGGAATCGAGTTCGTGAATAGCTACGGCGCAAAGTGGAACGGACGACGTCGCGGGTTCGGGACGGTTTGGGGCTCGAAAGCGGTTCCGTTTGAGTCGGTTACAGTACGCGCAGTTTCAGCGGTTGCAGAGGTTTAACGATGCTCGGAGAGTTTGATACAACAACGGTTGGAACGCTCGTCTCGGCGATTGCAGCGATGGGGACCGCTATCGGTTACCTACACCGGCGACTCATGCTCGAAATGTCTAGCATGAAAGACGACCTAATCGCCGAGCGGAAAAACTGCGAGCGCGAAATCCTCGAGATTCGAAAGGCGTTTGAGGTCGAGCGGAACGAGTGTCGACGCGACCGCGAGAGACTTTGGCGCGTCCTGGCGAAAATCGAGGGAACCGATGTCGAGGACTATCGGCGAAACATCGACTAAAAGGGGGAGGAATGTTCGACGATCTACCCGATAAATGGATTCCGCAGGAATACGACGAGAGGCTCGAGGAGCTCCCCGGTCGACTCTGTTCGAAATGCTCGGTCGAGTTACCTCGAGCCTGGAAATACGAGCTATGCGAGCCATGCGGAGAGCTCGAGGAGTACGATTTCGCCGAGGACGACCGGCAGTTCGACGCGCGTCGCGAGCGGGGTTAAAAACCCTCGAATCAAACGAGTAGGTACTTCCTGAGCGTTAATTGACTCCGACC
>Ga0255048_10002962_pt1 | contig 10535 bp, 14 predicted proteins | sample JV7_2_2_MG_FD_183619 | JGI IMG/M metagenome (GOLD analysis project Ga0255048, IMG submission 183619) | Seawater microbial communities from Jervis Inlet, British Columbia, Canada - JV7_2_2 | ecosystem: Environmental > Aquatic > Marine > Inlet | place: Canada: British Columbia | collected 2016-10-06
GATGGCAAAGTGATCGTGCTGGATGAGAAGGGCTACGAAGTCGTCGCCCTGTGCACCTGCGCCGCCGGCCAGTGGTGGGGATCTCTGCCTGCCTGGAGCCAGTACCCCACCGCCCTAGAGCTACTGCGCCGGCCCGGCTACACCGAGCCCGAGGCTGCTGGGGTGTCCCAAGCTCAGGCCGATTGGCTGCTGAACCGCACCGGTCAGGTGGGCGTAAAGGTGGCCATGGAGGAGTTCACGGCTGAGATGCAGCGGAGGGCTGAACGCTAGACTGCGGGGCTGGTGGCAAAGTTTCTTTGATTATTTCGTGGATACTTCCTTGCCATTGCTGTGGATACGTAATATAACAGTAAGCAGTTGAGGGCAATCAAGCCACGGAGGACTAAGAACATGACCAAGAGCCAACGAGAAGCCCGCATCCAAGAACTGGAAACCCTGCTCGGCGTGATGACTGAGTACGCCGCGCTGAACACCGGCAACGGCTCAGAGCCCACGCGCCGCCTTGGCGTCATTGGCGCGGCAGCCTTTGAGGCAATAGCGAACGACCCCGCCGCGCTGTCTCGCATGGTTGACGACTGCCGCGAAGCCCTGAACCGCTAACCCACCCACCCCACGGCCCGCCGGAGCCTATCCGGCAGCAACCGCCCCACGGGGCACGGAGGACACTATGAGAAACGACCTCGAAACCATCAAGGCCGAATTGACACGGCTCCAGCGCAGAATCGGCAACCTGCCCGCTACTGACCGCCGCCCGCTCGAAGGCGAAGAAGCCGACCCGGACGCCGTGTTCACCAGGGAGCAGATCCGCAAGCTGGGCCTGACTATCGCAGACGCCGAGGCACAGATCGTTTGTGCCGAAGTGGCGACCCACGGATACGACGACTAACACCTAACCACCCACGGCCCGCCGAGCCTATCCGGCAGGAGGACACACCATGAAAGCCACCCTCACACACAAGAGGCGCCACCCCAACGGCTCCGGTGCATACATCGTGGACGCCACCTGCTCAGGCTGCGGCTACTGCCGGACGGTGGGCTACGGGTACTGGCTGATCATCCTCTGCGGAGGCTGCGGGGGCGAACTGAAGCGCGGCACCTATAGGAAGGCCAAACGCTAGACTGCTCTGCTGGCCGAAACTTTCTTTGTTTATTTCGTATCTACACCTTGTGGTTAACGTGGATACAGAATACTATAAGAACAGTTGAGGGCAATTAAGCCACCGGGAGCCGAGACAATGACCCAATCAGACGCAATGACCGCACTCCTCGCAGCCAAGGGCAAGACCATCACCATCGACGGCGAGACCTTCACCGTAGAAGGCGCGCGAGTCACCTACGGGGCCGGCGTGTGTATGACCCTCGACCGCCCTCGCCCCGGCCGCTCCTCGCGACTGCTGACGGTTGCCGCCGGAGACGATCCCTTTGCCAGCATTAACCTTGCGACGACGATCGCCTAACCCACCAACCCCGCCCAGGCCACGGCGCTCGCTTCGGCGGGCGTTGCTGGTTCTGGACACTGGCGCGAAGGTGCATAGACTGGGGAAGCACTTGGAACACTATACGCATGCCAAAGACCACCCAGGCAGAGATCGAACGGCGCATGGCCATCGTGCAGGACAGGATCGGAGAGCGCGGGTGGTCGCTGCAGATCGCCCTGGACCTTGCCGCCGAGATGGGAGTGGCCAGGGAGACGGTCTACGCCTATCGACGCAGGGTGATCGAGCGCACCCGGATCGAGTTGTCGGAGCAGGAACTGGACGAGATGCGCTCCGAGTTCCTCGAACGGATCAGAGGCCACCAACGCGCAGCCCTGGACGCTGGCAAGCTCGGGCCGCTCGCTGCCATGATGACCCTGGAGAGCAAGATCACCGGAGTCGAGAGAGCCGCAGAGGTGGACGTACAGCCGGTTTCGGTCACTCTGCACGTGCCCGGGCCTCTGAGCGAGTGAGGCACCTTAGCGTTGACTACAGGCCCCACAGCGCGCAGCTACGGGCGCACACCGCGCCACAGGACACGGTGCTATTCGCTGGCGGCTGGGGCTCGGGCAAGACGTGGTGGCTGATAGCTGAGGCCCTGCGCCTGACAGTGGAGAACCCAGGCAGGCCCGGCGTGCTGGTGTCGCCCACCTTCCCGCTCCAGAGGCGCACGTTGTACCGGGCGATCGTGGACATCTTCCCAGAGGCCAAGCGGTGGCCGAGCGGCGCAGCCAATGCCCGCGATTGTCTGGGGCCGCTGGTCAAGGACTGGTCAGCGAGTGACCGGGTGATGACCATGTTTAACGGGGCGGAGTGGGTATTTGGGAGCGCGGATAATGTGGGGAGCCTTGAAGGCGCGAGCTACGCCTGGGGATGCCTAGACGAGCCCAGGCTGGTCAGGGCTGAGGCGTGGCGCATCTTCAACGCCCGCATCCGCGACCCTAAGAGCAAGCAGCTACGCAGGGCGCTAGCCGGGGTGCCGTCTCTCGGCTGGATGTGGGATGAGTTCGGCAAGCCGCACCCCAAGCGCACGGTGGTCAGAGGCAGCACCACAGACAATCCGCACCTGCCGCCCGGCTACATCGAGCATCTGAACCTCAGCGACCGGCTGGCCCGCGCCTACATCCACGGCGAGTTCGTGGTGCTTGAGGGCGTGGTCTACTGGAATTACACAGATGAGAGCATCGTGGACGTGGAGCCAGATCCCACCAAGCCCACCTTTGGCATGCTCGACTTCGGCGGGCGTAAGCCTTACTTCGGCATCGTCCAAGACCATGACTGCGGGGAGGTGGTGGTGGAGGAGGTGGTGGCAGCCAACGTGCTGGAGAGCCGCCACGCCCGCGACTGTGCCGAGCATCTGCAGCGGCTAGGGCTGACCATGCTGGAGTGTTACGTGGACCCGGCTGGAAAGTCTCGCAACAGCATGACCGGCCTTAGCAGCTTCCGGGTGTACGAGGACGCCTTCCGCGCTGCCGGTGTTCTGTCTGGCCATATGCAGCACCCTCGCGGCCCGGTTGAGCGGCACATCCCCAACGGTGTCGAGGCCACCCGCTGCAGGCTGCAGGACCATGCCGGCAGGCGTCGCCTGTTCGTCGCCAGGGCATTGACTGAGCAGAGCCGCACCAGCCGCTACCCGGAGGGCACGGTCGGCGTCCACGGCGGGCTCATGGGCTACAAGTACCCAGCCACGAGGCAGCACAGCAACGAGCCGCACAAGGATGGGATCCACGATCACAGCATGGACGCGCTGCGCTACTACGTCGTCGCCCGGCACGGGGTAGTCGAGCAGCCAGACATTGCCGCGCTGAATATGAGCCTTGACAGATCGGGCTCTACCCAATCGCATTCGGTGGGGTATGGTGCGGGAGATCTGCACCTGGGAGACTTCTGATGAGCGAACCCGATCCCGCCACCTGGGCCAAGCTCGGGCCGCTCTATGTGACCCAGGCAGCAGCCGAGCAGGCAGCGGCAGGCGGGCAAGCGGTGCGGATCTACCCGGACGGCATGGAGGCGCTCAGCGAGTACATCTCCCTGCCGGGCCAGATGGGCGGCAAGCCTCTGCGGGCCAATGCCTCCATGATGGCCAAGCGCCTAACCGAAATCGGCACCTACCCCATGAGCGGGGTGGTGGACATGGACAGCAACCCGGGCTTGACCCCGGACGTCTGGCGCGGCTACGGGACGCAGGTCGGCATCGTCGATCAGATGCGGATGGAGGATCCCGTCATCAAGGCGATCACCCTCTCGTGGACGCTGCCGATCATCCGCAGTCACTGGAAGATCGAGCCGGGAGGCGATGACCGGCAGGCACTAGAAGAGGCAGAGTTCATCCGGGCGAACCTGTTTGAGTATCTGAGCGGCGGCTTCTATCAGTTCGTGGAGCAGGCAGTGGCAGCCGTCTGGCGTGGCTTCTCGCTGTTCGAGATCGTCGCCCGCTTCGACCGTGACAGCGAGCAGACCCGGCTTGACCAGTTGAGCCCGATGCTGCCCAACACGGTCTACTCCTGGAACCGCTACGAGTCCGGGCGTTGGGGTGTGACGCAGGCCCCGGACCAGGGCGACGCCGACGTCGGAGCGGCGAGCGCCTACGCTGCAGGCGGTGCGAGCCTGCCGCCTGAGAAGCTGCTGCACGTCGTTTGGGATCAGAGCGGCGACGACCCCGAGGGCATGAGCATCCTGCGGCCCTGCTATGCGGGCTGGAAGTCTCGCCGGCTGATGCTCAAGTTGGAGGCAACCGGCTTTGAGCGCGGGGCCTTTGGGATCCCTTATGTCGAGGTCGATCCGACAGCGCGCACGGGTGACAGCGCTTCAGTCAACGAGATCCTGCGCGAGCTTCGCACGGGTGCCAGGGCGTGGGCAGCGTTCCCTCCGGGATATACGTTGAAGTTTGCCGACTTCCCCTTCAAGGGTGCCGATCTGCGCGAGGCTCGGATCGCTGCAGGCCAGGACATGGCCCGCGCTGCGCTGGCCCCGTTCCTGTTCACAGGTGAGAAGGCCGGCGCGTACTCTCTGATCCAGGGCCAACAGGACTTCTTCACCATGGCGCTCCAGACCGCTGCGGACATGATCGGCGCGGCGCTCAGCCATGGCAGCGACTCCCTGATCCAGCGGCTGTGTCGGTGGAACTACAACCGCACCGAGGGCTTCCCCAAGCTGGTGCCCGGCTCGATCAGCATTGGCGACCCCAAGCAACTGGTCGAGGCGATCAAGATGGCAGCAGAGGGCGGGGCGCTCCTGCCTGATCGCGGCATCGAGGAGTCCGTGCGCGCTGCGCTGGGGCTGCCTGAGTTGCCGGAACACGAGAGCCGCGAGGAGCAGGAACACCGCCTAATCAACGCGCGGCCCGCAGAGGTCAGAACTGAGGTGGAGCAGATCGAGCGAACCGAGGTCAAGAGCAAGGGGCCCGCGATCACAGAGATCACAGACGATCAGGCCGACGACACCGAGCGCGAGGCCAAGGAGATGGAGGCATTGGCCGAGAGCCTGCGCCGTCCCGTTGCTGTGAGCGGTCGCGAGCTACGCGAGGAGGAGCGTTACGTGCGCCTTGACGAGACGCTCGCGCCCATGGTCAGCGTCAAGGATGCGATGGCCCAGGCTGCCGAGGACTGGCGCGAGGAGATCGCAGACAGATACGCCGACCGGATGGCCAGGGCTGGCGACCTGATCAAGATGCGCGGCGCGGACGTGCCAGACGTTGGCAAGCTGGGCGAGGCGTTCCGGGTGGAGTTGCGCAAGGCGTACCGAGCGGGCAAGGCGTCGGTGCGCGAGGAGATGGATCGGATCTCTGCCTCGCCCGATCTGCTGCCTGCGCTTGAGGCTGGTGACTTCGAGGTGACCCGCGACGACATCGAAGTAGACCTGCCGGGCGAGACTGAGACGCTCAGCGAGCAGACCGCATTCTCATGGACCGGCCAGCAGCGAGGGGGCCTCACTGGCCTGCGCTACCTGACCAGCCTGGGCGATGGTGTGCCCCTGCTGCTGGCTCCCGCGGGCCGCAAGGTTGAGGCCAAGAAGCCCAAGGCCGCGGGCGAGTCGGTCGCAGATGAGATCATCCCCGAGGACGCTGTGGAGAATGTGGCGCGGACCTCTGCCCTGGCTGCTGCTGACCGCGTCAAGGCCGCCAGCATCACGGCGGTGCAGTCTGGCAGCATCGGCGGCGTGATGGAGACGAGCGCTATAGCGGAGACGGTGGCGGGCGCTGTGCGCGAACTGAGCCCAGGCGCTGATCTGGTGCAGGCGCAGCGCGACACCAACACGATCTTTGGGCTGGGCCGCATGCAGGAGGCGCGAGCCGAAGGAGCCGAGAGCGGCATCCGATCCGCCATGCTGGAGAGCAGCACCTGTGACGTGTGCCTCAGCAAGGATGGCGCTTCCTTTGAGATCACCGAGCTTGACGAGTACGCCACCCCGGATCCTGATTGCTTCGGCGGCGATCAGTGCAACTGCATCGTGATATTTGTGCCGAAGGGATAGACCATGAACGACCAGATCAACCTCGCAGTTTGGACGACGGCCTACGTCAACGACCTGCCCGATAGCGCCTTCCTATACATCTCGCCCGGCGGCGAGGAGGACGACGACGGCAAGACCAAGCCGCGCTCGCTGCGCCACTTCCCCTACCGCGACAGCAAAGGCGACGTTGACCTGCCGCACCTGCGTAACGCCATCGGCCGGATCCCGCAGTCCACCGCTCCCGGCTTGACCGCTGAGAAGATGCGCGCCCTGCAGGACAAGGCCCGCGAGATGCTGCGCGCCGAGTCCGAGGACATGGCCGAGCCTGACGAGGAAACCAAGCGCAAAGAGCGCGAGGCCCAGGAGGAGGCGCTGCGCAAGAGCCGGGCGGGAGTCAAGGCAGACCCCAGCAAGACCGGGCGCGGCATGGGCAACCCTGCGACGCGGCGCTACTACTCCGAAGGCTACTGGTCCTCACCGCTGCTGCTGAGCGAGGGCCCCGAGTCCTGGGTCGAGGTGGTGCGCTCTGGCACCTTCTACGGCAGCACCGGGCCGAAGCCTCGCAAGGTCGAGTTGACCGATGCCGACGTATACGCGATGGCGCGCAACTATGAGACGGTGCTGGCTGAGCAGTGGTTCTCTGGCGGTGCGCCGGTCGGCTACAATCACGCGCTCGCCGCTGGCAACATGGACCCAGCCAGCACCAAGGCCGCAGCCAGGATCAAGGCTGTCGAGGTGCGCCCCAACGACAAGGGCGGGGTTAGCCTGTGGGGTCTGTTCTCGTGGACCGACGAAGGCGCGCAGCGAGTCAGCGCGAAGGAGTTCGCTGGGATCTCCGCTGAGCTTATCCCGCCAAAGGTTGCAACCAGCAAGCAAACAGGGCAACCGCTGCCCGGCTACTTGATCGTGGGAGCTACCCTCACAAACCAGCCCTTTGTGCCATCCATGGCGCGTCCTACCGTTTTTTCTGATTGCGCTATGCAAGCAATTGATCAACCTGTTAGGCTCGCGCCTACAGACTCAACCCCGAGCCGGATCCACCTCTCTGAGGCTGTGCCCGCTCCCCAGGAGAACACCCCGATGACCGACATCCTCCTCAAGCTGGCCGAGGCCACCGGACTGCCCACAGAGGCACCCGAGTTGCTGGCCGAGGTGCGGCGACTCCAGACCGAAGCCGAGAAGGTGACGGTCCTCACGGAGACGCTGGAGACGGCAACCAAAGAGGTCGAAGGCCTCCGCGACCGCAACTCGATCCTCGAAGAGCGCGAGAAGGTCCGCACCCTGGACAGTGCCTGCACCATCGGCCGGATCGCTCCCGCAGAGCGTGAGGACTATTGGCAGGTGTGTCAGACGCTGGGCGAGGAGAAGGCCAACCGCATCTTTGCAGAGGGCCGCTTGCCGGTCGGTCGCGAGACTTCCGAAGCCGACGCGCCCTCGGCAGTGACCCCGCTCGGAGCCATCGAGGCCGAGGTCGAGGCGCTTGCCGAGAAGATCCACGGTGATACCAACCTCTCCGAGGCCGCCGCCTATTCTCAGGCGATGTCCACGGTCCTCGCTGACCCCACCAAGCTCGCGGCCTACGAAGCCGAGAGCCTCGACCAGTAGGAGCGCACGATGTCAACACCCTTCAATCCCACCCTGGTGATCACGCGCAAGTGTAACGCCGACATCTCGTCCTCTGACTGGCTGCTCGTGAGTTGCGTTGGCGACGACGACATCGAGGTAGCCGGGACCACATCAACGGCCACAGGCGATCTGTGCATCGGCGCACTCACCAACGACGTGGCCGCGGGCACCGCCGCCAATCCGGTCAGCGTGCCGGTTCAGTGCGGCGGCATGATCAAGGTGCTGGTTGGCACTGGCGGGATCACCGCTGGCGATCTGGCGATGGCTGCCGCGGACGGCACCGCCATCGACGTGGCCACCGGCAAGTATGCCTTCGGGATCGCCCTTGAGACTCACGCGGCTGGCGATGTCGGCGCGTTTTTGTTCGCACCCAGCTACTACGAGGAAGGCTAGCCTCACCGGCTCGCACTAGGAGAATCAGACCATGGTTAATATTCAAGGCCTCGTTAATGACCGGATGCTCACCAACTACACGCGGTTGTTGGGCCCCTCGCTCGGTAGCTTCATCGCGGACGGGATCTGCCCAAGCGTGGACGTGTCCACCAAGACGGGCCAGTTCTACTCCGTCGCGGGCGGGTTTGCTTCGGCCTCGCCGGGTCACGATCTGATCATCGCAGACGGTCAGGACTCGCCCCTTCAGATCAGCACCTCGGTGAGCAAGGTCACCGGCTGGGACGTCAACGTCAACGGGCTGGGCGTGAAGATGAATAAGAGCAGCGCCGAGTATGCCCAGGGCAACGGGCTCGACCTTCGCAAGGCCAACGCCGCGGTGCTGGCACGGCAGTGCATGATCCACCGCGAGCGCACCGCCGCCGCGCTGATCTTCAACGCAACCACCTTCTCGGGCTACACCGCCGCGCTCTCTGGCTCTGACCAGTGGGACAACGCAGCGAGCGACCCGATCAGCAAGGCGCAGGACGCGCGCGACTCGATCATCACCAACAGCGGCGAAGTTCCCAACGTCGCGATCATGGGCTATGAGGTCTACAAATCGCTCAGGCAGCACCCGCTGATCCTGGAGTACACCAGCCGCACCGCCAACACGGCGGGCGTCCTGACCAACGACGACCTCGCGCGGGCCCTGGACGTTGACACCATTTGGGTGGGTAAGGCCGTCGCCAATTCCGCCTATGAGGGTCAGACGGAAACCAACGCCTTCATCTTTGGCAAGTTCGTACTCTTCGCCCACATCAAGAGCAGCCCGGCAGCGATGACTCCGCAGAGTTGCCTGCAGCGGTTCCGCATGGCCGGCAGCACGGACGGTGCCGTGAGGCGCTGGGAGCCCACGCCGTATGTCGAGCAGATTGACATGCTCTGGAACGACCAGTTCGCAGTCCCCACTCCCGCCCTGGGCTACCTGTACTCCACCGCCGTCAGCTAGGAGGCCGTCATGGCTGAGACACTTCTCTATCAAGGCGTTGCGGTCAACCCCGCCAACGGTCTGCGCGTGCGCCTCGGGCACAACGTCGAGACGCTCGCGGGCACCAAGACTCTGCTGCCACAGGACGCGCAGTTCCAACTGCTCGACTGTGACGGAGGCGCGCGGCAGGTCAACCTTCCGGCGGAGGAGGCAAGCCAGGGCTTGTTCTTCGTCATTAAGAACGTGACGGCCGCAACCCATGCGATCACGGTCAAGGATGACGCTACTGTCCCGAATACCATTGACTCCATCTCGGCAGTCTCCTTCGGGATCTTCGTCTGTGACGGCGACTCCTGGGTGAGTGCGGTCGGTGACGTTGACTTCGGTTAGCCACCCCGCATAGGAGCGCCCCTATGAGCCACGAAGTAGCACCCGGTCAAGAGTTGATCCACAGCGGTCGCCGCTATCCCGCCGGGGCCCTCGCCCCTGCCGGCTGCGACGTCGCCACCCTCAGCGCCCTGGGCGTGCTGGTCGAGGTGGTCGAAGCCAAACCGCCAGCCAGACCCGAGCCAGAGGCTGTGCGAGTCAGCGCCCGCGGAGGCTTCAACCCCGAGGACCCGGCGACCATCAAGCACGTCACGATCAAGGCGCTGCCTGCAGCCCTGGCTGGGGTGTCTGACCTGGACACGTTGCGCGCCATGCACTCGGCCGAGTCCCGCAAGGGTGGCCGCGACGCCATCGAGGAGCGCATTGGTGAGTTGGAGATCGCAGAATGAAGCTCCGCGCCCTGTGCAAACTTAGCCATGGAGGGGCCCAGCTTGCCCCTGGTGACGTTTTCGAGGAGCAAAGCGACCACTCCGCGGCCAAGCTGCTCGGGCGTGGCTGTGCGGCGCGTGTAGCGCCTGAGAAGAAGGCCGCCAAGAAGAAGGCCAAGGCCTCCGAAGAGTAGGAGAGCGCCGTGGCATACAACGCAGATCTAGCCACGGCCACTTCAATGGCTCCGCAGCTTGGCACCCTGAGCGCAAGCAGCACCCCAACCAGCACACAGGCAACAGTGGTTTGGACTGGTGCCTATGACAAGGTGCGCGCGGCTCTGCTGGCGAACGGTATCAGCAGCAGCATCACAGCATCCACAGTGGCCGAGGCATGGGCGCAGCGCTGTGAGATGATGCTCACATCGGGAGAGGTGCTGCTGGCCAAGGGATCCATCGGTGTCAATGCGGAGAGTACCGGGCCGGCGCTGATCAAGATGGGCGACACGATGATCGAGAGCCTGCCGACGATCCGAATCATGCTGCTCGACAACGGGGCCACCGCCGACAACGGCAGCACGGACTCCCGCATGGGCAGCCACTGGACGCGCGCCAAGGATCCCGATTGGGATCCCACTCCCGGCGGCGATGACGTGCCCTATGCTGCCGTCCCCATCTGGCCGGATAACTCGGACCTCTGATGGCTGGCTCGACCGCCTACGGATCGGGGCTGGGCACCCTCTCGGCTGCCATGAGTCAGGCGCGGCGCGGCGGCTCAGAGCCGGGGCGTATGTTCACGATCAAGATGGAGCCCGCGCCGACTGAGATCCAGGCCCGCTTTGAGCAATGGGCGGCGCTGATCGATGACTT
>Ga0255048_10002963_pt1 | contig 10535 bp, 12 predicted proteins | sample JV7_2_2_MG_FD_183619 | JGI IMG/M metagenome (GOLD analysis project Ga0255048, IMG submission 183619) | Seawater microbial communities from Jervis Inlet, British Columbia, Canada - JV7_2_2 | ecosystem: Environmental > Aquatic > Marine > Inlet | place: Canada: British Columbia | collected 2016-10-06
AACGCGGCTTCGATGTGCTCAAGGACAACCTCGATACAAGAATCGACCGCATCTCGGACTGGGCTGGCGCGCAGCTGGCCGCGACCTCGGGCACGCTCGAAGAGCGCCAGGAGCGGGCGCTGCATCTGTCGCACAACATGGTCGTCGAGCTGACCAACGCGCGGCTGGATCTGCAGCAAATGCAGGCGCGGTTGAATGAGATGGCCCGTCGCATGACGGAACTGGAGATGCGCGGCCGCACCTTGGAGAAGCTTACGCTTGAGCGGGGCGACGAGTAGTTACCGTTGCTTCGGGATCTTGACCGTGCCCGCGACATCGCTGTGGCGAATGCCGCCGGACCCATCGCGATGCACGGTGAAGTCGCCTCCGACCGAGGCCACCCAGATGGCACCGGAACCGTCCGAGTGCACGATGACAGAGTCATGCACGCCATCCACCTCGATACTCCCGGATCCATCAGAGTCGATGACCACCGAGCCGGCATCGCGAATGTCGATGTTGCCGGAGCCGTCGTGGACCCAGATCTCACCGCCGACGGCGGCGAGATCGAGGTTGCCGGAGCCATCGTCGACGGAGACGTCGCCGCGAATTCCGGATAACTCGACGTTGCCGGACCCGTCTTCGAGTTGGACGCTCGCGACATCGCGGATGGCGAGGTTGCCGCTGCCGTCGACGACCCGCACGGCCATTCCGGAGGGCACCCGAATGTGCAGGTCGATGTAGGCATAGCGGCCGCCGGTCCAGCTCCAACCGTCGGGAATCTGCGTCTCGATCTCGAGCCGGTCGCCGCGCGGATCGATCTCGACGGACATCTCCTCGAGGCGTCCGGCATCGGAGGCGCAGGCGCGCCCTTCGATCACGACTTGATCGGTGAGGCCGCCTTCGATCGTCAACTCGCCGGCGCCAGCCGTGATGACAGCCAGGTTCACCCCGGTCGCGTCGGTCGCGAGATCGATATCGCGCGAGTGTTCACAGCGTTGCGCCAGAGCTGGCTGGGCAAGCACCAGGCAGGCGAGGAGAAAAACTCCGACGAATCCGTTACGCATGGCACACCTGTCCAGGTTGAGGGCACGGTTCCTTTGTTAGACGTGTTTGCCCCGGCAGTGGTTTCAATTCCAAGGGAAACAATCGGGCCGCCGCGGGGCTTCGGTCCAGCTAGGGCCTGTTAACACTTGCCAGATCGTCGCGTTGCCGACCCATGTGGGCCGGCAACCCGAAGGGACGGGTCCCATTTTGCCCACTGCGGCGTCTCTCCTCGCTTAGGTACCCAAAGTACATTGCGCTCGTTGTTCCTTGCATTGAACAAAATGGGCTCCCGTCGCGGCGATCTGGCAAGTGTTAACAGGCCCTAGTCGGCGGGCGGGACAGGTTGTCGACAGTAACGGATCGTGCGCGCGCGGTACGCGATGAACACCGGGCAGCGTGCCAACAGTGGCGCGCCGATGATCAGCATCGGCGCGGCCTGCATTCCCAGGGCGCCAAGAACCGGCAGATCTCCAACCAGAGTGCGGAGACCCGCGAACGACGTGCCTGCGACGACCAGCGCTCCCAGCGATCCAGAGTGGAACTCGAAGGACTCGTTGCCGAGGCCGGGGCTGGCGGTTGTCGAGGTCGTGTCCAGCACCTCGATTCCGGCCGCGCCGCCGCCCGCCCTGTTGATCAGCATGCGCCGGGCGCCGGAGTCGAGAAGCGCCTCTACGGCAGCGCCGTTTACCTCCGCACGATGGCGGATGCGGCGACCACCGAGAAGATCAATCGGGAGAGCATTGCCTAACGCGGAGTCGGCGATGTCTGCTGGCGCCTGGCCATGCGGGTACAGCCACAGACTGCCGTTGGGGGCATCGATCATCACGTCGAAGCGACTGAGGATATCCGCGCCGAGAATCCCGTCGAACGCCTGATCGTCAGAAACGAGGTCCTGGTCGGGCAGGACGATAACGTCGCGGTCGTCGAGCGAAAACTCGCCGATGCGAAGCGAGGGAACGGTGGCTAGAACCGCCTGCGTGAGCCCGCTCGCGCCCTGTACCTCGATCTCGCGGCCGGGCCGGCGGGAGAACCGTTCGGCAGTCTGTGCCGAGACTGCCGTCCAGGACGCGCCGGTATCCAGAACGAAGCGCAGTGCTATCGGTTCGTCGTTCAGGTAGACGGGTACCACGAGCCAGCCGAGATCGACCATGGGCACCTCGACCTGTGCGCTGGCGGCGGCGGGTGCGAGCGCAGCGCCCGGGCTCAGGAGCAACGCCAGGACCGCGATCGGACTACGTATGCTAACGGACATCGGCGAAGGCTCGGTGAAGACAACCACTGGAAAGGAGCAGACTCCCTCTCCAGAGGATAGATACCGGGGCCTGATCCTGGCCAGTTCGGCGTTCGCCTCCGCGTAATGCCGCGCATGCCTGGGCTCGAATTCGCGCCGGCACGAAGCGGCGCAGGGTCACGGTGAGACGGCGGGTCGGTCCGGCGAGGGATTGCTAGGGCCAGACTCCGGACAGGAGGGCGGCAGGCAGCGCGGCCACGGCCCATGCTGCCAGAATCCGCGGGGCGTTCCTCGACCCGACGCGCACCAGCTGCCAAGAGACCGCCGGCAGCGCGAACACGAGCAGGACGGCGGCGATGGCACCGACGCCGTAGCCGCCCAACAACCAGCCGCCGAGGAGGCCGACGATCCCCGCGCCGATTCCATTCAAGACACAACGTACCCAGCCCGGTGCGCCCTCCACACCGGCGCGTACCGCTCGGTGGGCAAACGTGGCCGTGGCCGAGGCGAGCAACAGAGTCGCGAGCGCGCGCCACGCCAGAGGCATGAGGATCGAGTTGATCGACAGCGTGTCTTCGTTCGACTCAGCTTCGAGTTCGGCACGCAGCCGCGGCATTTCGGCGGCCATCGTGGCGAACTGCGCCTTCAGCTCGGAGGTGATTCCGGGGATCGTCGCCAGATCTTCGAGCCGTGCGAACGGCGCCGCCGCCTGGATGTCGCGGGCCAGTCCGAGGTCGACTCCCGGGACGCTCACGAGGTCCGTGAGCGACGCGCCGTTGAGATCGAAAGTGTGGACGCGTGGCAGCCCCCGATACTGATCGAACAACGTCGTCCCCGTTGTGAAGGCGCGATTTGCCATCCAGAACTCGGGCGGCAACTCGCCGCTCTGACCCAGGAACACGTCTGCGACAATCTCGTCGACCCAGCCTGCCTCGTTGGGGAATCGCTGGCGGTACGCGGCGATCACATCCATGGCGGACTGCGGCTTGGCCAGGTAGAAGACCTCGAGCAGTTTCAGGTAGACGTTCTCCAGGGGCGGGACTTCGTCACGGGTCGCGCCGAACGACGCGTAGAATTCCTGCGGTGGCCGCGCGGCGCGGATGCCCTCGTGCATGGCCCAGCGGTAGAACAGCGAGGCTACGACACCCTCCGTGGCCAGCATCCGCGGCAACGATTTGGGGGCTCCGTCAGCCGCGCCCGGGAGGACACTCTCGAGCAGGTAGGCGTTGTAGGGGTCGGGCCCGCGGAGAAGTTGCGCGGGGATGTCGGCCTCGCGGGCGAAGTAGTTGTTCTTGACGCCGTGGTAGCGGAGAACGTCCTCGTCGTTGCTGTACCAGGCGATGAAGCCCATGCGCATCGGCGGCGCAACCGCGAGCCGCGCCGCCAACTCGCGTCGATAGTGGCCCAGGTGATCGTGGACGGTCGCCAGCCGGGAGGTATCGGCGGCCAGCGCCGCCAACTGCGGCTGGTCCCCCGACTCATCGAAGGCGATAGCCTGAAGATGCTCGGCGAACCCCTCGTTGAAGGCAACCGAGTGATCCGTTCGCACGCCCAGCGCGTGTATCTGGTTGGTGCCGACGTGGATCATCTCGCCGACGAGCTGACGGCGCATGACATGAGCCAACTCGTGGGGAACGATCTGGTCGATCGCCCCGAAGGTTCCGGTGATGGGCCAGTCGCTGTCCACATCGACATAACCGTTGGTGCGTTTCTCCACGTCGCCCAGAAAGAAACCCTGCCGGGCGAAGCCGAATGATTGTGGGGCCAACAGCACGTAGGCGGGTTCGACAGGGCGTCCTTCCCGGTTTGCCAGGTACCGCTGTGCCCTGTGATAGACGCGGAGAATCGTTCCCGACAGGCCGCGGGAAAGTCCTTCGAGCGCCGCCGCGGGCTCGGCGTGCTCCTGGAGCACCGGCAACCCGTCCCGCTCCTCACCCGTTGGGGAGAGGAGCATGATCAGCGGCTCCTGCGCCTGGGCGACGCTGGCCACCACCCCGAGCCCACAGATGAGCAGCGTCGCTACGGCGCGGGCCCAGCCATCCGGCTCATGCTTCTCGTGCGTGCGATGTCGTTCCATCTGGAGAATGACGATTCTGCAGTCCGAATAGTTTCGGAGGCCGCAGATTAAATTTCCGGAAACCGGAAGAAATATAGAGTCGCGCCACCGTCGTTGAAGGTGGCTTGCCCGGGCTACCGGGCTCCTCGTACAATAGGCGACTGCGCTTCGAGTTCTCGGTCTATCCGATGAAGTGCGAATCCCGCGCACCCGCGATAGCGGCCGGGCGCGTGTCGCCCGCCCCATTTTGAACTGGAACGATCCATGTACGCCGTTATCGAAACCGGTGGAAAACAGTACCGCGTCACGGAAGGTGAGGTCGTGCGCGTGGAGAAGCTGGACGACGAAGTCGGCAGCAAGGTCTCCATCGATGCCGCGTTCGTTGCCACCGACGATGCAATCCTCGTAGGTACGCCCGTTGTCAAAGGTGCCAAGGTCAATGCCACCGTGGTCGATATCGATCGTGGTGCCAAGGTCATCGCCTTCAAGAAGAAACGCCGCAAGGGCTACAAGCGTCGCATTGGCCACCGTCAGACATTCACGGCGCTGAAGATCGACAAGATCGTCGTCCCCAAGAAGCGTGCGGCCAAGAAGAAGGCCGAGGCCGAAGAAGGCGAGGAGTAGCCCCATGGCACACAAGAAAGGTCAGGGCAGTAGCCGCAACGGTCGCGATAGCAACGCGCAGCGTCTCGGCGTGAAGCGTTATGGCGGCGAGTTCGTGACCGGTGGGTCCATCATCGTGCGGCAGCGCGGTGCTCGCTTGAAGCCGGGCGAGAACGTCGGCCACGGCAAGGACGACACGCTCTTCGCCAAGATCGACGGTTTCGTTTCATTCCGCGATCGGGGCCGCAAAGGCAAGTTCGTCTCGGTTCTGCCCGAGGCGTAGGGCTTCCGGCACGGTTTCCCGTTGTGCCGCCGGTGCACTTCCGGCCCCTGGGCGCTGATTAATGTTTCGCGACGTCGTTAGAATCCGTGTGCGGTCCGGTAACGGAGGGCGCGGAGCCGTTTCTTTCCGGCGCGAGAAATTCGTACCGTTCGGCGGGCCCGACGGCGGCGACGGCGGCGATGGCGGCAGCGTTTGGATTGTCTGCGACGGTGATCAGAATCACCTCGGTGACTTCCGTGACAACGAGCTGTTCGCGGCACAGCACGGCGCGCCCGGCGATGGCAACAAGTGCCATGGCCGCAACGGTGCCGATCGTGAGATCGCAGTTCCGCCGGGCACCCTTGTCTTCGATGCCGAGAGCGGCGAAGAGATCGCGGACCTGGAGCTGCCTGGCCAGCGCGTGAATCTCGCTGCGGGCGGCCGCGGCGGCCGCGGCAATGCACGCTTCGCGACATCGATACGCCAGGCGCCACGCTACGCCCAGCCGGGTCTGCCCGGGGCCGAACTCTCGCTGCGGCTCGAGCTCAAGCTGATCGCGGCCATCGGGCTGGTGGGACGCCCAAACGCAGGCAAGACGACATTGCTCCGGACCCTTACTCGTTCAAAAGGCAAGGTGGCTCCCTACCCGTTCACGACAATCAGTCCCAATTTGGGTGTGCTCGATCTCGGAGACTACGATCGCGCCGTCGTGGCCGATGTGCCCGGTCTGATCGAGGGGGCCCATCGCGGCGAAGGGCTCGGGCTGACGTTTCTACGCCACATCGAGCGCACGCAGGCACTGGTGGTGATGATCGATGCCGCTACGCTCGAGGGCGAACCGGTCGATCACTATCGGGAGGTTTGCCGCGAACTCGAAGCCTATGAGCCCGAGCTGCTCGAGCGGCCGCGGATTCTGGTGGCCAACAAGATCGATCTCGAGCCGAGCGCGGACAGGCTCGACGTTCTGCGCGCCATTGCGGCCGAGGAAGGCATCGACTACGCGGAAGTCTCGGCGGCCGGCGACCGTGGCCTGCAGGCGGTTGTCGACTGGGTACGTGGTCAAAGTAACGACGATGCAGAGGTATCCTAGCCAGGAAGGGCCGAGGAGCAGATTCTAGCCGCAAGGCTGTGGCACGCCCCCGTCGGGGTGTCACCCGAGAGAGACCAGGAGGTCAGTCAGTTGGCAGCGAAGCGGATTGGGGTATTCGGCGGTACGTTTGATCCGCCTCACCTGGGGCATCTGCTGTTGGCGGAGACGATCCGTGAGCAGTTCAGGCTCGATGAAGTGCTGTTCGTGCCGTGCAACGAGCCGCCTCACAAGGACCGCGATGACCTGACGGCTGCGACGCACCGCTACGCGATGGTCGTGGCCGCGACGCTCCACAACCCGGCGTTCACGCCGGCGGCCGTCGAGGTGAATCGCGCGGGCAAGAGCTACAGCATCGACACCGTACGAGCCCTGGCAGCAGACTACGGCCCGGACACCGACCTTTACTTCGTGGCGGGCCTCGACTCGATGCTGCATCTTGACACCTGGCGCGAGCCGGCGGCGCTGCTCGACAGCTGTCACGTCGTGGTGGTCTCGCGACCGGGCAACAGTTTCGAGAAGCTGCGAGACGTTCTTCCCGAGAGCTGTCACGAGCGCATCGTCGATGTCAGCGGCGGCCAGGATGTCGTCGACGATACGAACGGGTTGTGTATCTACCTGTCGGACGCCGTGTACCTGGCTCTTTCGTCCACAGAGCTTCGCCAGCGGGTCCGCGGTGGTCTAGGCATTCGCTACCGGGTGACGCCGGAGGTCGAACGCTACATCAAGTCGCACGAGCTCTATCAGGAGCAGGTGGCGGAGGTAGCCTCCTGATGGGCGAAACTCAACCGCGCAAGCCCAGCCTGGCGGCGGAGCTGCCGCCGGACGTTCGTGAGGTGCTCGAGGTTCTCGACGAGGGCAAAGGCCAGGCCATCGTCGTTCTCGACATGCGGGAGGTATCGGGCTTCACGGACTTCATGGTGCTTTGCAGCGGTCGCAGCGAGCCGCACGTTCGCGCGCTGGTCGATGCCGTGGGAAAGCACCGGCGCGAGCATGGCTCGAAGCCGGCGCACATCGAGGGCCGTGCTGAAGGTACCTGGATTCTGATGGACTACTTCGACCTCATCGTGCATGTCTTCAGTGAGCAGAACCGGGAGTTCTACCAGCTCGAGCGACTGTGGCGAGATGCGCCGTTGCTCGAGTGGAAGGCCGAGGCGTCACCCGGCGCGTGACGGATCTCGCCTTCTGCTGGCCAGGGAAGATATCGGCCGCCTATGCCCGGGCTGGCATCGAAGACTACGTTTCCCGTATCAAGCACTATCGTGATTGCCGGGTCGTGATCACGCCTGAGGAGCCGCGCGGGAGCCAGTACTCCGACAAGCATCGCCTCGAGCGTGAGGGCGACAACCTCCTCAGGCGAGTCGGGGATCTCGAGCCGGCTTGGATATGTGCCTTGGATCCGGCCGGAAAGCCCGTCAACACACGAGATTTTGCCGAGCTGCTCCGATGTCAACTGTACGAGGACACCCGCACAGCGGTGTTTGTCGTGGGCGGCCCGGATGGACTATCCTATGCGGTCCGCGAACGGGCAGACCGGCTCCTGAGCCTGTCTCCATTCACACTGCCCCACGATATGGCCAGATTGGTCATCACGGAGCAAGTCTACCGGGCTTTGACGATCATTCACGGTCATCCCTACGACCGTTGAAACCGACACACGCAAGATAGCGAGAGAACTATGAGGGCGGTGCAGAGGAAGAAGTTGCAGGAAGCGCTGCTGAGCCGACGACGCGTACTGGCGAATGCGCTCAAGAGCGGCCAGGCGGAGAAGCGCCGCGGTGACGATGATGGTCCTTTGGACCTGGCCGACACGGCAAGGGAACTCCGGAACCAGGAGTTCAACTACAGCGTCGCGGAGAAGGAGCGCGCCGAGTTGGCTGGAATCGACGAGGCGCTGGCGCGCATCGACGACGGCGTGTTCGGCGAATGTGAAGAGTGCGGAGAGAAGATCACGGACGCGCGGCTGAAGGCTATTCCCTGGGCGCCGTTGTGCATCGAGTGCCAGGAGGAAAGGGAAGAGCAGGCGCGCCCGAGCTGAAGCAGGTCGGAAGGCATGACGGTTCCGCGACTACTAGGCTTGGTGGCTGTGATGCTGATCGTGGCGGCAGCTGTTGCCGTCTCGCAGTTGAACGGCGCCCCGACAATCCTCACGGTTCCTGGATTATCGTCGGTCACGGCCCCTCTCTGGGTGGTCGTGTTCGGCGGAGCGCTGACCGGCGGAATCCTGACCGCAACATACTTCGCGGCGCTTTCCTCGCGCGATGCGATGGCTCGGTGGCGTCAGGAACGCATCGATCGCCAGACGGCGAGCATAGGTCGTCTGCACGCTGACGGCATCCGCGCCCTGCTGGGCGGCGAACTCGAGCAAGCTCGGGGATTGTTCTTCAAGGTAACGGAGCTCGCCCCCGAACGCGGCGAGGCGTGGTTGCTTGCGGGCGATGCTGCGCGTGGCGCCGGCGATGCCGAGGCAGCCACGGAGTTTCATTTGCGTGCCCAAGGACTCATGCCCGACGAGCCGCGCGTTCTCGAGGCTCTGTCGCGTGACGCCGATAGCAGCGGCGACCTTGAACTATCGCGCCGCTACCAAGAGCAACTCATCGAGCGTTCGGGCGCTACCGTCGCGCGCCGCGAGCGGCAACGGGACCTGGCGATCAAGGCAGGCGCATGGGGCGTCGCCCTGGCGGCCGAGCAGGAATGCGTGCGCGGCCGCAAGCGCAGTGACGCGGAAGAGCGGCTGCTGCGTGGCTTGCGCGTCGAGGCCGCGGCGGTCGATGCGGCTACTGGTGATGCCGAGGCCGCGCTGATCGCAGTTCGACGCTTGGCCAACGAGGCGCCCGACTTCGAGCCGGCCTACGGTGTCCTTGCGGACATACACCGTGCCGACGGCAACGTCGAGGCGGCGGCCGAGGCGCTGGAAGAGGGATACGCGGCCACAGCCTCGCTCGAATTGCTGCAGCGATTCGTATCGCTGAGACTCGAACTGGAGCAGCCGGAGGCGGCGATAACCGCGCTGAGGGAAGCATCTGGGCAGCTCGAGTCCGACGCGGCGCTGGCCGCGAGGATCATGCTGGGCCGGCTCTATCATCGGGTGGGACTCGTCGAGGAAGCGGACGAAGAGTTCGCGAGGGTTGCCGATCGGGTGAAGAGGTCGCCCGTTGTCGACTACTACCGCGCTCGCGCGGCTGAGCGCGGTGGCGATGCCGAGGCAGCGTATGAGATCCTGCGCGAGTCGATCCGCACCGCGGGGTACATGGACGTGCGCTACGCGTGCCAGGAGTGTGGCACGAGACACGGCCACTATGCCCGACGGTGCCGTCGCTGTGGCGAGTGGGCGACGCTGGAGATGGATATTTCGGACGCCCGCGCGGCCGAGCCGGTCCGCCCTCCGGTCATCTGAAGAGCACCCACCCGGGCCGTCTGCAGCTGTATGGGGCTTTCGTCAGTAGTCTGCAACGGCCTGGCCCGTGGCCTGTTGGGGCACGTGCTGCCGCTCCGTTGCCTCGCGTGCCCCGCGCTCACCCGTGGCAGCGAACTCGGGCCCTTTCTGTGCGTGCGGTGTGCCCGCGAGCTGCACGCGCTGAGAGGTCGCCGCTGGGAAATCGATGGCACGCGGGTAGTCGCGGCGTTCCGTTACGCGGGTGCCGCCCGAGTCCTGATCAGGGAACTCAAGTTCCGTGGCGCCACTGCGCTCGCGTCGCCGCTCGGCGGCGCGCTGGGTGTCGCGCTGTCCGAGTTGCCGCCCGGGCCGATCGGGATCGTGCCGATACCGCTGCACTGGCGCCGGCGCTGGCACCGGGGTCATAACCAAAGCGTTGCGCTTGCACGCGCGGTGGCGGCGTCGCGCCCGGGCTTCGGGCTGCTGGCCGCGCTGCGCAAGTCACGCGCGACGCCGCCACAAGTGGGCCTTGACGGCAGTCAACGCCGTCGCAATGTCCGGGGCACGTTCGCCGTTCCTCGACGCTACGCCGCCAGCGTCCGCGGCGCCCGGCTAGTGGTCGTCGACGATGTGGCCACCACGGCTGCCACCTTGCTTTCGGCACGCGACTGTCTCGCCGCCGCCGGGGCAGCCGAGGTCACGCTCGCCGCGGCCGCGGTGGCGACAGACAAGCAGCGGACCGTGGTGATCCTGTGATCGATCTCGCGGCAACGTCTTCCGAGGTCAGGACTTGCCGGAGGTCAACCTGGTGACGAGGTCGAGGCGCAGTTCGGTTGTCTGTTCGCTGAACCACGACTCGACGAAACGCGTGTCGAGCGCTTCGCGAGTTTGTTG
>Ga0255048_10002964_pt1 | contig 10534 bp, 22 predicted proteins | sample JV7_2_2_MG_FD_183619 | JGI IMG/M metagenome (GOLD analysis project Ga0255048, IMG submission 183619) | Seawater microbial communities from Jervis Inlet, British Columbia, Canada - JV7_2_2 | ecosystem: Environmental > Aquatic > Marine > Inlet | place: Canada: British Columbia | collected 2016-10-06
TGATAAAACTCTTTGTCTGTAATTATCTACACTTACATCTCCACTTACAGAAACATAGCTTACAACTCCTGAACTGTTTGTTGTGCTACTTAAAGACACAGACCTTACCTCTTGTCCTTTGCTTAGAAAAACAACTCCTGTTGCTTGTTCTGAAAATACAGGTATTCTTATATTCTCATCTTCAGGTCTCCACATTACTTTATTCGACAATAGAAGCCTTTTAGATAATTCAGGGTTTATACCTTCTTCAAAATAGCCGTAACCATCCATAGCTACATATGGGTTTGTGCCTCCTGTAACAACACCCCCACTTGAGTTTATAATCTGATAAATCACATCTACCCAAGCACAATTACTTTGATAGTCATTATAGCTTGTATCTAAGTAGTCTCTTACTAACTCGCTTATTTCAAAAACCGCATAAGGGTTTCCTGTCGTTGGTGTTGTAACATCTTTTGTAATTACATATTGTGCAGTTGCAGGTCTACTTGTTGTCTGTACACCCTCATATATGTAAATAGAAATCTTTATCTGTGCCGCAGATGCGTGAGACTGCTTATAATAAAATGGACTTCTTACGTTTATCTTTGTACTCATATCTTTCTATGTTGTAAAGTCTAAAAAATTGTCTATATCCAAACCAAATGATTCTATTAGTTCAGGTGGTAAATTATCAAATGCTTTCTCAAAAGGTTTGGTAAAAAACAAAGAAGGCTTGATACCTTTCTCATATATACTTTTCTGTAGTATAAATCCTATTGTCTTATAATTACCTTTCTTATATTTTCCTTTCTCGTCTCTTAATCTTATGTTCCTAGCCTTTGCCCATTCCATTAATGGTTGCATAGGAGGTTTTTTATTGGTGTACTCGTATATAGTGTTATATCTTTTCTTAGTACCACTTACACCCTTATCTAAGAACTCCCCATAAGGTAGCATAAAGAACTCTAATCCAAAGCTGTTAGGACTTACTTTTAAGTCATACCCTAGACTACCATACAAATCACTAGATACATTTCTTTTTTGCTTAGATAGATTACTCCTAGACTGCTGAATAACATATTTAGCAAACTTGTTTAAACTAGCCTCTGTCTTTTTAAAATCCATTAACAGATATTTATGTCATTCTCTATGATTACATCAAATGTAGCTGCCCATCCTGCTAACTGGTTCTCAAACCTATCTCTAAAAGGCTCTAAGGAAGCATCTCCTATCACTTGATACTTTTCTCTATATAGTTGTCCGATTCTTAGTTTCTGTATCAGTTTGTTAAGCACAGATAGCTGAGTGTTTAATACATCTTGCTCATTGTCATTACCTACAAATATATCTATCTCTCTTTCTTTTGATTGGTCTACTATGTCCATAGACAAAATGCTTATATTAAAACTAAGTACGTTCTCTGATGATGTAACACTATTTACTATCATATGAGATAAAGGGAATATAGTCTGTTTAGATAAGTCTACCTCTTTTAAATCTCCTATAGTAACTGTGTTTACATTCTCATCACTTAGTAGCGTATCTTTGATAGTGTCTGTAAGTAAATAAAAACCTCTTATTGATGTACTCATTTCATTTTGCTTTTTAGTCTGTTGGCTTCTATGTCTGCTTTCTCTTTTTCAAATGATAGCATCATAAAACATTTATGTACGTTTAATTGTGTGATATTTTCAAATCTTCTAATATCGCCTTGAGCGAGTGCGTAAATTGATTGATACCAACCCCACTTTGTTCCGAATTGAGATACTGCACTAAATTGGTCTCCTCCTGCTCCTCCAAATAATTCATCATAGCTTGAGATAAGTCTATCCCTAAATGGTAAAAAAAAATAATGGAACTTACAACTGCCTCTAGTGGCATATCCTTCATTACCTCTCCATCTTCTGCCTCATAGTCTACTATAGAATACTTATCTCCATATTTCTTATCTATAGGTCTGTATAGTACCGCCATTGCTCTGTGCATATTCTCCCAGTCTCCTAAGAAAGTGTCTAAGTCTACGTACTCTCCTAAACTGATGTCATCTAGTTTTGGAATAAATCCATATTCTACACCTTTCATTTTAAAGGTTTTTACTAGCTGAGGTTTCTCATTAAACATATCTATCAAGATATTACATATACTATCTACATCTGAGAATTTCATTTTAAGAGTATCTGATAGCTTTACTCCACAGAATATCTCTATCATCTTAGAAGCTAAAAACTTCTCATCTGTGTTGTTCTCTTGTATCTTGAGATACCTTTGGTACTGGTCTAATGTAACCTCTGATAATGAATCAGGTATTGTAATTTCTACTTTCATATTCTATTACTTATATATATAACGTATTTTTTAAGGCATTTTAGTAAAGGTACAAAAAAAAGCACCCATCTCTGAGTGCCTCTTTCTTACTAACTAAACTTACTTATTGATAAACTAATCAAATACTGCTGCTAGTGATAGCAAGCATACAGTTCCTAATCCAAATACCAATATAAATGATATAAGGTAGATAATGTTCTCAGGGTCTTTTTTAAGCCAATTTCTCATAATGGTATATTTTATCTTCTATTCTATTAATTACATATTCTGATAGTAGGTCTGTGATGTCTAGTTTAGACCCTGCTACTTTCACACTCTCTATGTCTATAACATCTGAACAAGGTGGCTCAAAGTAATCTCCATCTGAGCCGTGGTCAAAGTAGTACTCTACCTCTAGTGTGATGTCATCTATCTTAATCTCTAGTTCTTTCATTGTATGTCTGTATTTAATTTATGTCTTTTAAAAGTCTAGATAATCCTCTACCTAAACTTGCTTTTTTCCTTTCAAAATTTATTCTTTGCAATTCTTTATTTTTTAATTCCTGCAATTCATTTTCTTTTAATTGTAATTTAGTTTTTAAAATTTCTATTTCTTTGTTTGAGGATAAAATAGTATCAGCATCATAAGTATGGTATATTGAGTTATTAATACCTTTAGTGTACCCTATTGATTTATTAAGACATTGTTTATCTTTTATGTATGCGGATATGTATATATGTTCTATTTTTCTCAAAACATTTTTATCTTTATTAAAATTAGAAGTTAAAACACAAAGTATTTCTTTAGTAAAGTTTTCCTTACCATACTTATCTATTTGTTGTTTTATTTTTACACCACTTCCATAATAGTCTGGATTACTTGTACTATTTAGACCTATATAAAATTCTTTTGTAATATTGTTGGTTATCTTATAAATCTCCATTATCTGTCTGTTTTAATTAGGGTATAAAAGTAATATACACATTTGACTTATACAAGTTATTTAATAACTTTTTTTATCTGATAGCATATTTACCATAGTTAGGATTACTTAATACATTAAAAACACTATACCTAAGGGCATCTATTGTATGGTCGTTTTTAGGTATTGGTATGTTGGTTAGCTTCCCAGTCTTATCCTCAGTCCACTTATAGTTCCTCATCTCTTGAATCATATTGTGTGAATCAGATGTTATGTATATCTTATATCTTTTAAGCAAATCAATACCTGCTAATATACTACCTTGTCCTTTCTTAGTTGGTCTAACAGGATTACCCATCCTCCTAAGTTCATCTGCTAAACGAGGCTCTGCTGAATCTAAATAAATAGTGCCTTTATGCTCTAGTGATTTTATCTCCTTATTCAAGTCTTGTGTGGTCATCATAGTCCTATACAAAAACTCCTTACAATATAAGTTATGGTCTTTTTGCCATACACCCACAATAGTTGAGGGGTCATTTGTATATCCTGCGTCCATACCATACGAGAGAAACATAGCATCCTCAGGTATCTTATTTATCTCTGAGAAATTAAATATAGTAGCCTTAGATATTCCCTTTTGTCCTAGACCATATATCTGCCAGTAGGTCTCATCTGTTTCTTTTAGCCTCTCAATCTCTATCTTAATCTTAGGGTCTAAGAATGGATTGTCTTTGTAAGTAGTGATGTAAAAATCACAGTCCTTTCTAGTGAGGACATCATCATAGATAAAGTGATACTCATCCGATGGGTTGTAATCCAGTATGACTTGTTCCTCTGTTCTAAAGATAAGCTGATTCCAATCCTCTTTTATTATCTCATTAGCCTCATTGATATATAGTAATTGTCTTTTACGACCTCTTACCTTTTGAGGTACATCTAAGCTAATAAACTCTACTAGGTTGTTCTTTAGGTTGTATTCAGAGTTAGACTTATTGTGGTCAGCTTCTGAATAGATATTATATGATTTAAGAATATCTAGGAAGTCTCTCATTACTGTAGCCCTAAGAGATGGAAAGGTCTTTCTACAGATTGTTATTGTCTTTCCCTCGTTTCTTGCACAGTAGTCGAATATAATCCACAAAAGGATGTTATAAGTCTTACCTGACCTAGTACCACCCTGATGCGCTATTATCTTATGCTCGTTGTTTACTAAACTCCTATAAACCTTATTGGTCTTTATTTTCATCTATTATTTCTATTTGTATCTTAGTAGGAAACCCTCCATCTATCTGATGCTCTTGTCTCTCTACATACCCTCTGTTCTTACCTTTGGTTTTTAAATAGAATAGTATCTCATTTGTCTTGTTTCCATCTATGTTTTCAAATAGCTTGTTTTCTACATAATCTATCCTAGCCTCATCCACTTCTATTATTCTTTGTGCAAAGTCATCATCTTGCTCTTTCCAATCATAATAAGTTCTCCTAGATATGTTAGCAGCTTCACAAGCAGCAGAGATTGTCTTATGTTCTTTGTATGATTTTATAAACGCTTCTTTATCTTTCATTTTTGTAAAGTTTGTAAAGTTCTATTTATATAACGTATTAAAAAATAGTTAGCTGATTAACATAAGATTGTATTCTTTTATTAGCTAATTCACAATAATTTAATGATATTTCACTACCAATATAATTTCTATTTTGTTTTACAGATGCACAAGCAGTTGTTCCAATACCCATAAAAGGGTCATAAACTATTTCATTTTCTTTTGAAAAATAATGTATAAAATATTCAGCCATACTAATAGGCATAGTTGCATTGTTTATTTTATGAAAATTCTCTTCTTTTTTAAATGATTTTATATTAGGTACATAATTATTACTAGGAAAATTATTGTGTTCATATATCATTGAATTGTTTTTACCTAATATTAATACTATCTCATATCCTGTAGCAAGTTTTCCTTTTACAACTTGAGCAATAGCTAATGATTTTTTCCAAATAAATACATCTTTTATGTTTTTATTATATTCTCCAATTATTTTTAAATATGTGCTTTTGTTTTTAGTAAGTAGTTGAAAGTTAAAAAACACATAGTTTTTTGTAACCCTTAATAGTTCATTTATAGTTGTTTTAATAAAATCATAATACTCATCATCACTTAAATTATCTTTATAATTGTCATATAATTTTCTATTTCTTCCTGTTTGTGCATTTTGTCCACCTGTATTATACGGAGGAGATGTAACAGTAATATCTACATAATCATTAACCATTTTAGACATAGTAACTATACAATCCTCATTATATATTTTATTTATATCTATCATACTGTTTCTATTTGCTTATCTCTTTCATACATTATTGTAACTATTTTATTTAGCCTCTTGATGTTATTGGGGCTTAGGTAGTTTAGGTTTTGTCTTATCATAGACTTTTGTAGTCTAGTATGTTGGTTAGTATCTTGGAATGTATCCAACCACTTGTCTATGTTCTCATTGTATCTCCTATAGGTCTCAAAGTTATTTAGAGCGTGTAAGGCGGTAGCGTGGTCGTAAGGCTTTCCATTTGATTTATAGAATCTTGATAACTCTGCTAAAGTAAAGTTTAGATTATTGTATAACAAAAATGTTAGAGTTGCTCTTACATCTATGTACGCTCTTTGTCTTGTGTGTCTAAATGGACTTAGTCCTGATAGTTCCTCTAGTTCTCTAGCTATCTCTAGTGCATCTGTTATTTTCTTCATCTTATCTTAGTTTAAAACATTGTTAGTTGTGTCTTATATGGCTTTAATCTTTTTTCTGAATATTCGCATTGTTTTTGGCTTATTTCACTACCTATATATTTATGTCCATCAATAACACAAGCTACTGCCGTAGTGCCAGTTCCCATAAAAGGGTCATAAATTAAACTATTTGAATTTGCGTATATTCTTGTAAGTTTTCTTACAAAATCAGTACTAAATGTAGCTTTGTTTAAATCAGTTGAACAGTCGTTATTCTTAGCATCTATAAAATTAAATACATTTTCATATATAGGTTGACCAGTATCTCGTTTGCTTAATTCTTTTTTATTACATTTAAAAGTATCAAATTCAATTTTCCTACAAAAAACATAAACATATTCAATTATTCTTGTCATTTTATTATGAGATACATTGTTAGGTGTTGCCGATTTCTTTTTCCAAATAATAATATCAGCTAAAGTAAAATCACTTTTTCTAATAATGTCAGCAACAACTAAACTCATTAAGGTAGTATTTTCTGTTCCATAACTCATATTATATAAAACAACACCATCCTTTTTTAAAACCTTATTAAACCCATTAAATATATTTAAAGTCCATTCAATATATTCTTCATTGCTCATTCCATCTTTATATAAATCATAACCTCTATCAATAGAGTTTGGTCTTATAATATTATAAGGTGGGGATGTTATAATTATATCTACAAAATCATCTGACATCTTAGACATAGTATCTAAGTTTGATTCATTATATATTTTATTTATCTCTAAATTATTCATATGCACCTGTTATATTATTGCGTTTTTCTTCACTTCTCTTTACCTCTGTATATCCTGTTGCTTTATTTTCATATCCTAATCTAGATATAATTTTTATTTCTTTAATCAAAACAGGTTCTTTTATTTTAAGTATTTCTAAATTTCTTCTATTATAAAAAAACTTATTACCATCATTTTTATATACCACTTTTTTAAGTTTAATGTCTTTATCATTATGTCTTACTATTAAATCGCAGTATACTATTTCTCCTATATCTACTTTATCATTCATATCTATAGTATTCCTTCTAAATAATATCCATCAATGTCTACACCATCTATAAAGAATGTCTTGTAGGTTTCTATGGCGTTTCTTACTTTCTGTTCTCCACTTAAATAGAACTCCTCTGAGCAATGGTATATACCTATGTCTAGACTTGCTTTGTCTAATGCTATAAATGTAAACTGGTCATAGGTCTTATCAAAGAGTTGGCAGTACAGGTAGCATTGCATATCATAAGAAAATTTTTGAGCAGAGTATTTGAATGCTCGTATGTCTGTAGTAGTTTTTAAATCTACAATCCTATCCTTTCCTAGTATATCTGCTTTACCTCTAAAAGGCATTCCCATTACCTCGCCTATTGCGGGGACTTCAAAATCACAGTTAGTAATATATGACTTGGCAGTCTCATTCTTATAAAAGGCATCAGCTAATCTCTCTGCATCTCTTTTCTCTTTCTTGGTAAATACCTTGCCGTGTTTCTCTTTGGCTAACTTGTAAGCCTTAGAGTTCTTAGATTCTACATCTACAAATACTTGTGAGTCAAATACCTCAGGTTCTAAGATAGCCGTGTGGAATAACCATCCGTCTCTTAGTGCTTGTGATTCAGGAGAACCATACTTAGTAACATAAGTGTATGTCTTTGGACTTCCTATTAGCATCTTAGCACTTGAACTACTGAGTGCAGCTTTGCTTAAATAACCATAGTAGAACTCATCTGACATCATATTGTCCAATAGTTCTTGTTTGTCCCATTCTTTTCCGTCTAACAGTCTAATCTTGCTCATCTATTTTATTTATTAATTGTTTAAGTATTTCAGGGTTTGATATTACTCCTTGTGAGTTAGGAAAGTTATACATTACATACCACTTACCATTTCTTGTCTTATCACTATCACAGGATAGTATGTCTCCTTTAGAATAGTTGTAATAGAAGTCATAGTCGTTTTTATAGAATCCTAGTTCTACTAATAGTTCTTCTGTCATAATCCTAGTTTGTTTTTCATTTCTAGCTTCTTAATCTGTTCCTCTAGTTCCTCTATTCTCTCATCAGCTTTCCTTGCTCTTTCTACTGCTCTAATCTTGTCAGCTATTGACTCAGATATAATCCTATCAAAAGAGAACCTCTCATCCTCTAGTGCTTGAATGTATCTTAGTTGCCTAAATAAAGCATCCTCAAAAGCCTTTAGTTCTTTACTCTCAGACTTCTTTGTCCACTTCATAACAAGTTCTAGAAGCATCTGCATATCTGCATTGTTCTGCAACTCTAATAAGTTTCTGTCTACTTTATACATCTGTCTATTTTTAACAAAGATATTAAATAATTTTAATAATCCTAATATATTTTTAATTATTTTTTATCTCTCCATTGAATATAGCAGACTGCTAGTCTTTGGTCTTTGCGTGGATATTCTGAGTTCATAGTGGAATCACTCATACATCTACTCATAAAATCTTTCTGTGTTTCTTCTGATGTTGGTCTAGGTAGTGGCATAATAAATTGCTGTTAAAGTTATTAGTAATATAAATGCCAATCCTACTATGCTAAAAGCATCTTTGTCTTTGTTTCTCATCTTTATCTATTTTTATAATTATAGTTGTATGGACTAACTATACCTTCTTTTATGTCATTAGCCTCTTGGTTTCTTTTCTCCCTAACAAAAGCTATCTCTCTTTCTATAAAATCCTTAGCCTTGTATAAGTCTTGTAACTCATCATCTTTTTTTCCTGCTCTTACTATATATTTAAGTGCAGAACCTCTTTGAAAATTAAGCTGATAGTCTTGGCAGATGTCTATTACATCATACTCTCCAGTAGCCTCATAGTGAATTGCATTACCTCTCATTTTTAATCTTTAAGTATTTGTTATAATATTTTTTAGTATCTCGGTATTTATATCCTTTATATATTCCACCATTCCACATCCTAACCAGTTCCTGCTCTGTAGGGAATCTACAATGCTTCTTTAAAAACACTTCTTTGCCATAACACAAGTATAGTTTAAATACCTCCTCAGATGCTTTTTCAGAGAACATCTGCTCGTGGTAGTAGTTAGTGCCATAAATACGATTAACATCCTTTAAAACGCTTCTCTGTATCTGTAAGATGCCATAAGACCTTCCATTGTCTCCTATAGAGTCAGGATTGTTATTTGTCTCTACAGTTTTTAAGATAGTCATTATAGATATTAGTGTGGATAAAATATAGGTCATATCTTAATTGAATAATTAAACAATATATCTTTCTTTACTAGATAGGCTTTTTTTTCTTTAGTATCTCCTTTTCCTATAAAAGTATAAAGTTTTTGATTAGTTTCTTTAATACATTTTTTAATTTCATTAGTATAGAACCAAGTAAAATCATAACCATCCCACCACACCCAATAATCTGCTTTTGTTGTAGACAATGCTGATGGTTTATTATTAAACTCTATCTCTATAACAATATTACCTGTGTACTTAGATTTCTCATCTGATTTAACCTCTATGCTTTTATCTATCTCAGGAACATATAAATCATAATCTTTAAAGTATCCTTCTACCTTATAAGCGTTAGGATATTTTAGTTGTATCTTATTTAACAACTCTTGCTCAATAGCTTCTCCTCTGCTTAAATCTTTGTAAAAGGTTTCCATTAGTCAATCTTTAAAAACTCTGCTTCTCCGTGTTTCTTAAACCACTCTTTGTTCTCGTGGTACTTATCTATTACTGAATCAATCATTACCAGTTCATCCACAGATGAGGTAGATAGTTTGTCTACTAAAGCCTCTAGCTTGTTTAAAACATTAGTAGTCATCTCAGGGTTGTTGTCATAGATGTTATTGTAGTTGGTATTGAATACCTGCTCTAACTCTTTGATGCTTCTGTTTACATTATACTTTACAGACTCCTTATAAAATCTGCTACCCTTTAGTGAGTCCATAGTCTCAATAAGTAACTGTGATAATAGTATTGCTTTTAAGTAATTAAGTTCTGTCATTGTCTTAAATTTATTGATTAGGGTTTATAATTGTTGCTTGGTCTTCTCTTAATAAGTAGACCTCTTTATTGCTTCTACTCTTAGTCCATAGTGTAGTGTCAGGACAGTACAGTTGCTTTGTAGGGTCTAGCTTTAACTCATTAAGCCAAAATAAATAGTTAGCCTTTGGGTCGTTTACAAAGTATATCTTGACCATATCTGCAGGCATATCCATTAGCTTGTCATATTTAAGTTTCTCTAGCATCTTGGTCTCATAGTATTTCTTTCTAAACTTCATCTCTATTACACAAGGATGTCCCTTAGGGGTTTCTCCTACTGCATCATAGTGTTCAAAACCACCACCACACCAATCTAAGTCCCAACCATCTAGGTTTAAAATCTGTATTACTGCCTTCTCTAAATTATGTACTTTATTTATATCCATTCTCGTATATTTCGTTCAATTGAGTAATCCATCTGTTAATCTCTTTAGGATTACAAGTACAAGGTTTGTAGTACCTGTGATTGAAATATACTGCGTGAAATTGACATAGCATCTCAAACTCCTCATTAACAAGAGTA
>Ga0255048_10002966_pt1 | contig 10529 bp, 10 predicted proteins | sample JV7_2_2_MG_FD_183619 | JGI IMG/M metagenome (GOLD analysis project Ga0255048, IMG submission 183619) | Seawater microbial communities from Jervis Inlet, British Columbia, Canada - JV7_2_2 | ecosystem: Environmental > Aquatic > Marine > Inlet | place: Canada: British Columbia | collected 2016-10-06
TTTCGAGTCGGTGGTTTGTGCAAGGTCGTAGTTGTTCCCCGACCGATCATCCAAGGCCGTCGCGCCAAAGCCGTCTGTCGTGAGCACCCCCGCATCTACATCATAAAAGAAGGTCGGGGAGAAGCTCTGCATGGTGGACAGATACCCTGCCTCTGTGTCACAGCCACCAGCCGCCACTCTCGGATTAAACGGCACGTTGCGTTGAGCCAACACAGCACCGGAGAGTGCTAGCCAGAGAACAGCCCCGGTCAGGAAGGGACTGCACCAAAACGGTCTCCTGTCAGTCAATCAGGGTTCTCCTCAAACTGCTCAACGGGTTTGTCCTGCTCCACTATCCGCACCGGGTCGGCAACGGCAGACACCTCTGACTTGATCCGGTGACTTCGCAGTTGTCGCCGCACATGGAGCCTCACCTGAAAGTCAACCCACTGATTCTGGCTAATCGGATTGGGCACCATCGTCAGCGCCTCGGACTGGAGGCAGTGCCCCTGTTCGATATAGGCAACAGACGCATCCCACGGCTTGACGAGGAACTTGTCTGTCGGCTCGTTCGTGCAGAGAATCTGTGCCTGATAATTCTCGATTGCCAAGAAGGCGTCACGAATCTCCAGCGCTCGCGCCTGTGGCAGCCAGTAAAAGATCAAGGCACCAGGGTTGCCCACTTGTCCAGCAGAGCAGGCACCAAGATTGACCAAGGTGTTGTTGCAGTCCTGCGAGAGTGTCTTGCCCGCCGCAGAAGACGCAACGAGAGCCGCCAAGGTGAGAGTCAGTACTAGTCGCTTCATCATTCGTCTCCTACGTTGCTCGTGAACGTCATCGTCATGTCAGTGAAGTGTAGAGTTGCCATCGCCGTCGAGGTGGTCGTGTCCACCTGGTATCTCCACCACAGCTTGTCCTGACCCGCGCAGGTCCCGGCTGGGGTCACGGCGGCAGAGGTAGTGAGGTCGCTACCGTTGGAGCCGGTCACTGCGGCATCATCTATCGCTATCTCGGTCCCCCAGGTGCTGCTGACCGTCTCGCCAGCTCCACGACACTGGGCTGCGACGTCGCCGTTCAAGTCAGCCGTATCTGCCGCCGTCTGGACGTAGTACAGCGTGAAATTCACCGTGCCGCCGTCCCACCCCTTCGGCATGGCGACTGATCCGTAGATCGTGGAGCTGAGGTTGTTGGTGCAGACGACCGTGTACTGCTTCGGCCCCGAGTTGAGAGTCACCTCCGCGGGGTCGGCGCAGTTGGTTCCATCTGCCGAGAATGAACCAGCGGGCCACGGAATCGTCTCGACGATGGTGGCGATCTCGGTGGATACGATCTCGTTGGCCGCGAAGGTGACCGCCGTGGCCGACGAGAAGTTCTGCGTTCCTGTCGAGTAGGTGTTGGAGGCGTTGTCGAGGACCACATTAGCGTCGAGATCGGCCTCGTCAATCGTGGCCACGTCACAATCGAAACCGGTCGAAGCGTTGCCCTGACAGAACGAGCCATCGGTCATGGTAGTCACACCTGACAGCGCCGTGGGGTTGTCATCGCTCAGGTCATCGTCGGCCAGCGCGCCCGCTGTAGTGCAGTCGAACCCGCCGCCAGCATTGCCGACGCAGAACTGTGTGTTGGTGATCGTGGTGACGTTCGACAGGGCGGTGGGTAGGTCGTCGCTCAGGTCGTCTAGGGTGTCGGTGCCAGTGCCATCAGTACCGTCGCCGACGCACGAGTCAGGAATAAAGCTGGCGTCATCCTCCCAGGTACAGGTCTGGTTGCTAGTCACCGTGGCGGGAGCCTGGAACCCCAGCCAGTTAAGCCCGCCACCAGTCCCCTCACGCAGCCGGATGATGCCCTGGTCGTGCATCGTCAGCCCCTGTCCAGCGTCGATCGTGACAGCTTGCACCCCGTCGCCAGTGAACATCCATATCTGCCCGCCCGCCGTGGTGGTGCCTAGCTCAAGCAGCGCGCCGGTTGTCTTGTGCCGGATGAACGCGGACGTGGCGTCGGTCGGGCTGGCCCACAGCATTTGGCCATAGCTACCTGCCGGTGACAGGAAGCTCAGCCCAGTGGCACCGCTGCCCTCCAGCACCAGCTCGTCAGCGTCAGCACCAGCAGACACAGCACCAGCCGTCGCCGAGTGGATGTGAAGGCCAGCACCGTCAGGGCTGCCCTGGTTGAACCCGATTGCCGACCCGCTCTCAGTCAACAGTGAGTCGACCAGGTCACTACCATCGGACTTCTGTAGGACACCCGACGTGCCGACCGTCGTGTGAGCGCCAGCTACCGCGCCCACGTCCGACAGCAGCTCAGCGTCGGTGCGGTAGTTGAACTGCGATGTGTCGCCTGGGTCAACTTGCACCCACTCACCGGCCAATGGCGTGTCGGCACCATCGTCGAGTTCACTGGTCCCGATCGAGTCCGCACCAGGTGATCCGCCACAGGCACCACCGTGAGTGACCAGGTCACCGTCCACATTCCACTTGGCGCACTCGTCGGTAGCACCGGCAGTGCCACTCACCCAAGTCGTATCTGCGCCGGTTTTGGCTACACAATCCTCAGCGTTGCCAGCCGCAGTGACACCGCCAGCGAGACCGCCTGACAGGCAGTTGGGCGGGTTGGAAAAAAGCGCGTTGGCCGTTGTAGCCGCGATGGTGCCACTGCCGCTCACGCCTATCGACGCGCCAGTGCCGACCGTCATGGCTGCTGTGGTGTTGGCGGCTCCGGTGATGTCACTGAACGCGGGAGCACCGGCGCACGACGCTCCCGCCGTCACTAGATCGCCGTCCACATTCCACTTGGCACAGTCGTCAGTAGCCCCCGCCGTACCGGTGACAAACTCCAGATCAGCGCCTGTCTTTAGTGCTGCGGCCACCTCGGTGATGGCGTCTATGTGAGCCGCACCAACTCGTGCCACTGGTACCGTGCCCGAGTCGACCTGTGCCCCGCCGATGGACAGCGCTGCCTCGTGCTGGGTCACGCTGGTCTGGGCGATTGAAGCGTCAGGGACCGATCCCGATAGGTCGGCCGCGTCGAGCGTACCGCCCGTGATTTGAATCACCTCGCTGCTGTCGGCTCCCATAGTGACGTCGGTGCCCGCTGGTGCCGCTTCCCAAGCGATCACCGCCGCGTTGTTGAGCCGTATCGCTCCTGCGTCAGCGGCGTCTGTTGTGTCGACTGAGATGTTGTTTGCAAAGTTGAACAGGTCGCTGCTGAGTGTGAGACCGGGATCGGTACCGGCTGACAGGTTCCAGGCCCAGCTCATGGTGGCCTGAGTAGCATCGCCCCAGGTCGCCCCGTTGATCTCGGTCTCGTCGAAGCTGAACGTGGCCGTGTCGGGTGTCGGTCCTGCGGCCAGTGTGATGTCGACTCCGACACCGCTGGTGAGGTCCACGCCTGCCGCGTCCACGATGGCGACCGTGTCCACGAGTACCGGGTCACCCCCACCACCGCCGCCGTCAGTGCCGCACGTCATCAGGCCAGCAGCGTCGGTGTCGATCGTGTCGCAGCTCACCAGGTCGGTGACTCGGGCGCTGCCGACCACGTGGAGCGCTTCACTGGGAGCGTCCACCCCGATACCAACGCGAGCCTCGCCACCCACTGAGTCGGCGATGCGTAGGCTGTCGTTGAGCGCGTCGTCGCTCACCTCGATGATGCGGTCACTGCCACTGTCGTCCTCCAGATACCACACGGTGTCGTCGCCGTAGATTTCCCACAACTGGCCCGCGTCGTTGGTCGAGCGCCAGAAGATCGAGCTGGCGTTGCCCGAGGTGGGCACGAACCCCAGCGTCGGCCCGCTATGGACCAGCGACAGGGTCCTGTTCAGCGTGTACCCCGACAGGTCGAACCCGAGCGCAGCATAGCCACCAGTGTCGTCGATCAATAGCTTCTCACGTGTCGAATAGGCGAGCTGGAAGTCGTCACTACCCAGCGTGTCGAACAGCCAATCGGCGGCCTGGTCGGTGTCGTCGATAGTGAGCGACGGTGTGGCCGAGCTGATGACCATGCCGCCATCAGTGACCCCGCCGATCTCAGGCTCCCAGTGGATCACGTTGGCGCTGATCACATACCCCAGGTACACCTTGATCCCGGTCGTCGGCTCGGTAGCAGTGATGAGTCCGGCCGTGCCCTGTGACAGCCACAGCTTGGTGCCGTACGCGCCCAGGCCGTGACCGGTGAAGGTGACCGAGTGCGAGTTGGTCGCACGCATGGCCGAGAACAGAGTAGAACTAGCCGACGACACGACGATGGACAGACCCCGGCCGACGTTGGCCGCGCTATTGGCCTGTGCCTTGGTGTGGGTGCTACCACCCGACCGCCGCACGACGTCGCCCACACTGAACCCGTGCGACGCCTGGGTGTACTCGGGGCTGAACAGGTCATCTCCCTGCTGACTCGTCAGCGGTGACCCCTTCATCTGCCGATTTAGAAACGCCTCACCTCCAGACACCGGAGCGGCGAGTAGCAGTGCGAGGGTGAGAACGAGAGCGGTGTACCTCATGCGGTGGCTCCTTTGATAAGTCCCACGTCTGGGTAGCATACTACGACACGTCGACCAGCGAGCGCTACGACACCGACACACTGAGCAAGCACCGCGTACAGACCACCTCTCCAACCACCACGACGGCGTGGCATTTGGTGCCGTACTTGACGTGGGTGCCGTCGGCCTTGACCTTGCCGAGTAGGTGTCGGCAGGCCGGGCAGCGGAGTACTGTGGTGGGTGCGATAGGTGCGGTGGGTGTGGTGTCGTCGTACTCGATAGACAGGTCGGTCATCGTCTACTCTTCCCCCAGGTTGGTTTCATCTTCTTGCGCGTCGGCGTGCTGAGAAATGCCAGCATCACCGCGTCGGCATCGTCGGGTGACGATCTGCCGCGACGTCTCATGTCGTCCTTGCTCTCTACTTGGATCTTGCCCGAGGAGGTGCGCTTGAATCTGAGGTCTACTAGCTGGGCTGCCAGGTCATCGTCGTCGGGGTCGATGTCTATGGTGCCTTCTTGGAACCGCTCGCGCAGCGACCAGAACCCCTCAGCACGCAGGTTGATGAACGACGAGCGCGGGCACTCGCCAGCGTGGCCGTCGGCCTTGCGACTGGCCGGACACGTACACGATGCGGCCGACCCGACGTTTACCCCCGTGACAGGCTTGCTGAGTTCCTTGGCTCTGTCGACCACCCCGGCACCTATGCCGATCTCGTCTACCTTGGCGACACTGGCCCTCGTCTTGGTGATGGTGCTGATCACATTGCCGCACGTCTGCATGGTGTCGGGGTTTTGATCGCGAGAGACCACACGTACGACCGGACCACGGCGGTGGGCGATCGTCGACTTGTCGCCACCCCTACCCACGTCCACGCCCAGCTCGTTAGGCTGACCAGGTGCCAGGTCCCGATCCTGTGCCTCTCGCACCCAGCGCAGAGGTATCAGCCCTCCCTCGGTCGTGTCGGGGAACTTACCGAGGACCTTCGATATGTACAGCGGGCTGTCCTCTTTCCATTTCTCGCGTTTCTCCTCGACCCAGGTCGAGCCGATGAGTAGGTGCTTGAGGTAGGTCGGTATGCGCTCGCCCGTGAAGTTGGGAGTGTGGAACGCGTCGATGCCGATCACCGACCAGCCCGATCCCGGCTTGCACACCTCGGCAAACTCGGACGTCGGATCGTCGGGGTTGCCGATGGCGAGAAACCGTGACTCCTCGTTGGCTAGTAGCGTGTCGGCCGCGTCCCACAGGAGAGTGGGCATCCCACAGTTGCCGGACCACAGCGTGTACCCGTTGCGGCGGGTGAGCAACAGGTGGTGCTTGGGCAGGGTAGCGCAGTACACCACCCCGTCGTAGTCGGTGGTAGAGAAGTTATCGGGGTACGACTTGATCTGGGTCGACTCGTGGGGCCGAGTGACGACGTACCCCGGTCCTTGTGGGTGAGCGATATGTGTCCCAAAGTCCGACTCTGGTAACTCCCTCTCTCGGACAACAGACGGCACACCGGTCCTGAGCACGAGTTCCTGTAGATCGTCAGCCATCGACTTCGACGACGTGTAGATGACCTGACCCTTGCCCTTCTGGTACCCGTCGCCGCGAACGTATACGTCGAGGAACAGGTTGACCTGTCGCGCACTGCACATCGACACGTACCGGGGGAGCCGCTTGTGGCGAGCACCGACCCCCAGCTCCGAGAGGTGCTCTGCGAGCTGACGACTGTGGATACAAACCTGTCCGCACGAGTCGTAGCGCTTGGGGTTGAATCCGAGCTTGTGACATAGCGACTCGATCTCGTGAATGGCGTCGTTCTTCTGAGTGATGCCCACCGAGTACGGGACGGCGTCCCGCAGTGTTAGGTGCCCCTCTGAGCAGTACCAACCCAAGAACACCAGCCAGTCGTCCATCGGCACTGTGATCGAGTCGAATGTCTTTCTCTCTGACACGAGACCGGGAATGGTGTACTCATCAACGTCCGGGGCTATCCACTTGACGTCCTTGCGCATGTAGTGGTTGTTCTTGCCTTCGAGGTCGCGGGCCTCGACGAATTTCCACGGACGGTGGCTGGCACCTCTGCGACTATGAGCGTACATCTGGTGGTCCGGGGTCACGCAGTAGTTAGCCCCTTTCGCCGAGTACTCGACCATGGGGCCGTGGTAGCGCTTGCGGACCACCCTGAGCGGCTTGGCGTACTCCGCAACGTGGGTCTCGGGGTCCATCGTGAGCAGGTGGTCGGTATCGAGCAAATCTGGAAACCGCACCCACCCTCGCTCCGTCATCACGTCCGTCTGGTCGTCATGGCACGCTTCGTCGAAGATGACCAGCACGAATCTCGCGTGTATACCTTGGAACGCGTCGGGCGCGAAGTCGGACGGTTTCTGGCCGAACGCCACCAGCTCCTCACCGATCACCTTGCCCGTATCCTCGTCGACCGTGTCGCCCCACCACTCGGTCTGGTTGGTACGGCCCGACAGTCGACCCTTGGCGTGGGCACGACCGATCTCTCGCCACAGAATGGCCTTGACTTGCTTACCAGTCGGCGCTGAGGTGACGACGAAGGCATCACCGGGCCGGTGGGTCTCTATCCACCAGGCGGCAATCCTAGCGGCCAGCCACGACTTGCCGGTGCCGTGGCATGAGTGGACAGCGGTGCGCCGGTTGTCACGGACAGATGCAAGTACGTCTCGCTGCTTCGACCAGGTGAACTCACCGAGCCGACTGTCGACCCATCCGGTCGGATCGTCGCGGTACTCGTCACGAGCGATTGACAGCTTGAGGTAGTCGAGGTCGATGGCGGCTGTCGATGGTGTGGACATACTGTCGAAAGTTCGCAAGTAGGGGGGTGTCTAGCTAGGGTGTCTAGGGGTCACCTACGTGGTTGCATGTCTCTCTTCTCTTACACAGGTCTATAACCTAGCCGCCCAAGCTAGGGTGTCTAGTGCCCATACACTAGGTCCTTTTTTCGACTTAGGGCTGGGGCACTAGGTACACGCGTGAATCGCACGAGTTTTCGCAAGACCAGTGGAAAAAAGGTGTCTAGGCCCCGAGCCCTAAGTAGACTAAGTAGGTGTCTGACAAGTACGCGCCGGTTGTCGTCAGTCAAAGGTCAACTCCACGGGTCCGCCCTTTTTGATTTGTGAGTACCAGCGGCGGGCTGAGTTGTGGCGTAGGACTACGCGTTTGATGAACTTCTCGACCGCCATGGTCAGGTCCTTACGATAGCCACCTAGTAGTGACGGCTGGTCATGGAGCGCGACCGCCATGCAGATCAGAGCCAGGGTCGAGATGTGCGTGCCGAGTTCGCCGCTGAGTTCTGACAGGTCGGTTTTGACCTTTTCCGGTAGCACGATGTTGTGGCGTCGGATGTTGCCCGAGGTGGTGGCGTTGGGCAGGGACAGCGGGAAGTTGCGCAGAAATCCGGCCAGCTCCTCCAGCTCATCGGGGTCGACGTTCTCGGCGGTGTCGACGGCGGTTTTGAGATCGAGCAGAGCGCGGATCGCCGGGTGGGTTGTCAGCGTGCCTATGCCGTACGCCAAACAGCACGCCGAGGCTGGAGAGAAGCCGGGCGGGTTGCCGCCTGACTTGACCTTTTTGCGTACGCCGTCGATGCAGGTTTTGATGTAGGCGGGAAAGCCGTACAACGACAGCCACTCGCTGCCGAGGTAGTCCTCGCGGTTGGTTTTGAGTTCGTTGAGAATGTCGTAGAGGGGCACCATGTGGTCGGGGTTCATCGAGGCGGCTAGTATGCGCTCGACGGGCTGGGCGGCTGGTGACCTAGCAGCCATGTGGTGCTCGCTGTCGTGTTGTCATGTGGTAGTCCTCCTGTCAGTTAAGGACACCGGGGGTCGACGGATAGCTGACATACCCGTCGTATGGGGCTCGGGCCTTAGCCCTCCCCCCGGATTGTCAAAGAGACCCGAACCACTGTGCATCGAGAGACCGATGCAAAGGCCGATTATAGCGCATCGGGGTCGACGAAGGTCAAACGGCCCAGGTCGAACCACTTGGCCTCGACGGCTACCCCGTCGTCGCAGTGCGTGGGTTGGATGAGATACTGGGTGGTACCGTCCATGTGGAGACACACGGAAATGACCACGCCCTCCATGCCGGTGATGGTGTCTCTGTAGGTGAGTCCTAGTGCGTCGTTCATCCGTCTGCCTCCTTGTGTAGTTTCATTCGTCTACTTCCTCGTACTCGCCGTCGACCGTACCGTCAGCATTGACGGCCCCCTCTAGCTCGGCGACAATGCGACGGCGAGTATCGAGAGACAGCCGGTCGATGGGAATAGGTGATACTTCTACAGGGCCGCCGTCGGGACCGGTGACCTCGTGTTTTTGGATGAACAGATTGAGGTACTTACCCAGCATGTCGAGCGCCTGCATTCGACTGTGAAACTTGATCTCTAGCCCGTCCTTGGTCTGCTTGACGGACTGGACAGCGAATGCCACCTCGTCGGTTAGCAAGTCGGACGGTAGTAGTACAACCGTGTCTAGTCCCCACACCACCGCGTCGCGAATGTCGTAAAAAGCGACTTTACACAACGCGTCGATGACGTCCTTGGTGGCGACGTCGGCGTCCTCGGTGAACTTGGCGACTCGCTCACTCAGGGCGGCCAGGATCTTGGGGTTTTGCATCAGGTTGGTGAGGATACCCGGGGCCGACCTGATCGAGTAGCCAGCGCGTTCGACGGCGCGTACACCGATGAAATCGACCAGGTACTCCTCGACGAATCGTTGCTGACGGACGGTCAGGGCGGTGCCGGTTACTTTGGTAGTCACGTGGCCCCACCGCGAGCTATGATCCACGCACCACTGACCGCTAGCTGCCTGCCTCGCTCTACACCTACAGGCACCGACGGATTGTCGACTCTGCCGATTTTCTCGCCGATCTCTCTGTAGGTCAGACCCTCTCGGCGTAGAGCGGCGGCACGGAGTCGGCGATTGACTTGCAACTTGGTCATAGCTTGGTCGCCGTGTCTATGCCCGCGTCGGTCGCTTCGTATCGAGGGTAGCCGGTCAGCGGTGAGACACGGACAGCTAGACCGCGACGGACCAGGGCGTCGCCTGAGTGCTTGCGTAGAGGCACGCCAGCGTTGAACAGGTGCGCGTGGTAGCAGAGAGAGTGGAGTTCTGACCGCATTGCTGAGGTCAGACTTACTCGCTGGGCCACGTTACTACCTCATCGCGAGCTGGAGTTACTACTGACTTGTAGGTAGCCCACAGCTTGACTTGACCATCACGAGCGGCGTACACCTTGCGGTAGGGCACACAGTCGCGAAAGCTGACGGACCCGAGATCGACGGTGAGGTCGGTGAAACCCTCCAGGTAGCCGGTGCAGTGGTACTCAAGGGTGAGCTTGCCGTCGGCTATGAACGCGTCGGCCAGCTCGTGGGTCACGTAGTTGAGGATGACAGCCTCGGTGGTGAGGTCAAAGTCGCCATCGTTGCTGTTGCCGATCTCGGTGATGTCGATGGTGTCGGCGGTCATGGTCAGGTCGCCGGTGTCGGTGTCGCTGACATCGCCGCCGTCCCTGATCTCGATGTCGAAGCAGTTGCAGATGGCCGGGATCGAGGACGTGCAGACTCCATACTGCCTCGGCCCGCAGTGGAGGGTGCGACCGTCCTTGACGATGCTGCCGTCGTCGAGCACCACCCAGTCATCGTAGGGATCGTGAGCACGGGCGACCGAGGCGTAGATCATGGCCAGTACGACGGCGACCACAATGCCCAGTAGTACAGCGGTCAGGTTGCGTTCGCGGTTGGTCATAGTACCTCCATGATCTCGGCAGCCAGCCAGGTAAACGAGTTGAGGATCTCTAGCACGATGAGGCTCCCGATCAGGATCACCAACCAGCCGGGGACGGTTATCATCCACGCATGGCGGCGAGTGGCGATAGACACGTACCCTTCCAGCCACGGCGGCAGTAGGTCATCGCACCGGCAGTCGGCAATGTGGTAGGTGCAGACGGGACCCGCTCACGGTGCCTCCATGTCGGGCATGTCGATCGGTGCCGGTCCGGTAGTCGGTTGAGGCCTAGTGATTGCAAGCCGCAGTTGTCCGCCCGATTCAAACCACTCCATGAGATGGG
>Ga0255048_10002967_pt1 | contig 10529 bp, 9 predicted proteins | sample JV7_2_2_MG_FD_183619 | JGI IMG/M metagenome (GOLD analysis project Ga0255048, IMG submission 183619) | Seawater microbial communities from Jervis Inlet, British Columbia, Canada - JV7_2_2 | ecosystem: Environmental > Aquatic > Marine > Inlet | place: Canada: British Columbia | collected 2016-10-06
AGCTTCATGTTCAACACGGGCGCAGGCAACGACACCTTCAAGCGCACGGTCAAGCTCCACAACGAGAAGCGCTACTCCACCGCCGGCAGGTCCATCATCAATGGCACCAACACCACCAAGGGGAAGATCCACCGGGGACTGCTCCGGCGGAGGGCTCGCGAGGGGCACCTTTACCTCTCCACCATCCCCTCCGAGGTCCGCACCCCAGAGAAGCGACCCAAGACCATCGAGTCGGACAAGGTGGCTCCCGAGGACCAGCGTCGAGGCGCGAGGATGCTGACGCAGATCTGGCGGCCCGACGTCTGGTTCGTGGCGCCCCCGAGGTGCAATGTCTTCTTCCCCGAGATGTACACACGCTTCACCTTCCAGCGGAACTTCATGCGGGAGGTGACCCGGTACCAGCTCCGCACCCACCTGGAGCTCATCTCCGACGGAGTGAATCAGACACCTGCCCTGACGGACAAGTACTTCTACGCACCCCACACCGACATCTTCAAGCAGGTGCTCGAGGCCCAGAACAACCTGGGCGAGCTCCAGAAGTCCCTCGTCCTGACCCATGAGAAGTTCGTGGGAGTCATCCCGAAACTGGACAGACTGTCGTCGCTGCACTTCTGGTCCAACCAGGAGCTGAACGTAGCCCGGCAGGAGCGGGGCCTGGGGTCGAACCCCGATGACTTCGCCAACTCCACGGCAGCCTTCAACTTCTTCCGAGAGCGCTTCTCGTCTCGGTCCATGGAGGTCTCCGGCTACTTCAATCCCTACCCCGTCGTTGGGTTCCCTGGCATCGTGATACGCCGAGGAGCCCCGCCGCTGGTCGGGGTGGGCATGGACGAGTACATCGACGCGGTGAAGAAGAGAGAGGTTCCCTTCAAGCTGGCTGGGAACGACGACGTCTACATGCCCTCCCAGAGCATCGGCATGATCGCCTCGCTGTCCCACTCGGTGGACCAGTCTGGGGGCAACTCGTCCTTCAACTTCTCCCACGCCCGCACCCACATGGGCGCCGACGGCATGGACGACGAGTACCTGCGGCAGTCCCTGAAGCAGGGACGAGAGCTGGACCACCTCCAGATCCTGACCTCGTACGACGCTCAGGAGGCCATCGCCGACGGGGACACGACCGCCATCGACTGGATCCGGAAGGCCACCCCGCAGCCGGAGCGGGAGGGAGGTGAGGTCGTCATCCCCGAGCCGAGCACGAAGGGAGGAGGCTTCTTGGAGGAAGGGAAGGACGGCCCTCGAGGAGGGGAGATCACCGCCATCAAGACCAGTGGGCAGTTCCTGAAGTACGACAAGCAGAGGGGTTCCTCCGCAGGAATCATCTCGCGGGGAGCCGTCGATCCCGATGCCGCCAACTACCGCCTGCTCTACACCACGGTGCAGATCTTCGAGAAGAAGGAGTACACGGCGGAGGAGAAGGAGACGCTCAAGAGCGTGCGCGTCGACATCCCCTTCGAGACGTCCATCTTCCCGCCGTGGATGTCGCAGGTGTACTACAACGACAACATTGGCAAGTCGATCTATGGCCCCTGGTTCGGGACGGGGTCGGTAGTGGATGAGCAGAACATCTCGGAGCGGAAGGTGGTGTCGCGGCGGCATGACCGCGTGGCGGACACCACCATCACGAACGTCGCCTCCACCCAGATTGATCCTCTCGCGGCCAGCCCGGCCGGCGAGAGTCCGGTGAACACAGAGCGGCGGGAGGAGACCTCCATCCACCAGGAGATCTCAACCGCCGAGGCCATCGACATCCTGGCCATCCTCTACGGGGCGGTGAAGTCCTCCAGCGAGCTGGACGCGAACCGCTTCGTGCAGAACTACATCTACCGGCCGATCGCCACACTGCAGGAGGTGCTGGGGAGCGATGACCTGCAGTTCGATCAGTCAGGTAACATCGAGACAGGATGGGAGGGCTTCCACAGCCGGGCCGTCCTCTATCTCGACGGGCTCAAGGGCTTGATGGATGATCCCGATGTCGCGCTACCCCACGTAGTGAGTTCTCGGGACAATGCTGCAGTGGACAAAACCCTTGACCCGCGCATAGAACGGACCAACAGGGTGCTGCGGTACCTGGACGACATCGTCTCTCACAGAGGGCTTCTCGGATGACCATGAACAGTCCCTTCGTCGACGAGGCCATGAAGATCGCGGCGTCGCAGCAGATGTCCCCCGTGCCCAAGGTGCGGCGCGGGAAGACTCCCCTCGGCATCCAGAAGCTCATCGACAGCAGTCAGAAGCCGTCGGAGAAGCTCGGAGGGTTCCGTGATCTGACGATCCTCCGGAAGAAGAAGCCGGTCTCCGCGAAGGAGCAGCTCGAGCGGGACAAGGCGGACCACTTGACGAGGAAGTGGCTCGACGCAGGACAGAGCTACCCCGACCCTATGAGCCCCCCAGAGAAGCTGGCGGGCATCGGCGTCAACGCCGCCTCCCGTCTCGGCTTCGAGAACAGAGCTCCTGGGGCCAAGACCCGCACACCCCTCCGACGTGCGGGGGCAGCCATCATCCGCAGCCCCAGAGCGCAGGGGGCCGCCGTTGGTCTGGCGGCCGGCGCCTACGGCGTGCACAAGGTCAAGCAGATGCTGGACCAGCATCAGGAGAACCGGCAGCGTCATCAGGAGATGCAGCAGCACCAGGCGGCGATGGCGCACTACCAGAAGCAGGCGGCGGCCTACACCAAGGCGCTCAAAGGCATCGAGGCGATCCGACCCTACGCCACCAGCGCTGGAGCGGGCGGAGCAGCGGGCCTGGGAGCCCATGAGTTCCTGAGGGGCGCGGAGCCTGCAACCTTGAAGGACCGCCTCCTCTGGGGTGGCGTGGGTGCTGGGGCCGGTCTCATAGACCGCAAGCTCCGCGAGGATGCGAAGAAGAGGGGTGTCTCGAAGGAGGCGTCCACCGACATGCGCTTCAACGGGATGGGCGGAGTCCCCCGCCCACAGTTTCCCACCAAGGGCTCTCTGACCACCCAGCGGAAGGAACTCAACCAGCTGGGCAAGGCCGGAGGCACCCCCACCCCCAACAACAATCAGCAGGCCGCGGTGCCTCGTCCGGCGAACATCATTCCCGGATGAGCAACAAGTCCCAGTTCGCCAAGGCGGCCATGGCGGCCAAGTTCAACCCGAAGCTGAAGGCACGTCAGCAGAAGGACTTGGAGCTGTGGCACGACTGGAAGAACTCGGGTGAGGCCCCAGAGAAGCTGGACCCACTCTTCAAGCAGTTCCGCGGCGTCCTGAACAACCGAATCCGGCTGTACCAGGGCAAGGTTCCGGTTCCGCCGGCGGTGGTAGAGGCCGAGGTCAACAAGCAGTTCCTAACGGCGCTGCGGAAGTACGACCCCACCAAGCTCGGGAAGACCACGGGGAAGCCGGCCGCGCTGGGCACCTACGTCCACGGCCAGGTCCGCAAGTCCGGGCGCTTCATCAAGAAGTACCAGAACGTGGGCTACATGCCCGAGAAGCGCATCGACAAGATCACCGAGTACAACACGGCGAAGGAGGAGATGAAGGACCAGCTGCTCCGGGAGCCGACATCCATGGAGCTGTCGGCCCGGCTGAACTGGCCCCTCGCGGAGGTGAGCCGCATGGAGGCTGAGCAGCGCAAGGACTACATCGCCTCTGGCTTCGAGCAGGAGGGCATGTCGGACCCGACCTTCTTCATGCCCAGCCGTGACCGAGAGGTGCTGAACCTCATCAAGTACGAGCTGGACGCGCGCGAGAACTATGTGCTGGAACACTCGCTGGGCCTGAATGGAAAACCGAAGAAAGGCACCGGAGAGATCGCCAAGGACTTGGGCGTCTCGGCTCCCACCGTCTCCCGCATCAAGGCAAGGGTCCACGAGAAGATCAGGACGTACCGCGATGCGTTCTAGACGAGAGATCGCCCTGGCCGACTTGAAGGAGAAGGCGCGGGAGTGGATCGACAAGGAGAAGAAGCGCATCAACAACGAGGTGGACTACTTGAGTTCGTCGCTGGAAGGCGTGACCGGATCGAGTACACTGACGCGCAAGAACGAGGAGACAGCCCAGGTCTTTTTCCAAGACGAGTTGGCGTCCTTCCTAAGAGAGTGAGCCAGAGCATGAGCAAGCCCGCGAAGAAGATTGATCAGCTGCCCGAAGCCATCGCTTTGATCGGCGGCAACCACTACCCCCTCGAGAACACCGTGCTGAAGATGGAGCTGTGCCGCGAGCGCATGGCAGGCTTGAACCAGGAACTCGGGTCCCTGTCCCAGCAGCTCCTGGTGGAGCAGGCGGCCGCCATCGAGAAGCAGGCCGCCATTGGCGAGTACGCCCAGCCGGCAATCGGCAAGGCCCAGCTCTACGTCTACGACCCCTCCCGCAAGGCCCTAGTGCTGCGGGTCCGACCGACTTCCGTGGAAGGATGATCCCATGGCCCTCTCGGCGACGCTGAACTATGCGTTCCTCAGCATCGACGACCTCATCGACAACGGTACTCAGGGTCTGCACCAGAGGCTGCTGAACGCCGGGTGGGCGTTGTCGGAGGAACTCAGCACCGGCGTGGGGGTCCAAGATCGGGTGTACTACAGCACCGGCGAGAGCGGCGAGAAGGCCCTGTGGCTGCACGTCACCCATGACGCTGCCGCCGAGCGGCTGCACTTCAGGGCCTACTCCTTCTGGGCCGCTGGGACACCAGGAGTCGGCTACAACGTCGTGGGTGACGTACTGGGTAACTCTTGCGTGCAGCTGGTCGACGGCAACATGCAGGGTTGGATCATCGCCGACGCCGACGGCGTCGCCATCGTCGCCGACATCGGAGCGGCCACCTACAACAAGGGCTACTTCGGATCGTTGACCCCCACGCTGCCCCCGCAGCGGGACTTCTATGGCCTCCTGAGCGGCCCGGCGACGGGCACCAACCAGGTGGGGTTCACGACCCTCTTCTTCGCGCCAGGCACCGACTTCTCCGATGTCGAACCGGGGCAGCAACTCTGGGCAGTCAATCAGTCCACCGTCAGCGGACCGGCCAATGTGGAGCGTGTGCAGGTGGTCTCCATCGACGTCGGGGCACGCACCATCGAGATCAGCGTGGCGCTGACCGATGACTTCGACGCACTCGCCATCGTGGCGGTGGACCCTCAACCGATGATCCTGTGGGGAAACTCCGCCGGAGACCTCCCCGAGACGGCTCTGGGCCTGCACAGCACCGACACCTACGAGTCGTCCGTGTTGCTGCGATCCTCCTGGGCAGATGCGGTGGGGCTGACCTCGATCTCGACGGAGGACTACGGGCACATCGCCATGGCCCCCAACGTCTTCTACGACATCGTCACGGGGCAGCAGCACATCAAGGGTGAACTGCCCCGCGTCGTCCGCCCCTTCACGGGCCCGCTGCTTGCGCTCGACGACGTCGTCGTCGACAGCGACACCTACCGAGCCATCCCGGACGGCACCGACTTCTTCTGCGTCAAGGAGACCTGATGGCCACCTATGCCGGGCTCCTTCTCCCCCCTCTGCTGGTAGGGGCGCGAACCTTCCGCTCTGCCCCAGTTGTGGAGAGGTGTCTGGTGAGGATGAAGCTGCTCAACGTGGACGGCACCCCGCACCGCGGGCTCCTTGTCGCTTTCCACAACCTGTGGAGAAACCCCCGGCTGTCGCTCAGTGCAGGCACGGCGATGATGACCGGGCAGAGGGTATCCGTCACCACGGATGAGAATGGGTACGCGGAGATCTACCTCCTTAGGGGAGCCGAAGTGCAGGTGGTCGTGACGGCCACCACCTTCACCCGGCGCATCACTGTGCCGAATGCCCCCTTCGCTGAACTCACTGATCTCGTCTCCACTGCCCCTGACCAGTTCGAGGTGATTCGTGCGTCCGTAGGGGTAGATGCCCCGCGCTTTACTCCGTAGGCATGGTGTGGTCCCTCAGCACAATGGGCCGGGCCTCATCGGCCCCATTGTGCTGAGCATTGAGCAGGAGATCGCGCTGTGAAGAAGTACAGCTCAGCAGACCCCTTCCTGCTTGCCTTCCTCCGCCGCACCGGGATAGAGGTGCTCGACGTCTACCCCGATCCGAACAACCCGCGTAGGATGCGCGTATCGCTGAACATCTCTGAGGATTCGGGTCGGGTTCTGGAGATCAAGTACAGGAACTCGGACTACCGTCGCTATGTGGCAGAGTACCAAGACACCGTCGATCTGATTAAGAGACGCTAGTCAAAGGAACCAGTCAGATGACCTCCAAGAAGAGCCCCAAGAAGCTCGTCGCAATCCCCGACCTGAACGAGCGGCTCCGTGAGAGAGGCTACCGGAAGTGATCTACTTACTCGCTCTGCTACTCGCCTACGGCCTGTGCTTCGGCGCCCTACAGAAGGTGGCGATGCTGCCGCCTCTGATCAAGCTACGGACGCTGGGCCAGGAGATTGAAGAGAGGGAGGTCGTTGAGAAGGGGGAGGTCGTTGCAACCTCGGACTCCAAAGTCAAGGCAGCCGTCCGCTGGCTCTTCGACGGCCTCTTCACCTGTCCCTACTGCGTGGGCTTCCACTGCGGCTGGATGAGCTGGCTGCTGATACGGGAGGCCGAAGGCACCCAGCTCCTGTGGACAGAGGGGCACCCCGTGCTCCTGTCCGTGCTCGCGTGGTCCCTCATCAGCGCAGGCTTCTGCTACGTCGTCGATATGTTGGCCATGTACCTCGAGAAGAACGCGGTCGAATAGATGTCTCGTTTCAACGCATCCATCGGCATCGTCTTCCGGGAGCAGTTCCCTGCTCTTGATCTGGGATCGACCTGATGGCACATGTAGTTGGAGTAGCGTCTGAGTTCGAGCTCATCATCAGCATCACCACCATTGGTGGCGACACGCTGGTCAACGCTGACGCCCTCCCAACGGTGGACATCAAGGACTCCAGCGGAGCAGTGGTGGCCTCCTTCGCTGGCCCGGTTCAGATCCTGCACCCGTCGCTGGGCCTCTACCAGATCACCTGGACTCCCTTGGCGGCCGGCGACTACACCGCTGAGTGGTCCTTCCTCTACAACGGCAACCCCCTCACCTCCATCGAGTCCTTCTGCGTTTTCACGGTGGGGTCGGTGCCCAGCCTCATCCCCAGTGCGGGACCAGGCTATGTCGTCAGCATCATTGTGGTGGACGAGGCCGGCGTGCCTGTCGAGGGGATGACGGTCCAGATATACGACGAGACCGGCGTTACCCTGATCGCGTCAGGGGTCACAGACGTTACAGGGGAGGCCCTGGTCACGCCGCCCACCGACAGGTATCAGGTGCGTTTCTGCGGGGACCACATTCTGGCCGAGGTGGTCTCCCCACAGCAGATCAAGGTCATAGTTCCTCCTCCGAACAACCGGTGGATCTTCACGGCTACGACCTTCATCCCTCCCGTGTCGGCCAATCCGAACATGTGCAGGTGCTGGGGCTTCTTTGTCGATGCAGCCGGCCGCCCCTGCCCGAACCTGTACCTGCGGCTGCAGCCAGTCTTCGACCCGGCGGCTCTCTACGTTCAGGCCGTGGGCTACGCCCAGAAGCCTGTCGAGCTGACCACTGACGAGGACGGCTTCTTCTCTGTAGACCTCGTTCGAGGCGGACTCTTCAACGTGACCCTGTCCGGGTACATGGATAGCGCTCCCAACATCCGGATCCCCGACGCCAGCAGTTGCAACATCGTCGACATCCTCTTCCCCGCCCCCAGCGAAGTGACCTTCGACCCCGTGGGTCCAATCGCTCTGGTGTCCGGGTCGAACGTCAACATAGAGGCCTCTCTGCTGATGTCGGACGGGCGCACGCTGAACAACACCAGTGACCCCTCGCAACAGACTTTCGTCGAGTACACCTCCAGCGACATAGACGTCTTCACCGTCGAGGGTACTGACGGGGAGAGCATCGTAGTGCAGGCTGTCGGAGCGGGCGTTGCGACCCTCAGTGCGGTGACCGTGCCACTGTCCTTCTTGCCGCGAGTGCCGGCGGTTGTCTTGACGATCACCCCGATTGTGGTGACTGTTACATGATCCCGGGTGCACCTGCGCGCGAAGTCCCGGAGGACCTGCGGCCCCACATGAACATGTGGATGGGGGTGATCCTTCAAGCTGTCATCGACTACGTGGTCAACAGGGGTCGCACCGGAGCGCACGAGCGGAGGCTCTTCTACAACGCGCAGTGGTGGCTGTTCGAGGATGCCTCGGAGAGGTCCAATGCCTTCACTACGCTGTGCGAGATGTTGGATCTCGATCCTGATAGGGTGCGGCGGGGAGCCAAGGACCTGACTGCCGCAGAGCTCCGGCAGCTGAAACTGCACAACGACCGGAGACGCCATGCCCAAGTCGATCGACACCACGCCCTCGAGCACTGGGACTCTGATCGCGCCCTCAAGTGGGACGCCGAGAACGGCTCTGGGGCTGCGGAGCACACCGACACAGTTTGCGCTCTTGCAGGAGGAGGCCCTGACCTCCTTGTTGCTTCACGCTGACATCTTCTTCCACCACCGCCTCCTCCAGAAGAACCTACTCACCCAAGAGATCATCCAGCTCCTGGCCTCCCTGGCCGACCTGTTGGTGGCTGCCGCGGATCTCCGGCTTCCCGACCCCACCAACCGCGACACCTCTGGGCTGACCAGCGCTCTGAAGAAGCTCGATGTCGAGGTCGACGACCCCCTGTCCTCCGACGCCATCGCCTTCGTCTCCGAGGACCTGAAGAAGTACTTGAAGGGCTCCGGCCTCTCGTCCAACAAGGACACGGCCGCCGCCTCTGCGCGCTCTCGGTCGGAGGCGCGAGCCGACATGGTCGCTCCTCTCCGGGCTGCCCGGGAGTCGGCGGTGGCCATCATCCGGACCCTGGAAGAGTTCCCGTCGTCGGCTGACTGGTACAACCTGAACACCCTGCAGCGGGCCGTCGGCCCCAACGTGGTGAACCGGGCGAGGTCTCTGCTGGAGTCCCACCGACGCAAGGTGGAGCTGGGTGCCGATCTGGTCGACCGACAGAACGAGATGATCCGGGTGCTGTCGGTGCCGGCCACGATGCGAGCATTGAGGAGCGCTCGACACCCCATGGACCCGGTGATGGTGCCGGGGCTGTACCCGCGAGGCTCTGCTCTGGAGGTGCGGGCCTTGGCTCCCGTAGTCCCGGCTGCCGTGCAGGGAACGAGGCAGCCGGATGCGATGCCTCTCGATGCCACGCTGATCTACACCCCCAACGGGGAGGGGGAGAGGACCGTGACCCTCGTCGGGTCGGGGCAGCACAGGCTGGAAGCCGGGATCCCAGGTGAGACCTACGTCGTGACCGAGGGCGCGGTGCTGGTGACAATCGGGGGCGCGCTGCAGGAACTGCCTCTCACCTCCGGGACCAGGACTGCGGCCGAGGTGCTGAGCGAGCTGGACGCGGGCATGGCGGCTCACGGCGGGTCGGCGGTGCAGAGCCTCGGGAAGCTGATGCTCCTGCACGCAGACGAGATGAGCATCGTGGACGCTGGCCAAGTCCCCCGAGACGTCACCCTCCGGGCCACCGGCGCCTTCCCTATGGCACTGGAGGCCCTGACCCTCCACGTGGACGTCTGGGGCCTCGACCCCTTCGGCGTGCTGGTGCCACAGCCCTGCATCCACATCTTCGGCCCATCTCCTCACGGTATCGGCAACCCCTACCAGACGATGCAGGAGGTGGTCGACGAGCTGCTGACCGACCCCCTCTTCATCGGCCCTTTCCTGCTGCCGGCGCCCTTCACGATGACGGTGGCCGACGACGGGGGAGACCTCGTCCTCACCGCCCCAGGCATCGCGCCCCCGGCGTCGTCCATGGCCGTGGAGACCACCATCTCCACGTCGGTCCCCTTCCCGTTGAGCTTCGCGGTCAATCCCGACGTGGGCTGGGAGCTCTACACCACGACGGACCTCTCGGCCCTCGGCTTCACCTCCCTGCAGAAGTCCACGGACTACTACAGCCTCGAGGCAGTGGTCGCCCTCGTCGAGGAAGAGGAGGGAGACACCCCGGAGGTGGCGGTCGGAGTGGAGCAGGTCGATGTGTGGGAGGGCGAGGGCTACTTCACCGACACCCTGCCGGGCATTCAGTGGGTCCCGACTACCCCCACCGCGGCCCAGCCCGGCGACATCCTCTCCGTCCCAACCCTGGGGACCTATCTGGTGGCCCCGAGCACAGGCCTACTGCCCTTCGAGGTAGTCGCTCTGCATTCCGGGCAGACTCCTCTGCTCCTGGTCTTCGAGGGGGCCAGTATCCAGCGCTCTCTTCTGGACATGGCGTCGACGGACACATCGTTGGACAGCCTGGTCGTCATCGGTGCGGGCACAGCGAACACGCAGCTCGGCCTGGCCGAGGACACCTACTTCCCGCAGGCGGCCCAGTTCGAGGTCTTCGGCCGGCTCTCCACCGAGCGACGACGGTCTGTGCGAGACTTGGCCTGCCTCCAGGTACAGGTCGGGGCTTCCCTGGAGGTAGGGGAGTTGTCTTCTCCCATCTCGGCCGTGGCGTCGGACAGACTCAGCTTCACGTCCGGGCCCCTCTTCCTCGAGGGACTGAGCGAAGCCCGCGTACTGAGCGCTCTGGCCACAGGATTTGACTCCCTGA
>Ga0255048_10002969_pt1 | contig 10525 bp, 2 predicted proteins | sample JV7_2_2_MG_FD_183619 | JGI IMG/M metagenome (GOLD analysis project Ga0255048, IMG submission 183619) | Seawater microbial communities from Jervis Inlet, British Columbia, Canada - JV7_2_2 | ecosystem: Environmental > Aquatic > Marine > Inlet | place: Canada: British Columbia | collected 2016-10-06
TTATTTTCTATTTGTTTTTTCTTTCTTCTATCCTCTTTTCTTATTTTATGTACTAGCTTTCTCTCTTCTATGTAACGAGATAGTTCACTTTCCCATTGATTAAGACTTTCTCGAATCTCTCTAACGGTCATTTCAGTACCATCTTCTAATTTTACAAATTCAACACTATCAGCATCCTTTCTATTTTCAATAGTTGCTTTTTCTAATGCATTAGACATCCTTGATAATTTCTCTGCAGTTTCAGGAGATATTGTAATTGTTTCTCCGTTAGGACCAACAAAATCTGTAGAATTTATCCTTGTAATGCCCACACCTTTTAAGGGGTCTTTAAGTAATGCTTTTAATTGATCAATATCAGGATCGCCTTGATATTCAAAATCAGTATTATATACTGAATTAAGTAACTCTTGTTCAAATCTTGTATGAAATTCTTCAGGTAATCCGAGTTCATCTAATATATCACCCATTAAAGAAGATAAACTATTAGGGTTTTCATTATCTAATATTCTAACAATAGCTTCTTCACTATCAAAATACTTACCTCCGTAGATTTTCCTGGAGTCTAATATACCTTTTAATTTTTTATATATTTTTCTATTTAGTCTAATGTTTCTATTAATATCTTTAAGATTTACATCAAACTTTTCTATTGATGTATTTAGTTTATCTAAATCATCTCTTAACTGTTGTATAGGTGTAGCTAGTCTATTTAATTCCTCTCTAACAAAACCAATATCTTTTTTTCTATTTTCAAGAACATCTACATATACTTCATATCTTTCAATTTCTTTTTCATAATAGTTTCTACTAGAAAGAATGTTTTTTCTTATTCTTTTAGCTTCTACTAATTGTTTATTTAATTTAGTAATATGACTTAGATGACCTCTAACAGATTCTTTTTTACTTGTTTTTTCAGTTATTTTTTGGTTTTGCTTTTCAATATCCTCGCGTATCTTTTCAATTTTATTATCCTGTTCTTCTACTTGTTTTTCAAAACCAAGTAACTTATCCCACATTTCAGTTAGCTTATTGTGAAGCTCTTTAGCATCTTCATCAAAAAGCAATTGTTCTTTATCATCAACAAACTGAGCTAGAATTAAATTAAATTGAGCTGCAATAGGATCTGAATGATCTACAAGTGAAGCATCTAAATCAGAAGAAAGCATAAAGTCTCGCAGTTCATTAAAACGAGCTATATTATTACTTATTTCTATTTGTTTATCTATTAAATTATTTCTATTTTCATTTTCATTAGTGTAAATTTCAGCTTTTTCTACTTTTAATCTTTCTAATGTTATTTGTTTATCCCAAAAAGCTTTAATAAATTCTAATTGGGCTTCAGCAACAAGAGCACTATCTTTTTCACGACCACGTAAATTTGAAATAGTATCTAAATCAGCTATTTCAATTGCTTGTGAATCAGATGGTTTTATTTTTATTGTAGTTTCACCTTTTTCTTTTTTAGTAGAAACAATACCAATTGATTTAAATTGTTCATCAAAATCTACACTATCATCAGTAGGAAGTGTTGCAATAAATTCAAGAAATTGCTTTCCGTATTTCTCGTTTTTAACTTTACCAATACCTTTTATTTTTAAGAATTCACTTTCTGTCTTAGGCATTTTTTCTGCCATTTCCATTAGTGTTTCATTTTTAGCAACATTAATTGGCTTACCAAGTTTTTTCCTAAATTCTTTTAATTTTTCAAATCTTAAATCAGCAGGAGAAAGCATTTCAAATACTTCTGTATTTTCATTGTGTTCAGTATCTTTTCCTATTATTGAATGCCTGCCTTTATCATCTTTATAATATTTTTCATTAAGTTTAGTATCCGTTAAAGAAATAGATTCTTCTTTTATTGCATTTATATTTTGAAATACAGTAAAAGAACCATCTTCGTTATCCGTAACAGTATACATTTTTAATCTATTAGGGATTGGAAGTTTATTTATTTGATCTTCTAATTTAGATACCTTAAGTTGAGCCTTACTTAATGTACCTGTAAATTGAGGTTCTCCTTTTTCATTTTTACCAGCTTCTTCTTGAATTTGACGAATAAATGTATCTAATGAGGCTACCTCTTTATCAATAGCTCTATTAATAAGTAATTCTTGGTTGTCTATTTCTTTACCTGTTAATGTATCATCAAAAACAGGACGATTTAATATTTTATTTAATCTATTTAATTCTTTAATTAATCCTTTTCTAAGAGTATCATTAGTATCTAATTCTTCAATTTGATCCTTTGACCTTCTTACTGTAGATGTATTAAATGTTCGTTTACTGTGGGCCGAAGAAGTTAAAGATTTTTTCTTTTCATTTAATTCATTCAATTTAGTTAGTAGTGTACCAACTTCCTTCTTTGATTCTTCTAATTGTTTTTTATTTTTTTTGTTTATGTTATTTTTATGTTCTTCCCATTCACTTTCTTTACCAGGTTTAATTTGATTTTCATAAAGTTCTTTATTGGCTTCATTAACTAAAAATGGTTCTTCATTTTCAGGTGTAAACATATATTTACCATCTTTATAATCAATTCTACCTCTTTTACTATTAAATAAATTAGCTTTTCCTTCTTCACTATTATCCCAATAAACGAACCCATCTCTATCTTGAAGTTCCATTAATTGCTCCATATGTAAATTAAAATAGAACTTTCTTCTTTTCTCTCTATTCTTTTCTTGTTCTTTTCTAATTAACTTAGCCAATTTTTCTCCACTAACTAAATCATCAAATTCTTCATCAAGTTCAAGTGATTTTTTAACAGCAGCTAATTTTTTATCATATATATCACTTTGTTCTTTAGTACTAAATTTATCAAAACCTAGTTTTTCAATTCTTTCATCAAAAGGTTTAGATATTTCATTTTCTCTTTTCTCTATTTCCTTTAAAGAACTACTAATTTGATTTAATAAGTCTTCTCTTTTTTGTAAACTTTCAGCTAAATCTTTTTTTATCTTTTTTTCAGGTATTCTATCAAATTCATCTAGTTCATCTTGTAGTTCATCCTGTCTTTCTTTTAATTCTGTTAACTTCTTGTCAGAAATTAATTTCTTATTTTTCTCCTGTTGTATTTTAAATGCTTGATCGTATTTAAATTTATTAGATACACCATCTTCATCTATTTCATTTATATCAATATCCTGTTTTTCTGCATGGCTTTTAACAGCTAATTTATGCTTTTCTTCTGCCTCTTTATTTAAATCTTCTATATCTTTACCTAACAAATCATAACTTAATCTATTGTTAAATGCAGCATGTGCAATAGGATTATCTAGTTTAGTATTATATTCCATCCAACGATCATAGTATTCATCTATTTTTACTATTGCCCCTTCAACCTGATCCTTATAATCATCCGTATATCCCTTAGATTTAGCCTCTTCTGGACTTAATGACCCTATCTCCTTAAATGTATTTATTAAGTGATCTTTGGTGTTACTTTTAAATGATTCAACAGCAACACGAGCTAAAGAAAATTCTTTATGTTTATCAGCTCTTTTTCTCAACTGTCTTTCATTCATTTTATCAAACTCTTTGGCGAGTTCTTTTTTATTTTTTTCTAACTTATCTTTAGATTCCTGTGTATCAAAATCAATTGTGCCTGAATTAGCCATATCAATTCTAGCCATGTTATCAATGATTTTATCTTTTTTCTTATGGTCTCTAGTTTCAATAAAATCATTAATATCTGCTATATTTTCTTCTAATGCAGCTTGATATTTTGCACTTGCAATAATACCTGCACTGTCTTCAACACTCTTCTGCCATGCTTCAATTGGTTTATTTATTCTATCATATTCATCATCAACTTTTTTATTTGCAGATACCAGACCGTCTTCATATTGTACTATTACATTTCCTTTTTCATCTAATTTTTCTGTTTGTCTTTTTTCTCTTACAAACTTACCATCTTTATCTTTTTCAACTTCTGATTCTACATATTCATTAACTAACTCACCTTCCTCATTTTCAACCATTACATCTTCCATTTCAACCATTGTTTCACCAGCTCTAAACTTAAGTGAACCATCAGGATAATACACATTTTCTTTATGTGTTTTTTCAACTTTATGTCCAAACATTTTACTTGCTGCACCAAAAGTTGCCTTATCTAATCGTGAGCCAGTTGTACCCACAGATCCTTTCATTGTTGCCATACCAACATGAGCTGGTCCACCTAAGAAACCTAATACAGAAGTTTCTACAATGTCTTTATAACTAGCATCACCATATATATTGCCTGTTAAATAAAATTCATCACCAAATACAAGACCTTTAGATCTTGCCATTTCACCTGTTCCCATTGCTCTGTGAGCCTCTGCCTCAGCTTGTTCTTGAGCAATCATTTCTACATTTTCTTCAACAAGCTCTTGAGCACCTTCTGTTAACCCTGCTCCTAGTTTTTTATTTTTAAAAGAAGGTAAAAATGCATCACGTTTAAATCCTTTTACATTTTTAGAACCATTTAAGAATCTACTAGACATTGTTAAATTTAATGCAATATTGGCTCTACTTGCATTAACAATATTTGATGCTGTTTGAGCTGCAACTTGTTCAGCATATGCATCACTATAACCCATTTCAATAGCTTCATTATATACACTATTATATGATTCTGTTGCACTCATTATAGCAGCAGATTGGTTTAACGCTGTTGATACAGCGACATTTTGTGCCATATCTCCAGCTTTTAATCCTTTTCCTATTGCTGTACCAGATCTACCTGATCTAGCCATGTTTTCACCTGTACCAAGTACATTACCATGTCGTTTTACTTTTTCTGCCTTTTTTAAACTATTTAACCATTTAAGTGCTTGTGCACCTCTACTTACAAAAGCACCTGCACCTGCGCCTTGTAATCCAAATGAAACTGCACTAGAAGCAAGACTTCCTGCATTTTCAATCCACCATGAGGACATACCAGGACCCCACATTCCAGCATCTTTTTTCTGATAAATAGGTGCCCACTCATTTGTTTTTTCTTTTTGTTCCGCTGCCCAATCTGCAACACCTTTAAACATTCCTTTATTTGGATCAACATATCCTGGTAAATCTACCATATTTGCAAATCCAGCTGCTGTATCAGTTAAAGTATTAAAGAAAAATCTTGCTCCTGCGTTTTTTATTTGTTCACCTGTCCCTTGCTTTTCCCAAAGATTTTCAGTATTATATTCAGAACCAACAGTGTAAGCAGCACCTAATCGTTCTGCTTCTGTCATCATGTCATAATCAACATCGACATCTGCAAGTGGATTTAAATATGGAGCTACATATCTTTTTTCTTTTTGATAGTAATCCCACTCATTGGCATATTTAATATCTTCTGCCATTGATTCTTGTAATTTTTCAGATGTTGCTTCATTATCTAGACTTTTCAAATAAGCCTCCATTTCTTCTGGATTCATATTATATTATATATTTATAGTATATGGTGATTATATTTATTTTATTATATGGTAACGGTATATGTTATTGATTTAATATTTCAAAGTACTGATTTAGTTTTGGTTTATATCTTGAAATTTCTTTATATTTTTTATCTATAGCATCATTAATTATTTTTTCATCTAATGTAATACCTTTTTTGAATTTTGCTTTATTTTCTGCTGATAGATTGTAAGTAAAAAGTTTATAATGTCTAATTGCGGGTTTCATGTATTCTTCTAAAATAAAATCTTGACCTGGATTTTTACTACCACCTGCTTGAGCATTTGTCATAGCTTTTAAGACAGTTCCTTGTCCAGCATTATAAGCAGTACCAGCAAGGATAAGAAAATTAGGATCGTTAGGTTTGACACCCATGTCTTCAGCTTTATTCTTAAGAGCAGCTGCACCAAAAAGTATATTAATTTCAGGATTATACCGATATGTTTCAAAGTCATACTTTGATAATTCAGGATAACTCTCCTGAATTCCGTCCCATGTTGATTTAACAACTTGCATTAATCCGAATGCAACTCCACTGCTTGCTTCAGGTTTTCCACCTGATTCTACCCCCATAATAATTTTAAGGTGATCGACACGCATACCATATTTAGTAGCAGCATTTTCTATAAAATCATTATATTCACTAACTTTAGTTAATCTTCCTTGTATACTTTTTCTTTCTTTTTTAGTTATTTGATTATTTATATTTTCGAGTACTTGTGCTTGTCCAGGAGAATAAATTATCATTTCTCCTTTTTTATTTTTCTCATACACTTTACCTGCAGGTCTATCATTTCTAGCTTTTGTTATATCAATATGATAACCTGTACCTGCATCATGATAATATGCACTTGCATCATTTTTTCTTAAAAAGGCTTCTCCTGATTTAGTCTTAAAGAATGCCCATAATGCTCTACCTGCTTTACCATCTTGTCCATCTCTAGTACGTATGTCAACTGAATTACCTGTCATATGTGGACTATCTATCATAGAAGTTAAATTAGTTCTGTATGCACTTGTATTATCTTGTATTGATCTTAAACCGCTTGTAATTACTGCTTTATCATGAACTGTTAAACCATCAAACATAGATAAATCTTTTGGATCTATGTAATCATAATTTCCTGTAGCAAAATCATTTAAATAAGGTTCTACAATAGAGAATTGTGGGATATTTGTTATTGGTTTTTCATAATTTTCTTTTGCGCTTAACAACCCTTGTAATATATCACTCATATCCTGAACAAGATTTCCTATTGCAGGAGTAAATCTCATTTTAGCACGTGTATCCTTATTGGTAACCATTGGAATTTCTTGTATTTCCTTTAAAACATCTGGATTAACAGCATATATATCTCCTGTGCTTGTACTAAACCATTTATGTTTTTTAGCTAAACTGGGTTTAGATGCAAATCCTAATTGTGCTTGATCAATTTTACTTAAATCATCAAATACATTTTTCTCAATTGAATATTTATATTCACCGTCTTCTTTTTGTGTTTTTTGAACTACGCCGGGAGTCGTAGTAACTATCTTATCTAAGAACCCGGTAGCTGAAAACTTTGAGGCAACTTATTTGCAGTAGTTCCAGTAGTTCCAGTTGTAGCTGTAATTGTAGTACTTGGTGTTTCTCCAGTTATAATCGTTTCAACCATTTTTTTTAATTGTTCTTTAGCTTGCTCTTGAGTCATATTATGTAATGGATTAGATTTTGTTCCTCCTTTACCGTCAGATATTGTTGGCGAAAAATAATTACTTGGAAGATGACCGGCATCTAAATCAGCAATTTGTTTTTGTAATGATTCAATATTACTAATAGCTTTAGAATTTGTAGTTTTTATATGTAAAAAAATTTCATCCATAGTTGAAAATGGAACAAGATGATAATCTTTAATATTTGACATATTATAATTAGTACTTCCCGGATAATCATCTGCTGATACTTTACCATCTTTTTTTTCCATAATATAAAACTCACCTTTTTTTATTTGACTTCCTCCCTTACCTGTTAAATTTTTAAGTGCTTGATGAAACCTAACAGGTTTCTTTTTATTAAAATTTGGTAAGTCAGCAAAAAGTCCATTGTTTTCTCTTAAGCTTTTACTTAATATATTAGTGTATTTCATCCTAGCCCCTTCAATTCCATAATGATTTATTGCATCTGACATTAAAATAGCTTCCGTATTATGTTCCCATTGTAAATCAACCCCATCTTTATATTGAGCAACAAATATTGGACCTTCATTAGTATAATCTAATCTTACTCCTACCATTTTACTAAGTAACCATTCTTTTTCATATTCGGATAGAGATTGGTTTCCTTTTTGTTCATCAGTTTTTTTCTTATATTCAGCTTCTATTTTAGTTTTAATAGTTTGTTTTACTCCTTTTTCTTCTTTTCCTTTTTTATCATTATCATATAATGATCTTCTTATTTCACGTTTAGGATCAGTGAATTCTTGATAAAATGCATCCCTTGCTCGTTCATATATATATTTATTTTCTTTATAATCTTTTCCAAATAAAAAAACAAGATCTTTTCTATCTATTGAATTATTTAAATCATCAACAGAGTTCATATAATTAAAATAACGTGTATCGGTACCAAAGTCTTTTTTTATAGCGACTCCTTTATTTTTTTTAATTAGGTCCGTTACTTCAGAATCAAACATTAATTTTCCACCTTCATATTTTAAAGGAGTTCTAAATTGACTCATTCCTTCTCCTTTCTCACTCCTAAGTGCCCCAAATGGACCTTCCTCTCCTAATAGATAATATCTATAATCGTTAACAGCTTTTGGATATTTTGAATCCCATTTATCCATCAAACTAATTTTTCCTTTTTTTACATCCATTAAGCCTGCATCATCAAATTCATTTATTAATAAATCTTTAATTACTTCTTTGTATTTAGTATTTGAAGTATTTATGATTTCATGTAAATCCATACTTCCATTTTCAAAACCTTTTTTAACTTCTGAACTTAAATTATTATAAAATTTAGTTTTTTTAATATCATCTAATGTATATTCACTATTTAATATTTTAGATTTAAATTTATTATGAGCTTTTTTCATATCATTTAATACTTTTAATGATCCATCTGTATCTGCTTTACCATTAATACGGCTCCAATTAGTCATTGATCTTCCATGATAATTGTCACTATTTTGAAAATTTCTACCTTTTTCAATTTGTTTTTTATAGTAATTATAGTTTTCAACAGAATTATTAAAATTTATACCTGATTCACGTTGAGCATCATCTTCAATATGATCAATATTTGTCATTAAAATATTTTCATCATTTATTTTTCCTTGTAAATTTAAATGTAATCCTGCAGAAAGTTCCTCTTCTGTAAACCCTGCATCAATAGCTAACATTCTAAGATATGATTCATAGTTTCTATTTTTATGATAGTTAAGACTATATTGAGATTTAATATTTTCAATTGCCATTTTTTCATCTTCATTCATAAATTTATTAGCATCTGTTATCTTATTATCAATATGTTTAATTTTAGATTGAATTAATTTAATTTCATTTTTATTTACTCCTTGATTAGGTATACGTTCATTAGTACTTTCATCTAAAGTTGAAATTTCATTTAATTTACTATTGTAATAATTTTTCATTTTTTCAAAAAAAGGATTAACTATCATTTCTAATTTACCTTCATTTTCTTTAGTTGAAAATGCAGATAATGATCCTGACTCCCAATCTGTATTTTTATTTCCTATAAATGCATATGTTGCTTGATCATTAATATTTGCATTTTTTATAAATTGTTGATTTTTATTTAACATTGCTATAACATCATCTCTTTGAATTAAATTATCATGAGATATTTCAACTATATTATCAACAGTTATATCGTCTAAATTTAAATTATTATAATTTGCTCGATTTGCTTTTTTTAATTTTAAGGTAAATAACTTTTCCTCGTATTTAATTTTTTCTTCATTATCATTTTCTCCTAAATCAGAAATATTGTTTTCAATTTTTTTAATTTCACTATCAATATTTTCATTTGTATTAACAGTTACTACAGTTCTATTTTTCGATAACAAATTTTTATCAAGAGTATATAAAAGTCCACCTCTTATATCTTTTCCTCTAAATCCTAATTGACCACTATTTTTACCAGCTCCTTCATTACTAGGATCTTCTGGATTGCTAACAGCAGTAACAGATCCAATTAATAAATTATTGTTTCCTATTTCATTAATTGGAATATTATCATTAGCAACACGTATGTTTTGTTGATAATTTGATGTCTTATTATTGTTATTATATTCATCAATTATGTTATCTGAGTGAATATCTTGTAAACCATCAAAACTTGTTAAATTTCCAACTGTTATATTATTAGGAATAATTGATTTATCTTCAGGTCCGCCTGTATTTGATGACTTAGAATTTGGAGATTTAGGACTACTGAGAGGATTATATTTATCTTTTTCTGTATCTTCAATAATGTATTCACTTTCTCCATATGTTCTTATTAACTCTTTAACTTTTCCTCTTGCATATTCATCTGCTTGTTTATGATCGACACCTAAATTTTTTTGATTTTCATAATGAATACGATAATATTGCTTACCTTCTGGATCTGCTAAAAATCCATCAAGAGCATTTTCTATAATAATATCAACTTGTTTTCTATTATCTTTATGATTATCTATCCATGACTTATAATAAGAATGATAATCTCCCCCTTCAGGAGGATTAAACTTTTCTATATTGTTAATTTGATAACCTAAAGCATCAAATAAATCTTTAGCTGCTTGACTATGATCTAATGTTTTTTGAACTTCAAATGTATCCGTTAAGTGATTTATATTTCCTTCTTCATCATATAAAGATACCTTATTTGGATCTTTTCCAAATATTGTTGCTGATCCACCCGCTGCTTCTAACTTACGTTTTTCATCATTATAAATATCAGTTTGTATCTTAGCATTAGTTAATGCTCTCCATTCTGTCTTACCCATGTAATCACCAGCTAATCGTTGTAAATCACCTTTACTTATCATGGAATAATCAGCATCTGCTTTATCTAACATTGCATCTACATCTGATGCAAAACCTTATT
>Ga0255048_10002971_pt1 | contig 10519 bp, 10 predicted proteins | sample JV7_2_2_MG_FD_183619 | JGI IMG/M metagenome (GOLD analysis project Ga0255048, IMG submission 183619) | Seawater microbial communities from Jervis Inlet, British Columbia, Canada - JV7_2_2 | ecosystem: Environmental > Aquatic > Marine > Inlet | place: Canada: British Columbia | collected 2016-10-06
TCGACCGTTCGGAAGGGCGGCGCTTTACCCGTGAGATCGAGGAGGGCGGTCGCCATTATGAAGCCCGCGAAGAAGCGGCGCCGAGCTTGCGCTTCAATTGGTGTACATGCCGGCGACGGGACTCGGCGAGTCGTTCGAGCTCTTCGATCTTCGCTTCGAGGGCATCGGTCCGGGCATCGGTCCCGGCAGGAGCCGCCCAGGCCAGCGCAATGCTCGATTCGAGGGCGTCGGCATATTCGATCCACTTGCCCTTTGTGGCGCTCTTTGCTGGTCGTTTCATGGGAACCTCACGGCATAGTAACATCGGCGCCTAACCGGTTAGGCGGGGGGTCTGAATCGGATCGTCGAGTAGGGTCAGGTCGCACACCGTGAGCCCGTCGCCGACGGTCACGTTGTCAACGCGGCAGATGTTCCCGCCGAGTCCCGCCGCCGAGTTGATCAGTAAGCCTATCGCGCCCTCCTCGACCCATTCCGCTTCCGGGCCCGCTGTGACCTGCGTGACACGCTTCGGCAGTGCGTCACGGGCGGCGCGGTCCTTCAGGATACGGACGGCGGTCGCGTCATCGCGCACAGATGCGGCCCGGATAGGCGGCGCCGGTCTGACACCGGAGCGATCTAACGCCGTCCGGAAGCGGCGCTGAGAGAGCGCGCAGCGGAGATCGGCGATCACCCTGGAGTCCGTTCCGACGCCAGCGTCGCCAGCGTCGCCGAGGACACCGGAAGTACCCGTGAGGATCCGACGCGAAAGGAAGCGGCCCGAGGTCAGATAGGGACGATACTCGATCGTGAACTCGTTGTAGATCTCGCCTTGTCGGCGCAGGACCAGCGGCGCGGTTTGTCGCCACGCGCCCAGGTCGACGTCGAACCGCACGGTGACGTCTTGCTCGTTCGCGTCCCAGATCTCCGCACCGTAATACAGCCCGAGATCGCCTTCGCGCTCGACGAGATTGACGAGACTCAGGATCTCACTTCGCAGCCAGTCGTAAGCGTTGACCGGCGTATTAATGAAGGAGTCGAAATACATGGAATTCCAACGGCTCCTGAGCGCCGCCATTCGCCCGAAGTCGACCGGCGTCCCATTCTTGACGAGCATAAACTCAATGACGTCGACGAGGCCTCGAACCATGCGACCCGTCCGAGGGTCGATCGTGCCGCCGCCGTAGATCGAACTGTTCGCCTGAAAACCTGCGTAATATTTCGCGCCCTCGGTCGCGGCGAGCGCGAACGGCGGCATGAGATCGACGTACGAAACCGTCCGCCCAAGGTTGTCCTGCATCACTTTGACTTCCCGGCGCGTAGTTAGCGCGGGTGAATTGCTCGCGTCATAGAGCTGAATCTCGTCGGCCTCGACTCGGCCGGTTGCAATCAACAGCCGGTCGTCATTCCCGGCGGCTTGAACCTCGACGAAGAGAACCGGAACCGCCGGGTCAGGAACACCGGTCGGACTGTGACCCGGCGCGCCGATGATAATGGGGTATGCAGCGCCGTTAATGGCGTCGTCGAGGGTCGCGCCGGCGTTCACCGGCCACGTTATTAGATCGGCGCGTTCCTGCGGACCCGGGACCGTGTTTCCCTTCGTGGGTCGTCGCTCCAATGAGATCGACAGGTGGCTCGTCGGCTGATCTTCGCCGCCGTATTCCGCGCCCTTCGTGCGACCCTTCAACCAAACGCGACACTCTTCGAGAAGCTGACCTTCAAAGTGCCGGTATAGGGTGCCGCTTCGCTCTTCGAGGTCGATCCCCTCAGCGACCAGCGCCGCCCAGTTGAGCGCCGAAGCGCGAACGGCTTCGCCGGCGTCGATGGCGAAGCCTATAGACGCCTCTCCGCCGACCGATGTTCCCAGGGTGAACGGCGCGAGCCCTGCGGAAAAGTGCAAGATCTCGCCGTCGCGGGTCTCGATATCTACAGCGCGCTCAGCGAATCTGAGCACCCGCCCGATCTCGAACTCTAGCAGCCATTGGCCGGGCTTCGATCTCGCGAGTGCTGGGCTCACTCCGGGCATTATCGGATCTCGTCAAATGTGATAGATTCGATCCTCATGTATTCGTCGATGTTCTCGTTCCCGAGCACATTGTTTGCCTGAAGATTCGCCGTCACGTACCCGTAAAGCCAGAGCGTCGGATCGGTGACAGTCACGCCCGACGCGTCCGGAACATCGGTCAGCAAGATCGAGGGCGCCGAGAATCCGCCGCTCGCCTTCAATAGCCCGACGAGCTGACCCCAAACGTCATCGCGAGCCGCCAGCGCAGAAGCCCCCGGGACCGACGAGCCGATGTAATCGGCGCCGAGATCGGTCCCGCGTAGAGCGTGCCACTTCACCCCATCCGGCCAGCCGAGCGTGTACGCGCCCTGCTCAGGGCCTCTCTGCTGTCGGTACTCTGTTCCATAGGGGTCGCGCCGGATGCGAGCGTTAGGGCGCTGCTGAAGCGACCAGCCGCTGCTATTCGACTTTCCCCACGCTGTCAGTCCGCCGAGGAGATAGTTCCCGACGATGAACCGATTCTCGGCGGTGTCCTGGGCGGCGATCTCGATCTGGAAGTGCCGCCGGAACGTCGCCGCCGTCGTCGCGAGATGGCAGACCATGACGCCCGAAGGCGCAACGATAGTACATGTTCCGGTCGCCGCCTCCGCTCCGGTGATTCCTTCGAGTTGAAAGTGAGGCTGAACCGTTACCTTTTGAGTCCAGCCGCCCGCTGAGTTCCCGATGATCTTCCTCGCCAGGCCCGCTCCGGTCGACCCGGCCGGCAGCAATACATGCCCGCCCGCGAATTCCATCGACTGAATCCAGCGCCCAGCGTCGGGCGTCGTCGCTGTATTCGGGAACATTTGATCACCGCTCAAGACGTAGTCCAAGCCGTCGAATCCGGTCGCGAGGTCAACCGTGCCGATCAGCGTAGGAACGCCGCCGATGTCGCCGAGTACGCGGTGGAATCGCGCGTTCGCGTTCAGGACGGCGACGACGAGCGCGAATGATTGACCGAGCCGGGTATCGAAGCCCATATCAACGGAAAGCTTCTGAGGCGTCGAGTCGCTCGTGTTCTCCCAGGTTTCGTCGCGTGACGGGCTCACGCTCGGGAACGCCTTGTGAACGCCGTGGTCGGCTTCCGCCGCGATGTTATAGACCTCGCCACGAACGCCCGGCCCCGAGCGAAGTGACAAAAATGCCTTTTCTTCGGTGACCATGTTTCCGGCATTGAGCAGCGGATAGGGCAGATCCGATAGCCGCTTCCCGTCGATCTTGTCTTCGCCGAACGCGATCCCGCCATCGAAGGCCCACGCGAACATTTGCCAGTGAGAAACCGAGAGCGTAGCGACGTGGTGAACGAAGACGAACCGCGACAGGTTGGCGGCGGCGGCGGCCTTCGTGACATTTGAGCCGGTCGGCCCTGCCGTCCATAGCGCACTCGGGCGCCGGTAGTACGTGTGAACGTTGCCGATCGTTCCCGTGGAGTCGAAGACGAAGTGAAGCGCGATCTGTAGCGGCGTCGTCATATCTATCGTGACCGTCCCGATATCCGCCGCCGCGTGTACATTATGGACGGCGAACCCTGCCGTATCGACGCGGATCTGAATACGAAACGAGCGAGGGACGCCCGGGTCGGAGATCTCGGCATCGAAGCCGACAACCATTGCAGCCTGACTACCCAAAGAAGTGCAGTCGAGATCGGCCTTGATGACACAGTCCTTGATGCCCGTCGCCGTCTGGAACGTCATCGAGTCGACGCCGACGTTGATGGAGGACATGTTCAGCCGACCGGGCGCTTCGAGCACACCAAGGGCGCCGCCCGCTGTGTAGATCGTCTCGCTCGGCCGCTCAATTGGGAGCCAAGAATTCGACTCTTCGCCGATCTTCGGACCGTATCCGAAGCGCTCGAACTGCGCCGGGCCGTCCCTGGGTAATCCAGAAAGCGAGATAGAAAAGTAGCCGCTATCAACGGCGGTCGCGTTCGTCCAGCCGCCAGCGATGATCGTCCCGACCGATCCGTCCTCGTCGCCGACAGACGACGACCATTGATGTTGGAGGATGATATAGCCGCACGTCGCACAACAGCCCTTCAGAATTGGATAGGCGGCGTTGTCGCCAGTGTCGATCAACCCCCAGTCGAACTCAGTCCAAGATCGCCCCGAGTCGGTCGAAAAGTAGACCTTCATTCGCGCGAAGTTCGTCTCTCTTTGCCCGAACACGTAGATCGTCCCGTCATGATCAACGGTCGCCGTCATGCTCGACAATTGCGCGCCGCCTATACTGACCTCGGTCGCGGCGCTGATCGGATCGAAGACGCTCGCGATGATTCGGATCCGAGGGAGTAGCGTCGATTCTTCGATGTAGGTAATCGCGACCGAGCCGTCGGGCAGTGCGAAGACGTCGATATTCGTACCTAACAGAAGGGCGGGCTCCACAAGCGCGAACGTCACGCCGAGATCGGCCGATGCTAGCTGGGCGATCTGGTCGGAGCCCCCGCCGCGCTGAACGACGACGACGACCGAGCCATCAGTCAACGCCGCCGCCTTCGCTCGCGAGACGCCAACCCCGAAGCCCGATCCCGATTCATCCGCAGCGGGATCGCGAATCGGTCGAAGGCTGTACTCTTCCCAGGTCGATCCGCTGTCCTCGCTCGACCAAACCTCCATCACACCGCGCCCGAGCGCATTCGATGGCATGAGGATCGCGAGGGTGCGATCTGTTCCCGGGAGGTGAACGAGCGCCACGGCGTCAACACCCGTCGCCGCCGCCCAGGGCACGGGAGCCGATGCCGACCAAGACCAGCCCTCCGGATCGAATGTCCGAGTCGTCGCCAGAAAATTCGCGCCGCCGTTGACCTGCGAGAATCCGATCACATTTTGAGTCGACGGGATCGTTACACATGCGAAGTCGTTGTAGATATTGACGTCCGACCATTCTTGCGCAAGCCATCCCTGGAGATAGTTCGGCTGATTCCAGCCGCGAGCATTGTCGACGGCGTCCTTCGCTTGTCGATACGAAACCGCCGCGCCGGCTGGACCTGGAAGCCCGCCCTCGGTGACCTTGACGACGAGCGTCCCCGTCGTCTGCGCTTGGGAGACCTCGGGCCGAAGCCGAGCTCGACTGTCGTCGATAACGGCAGTGCCGGGCCTTGGGTCTTTCTCCTGATAGGACGAGTCGAGCAAACCGCCGCCGATGTCGACGAGATTCTCGGGCCTCCATCCAGCGGCGAGCGGCGCGATTCCTCTAATTTTCGCATTCAGTCGATCAGCCAAGCCGCCTCCAGGGTGCTCATTCTAACGCGTGCAATCAGCCGGCCCCGTATACGTCCTGAACGCCGACGGGACCGCCGCGCATTCCGAGAGATCCGACCGACGTCCCGCGCTTCGTTGCCTCGCGTTCCTGAACCCGAGACAGGGTTCGCCCGTCGAGGACGTTGACGAACGTCGTACCGGAGGACGGAGCGGCGCCCGTCCTGTTGAGCTCGTCGACTCGGTCGCGACCGAGGGCCTCGGTCGCCCTCTGATTCAGCGTGCTTTCGCCTTGTCGCTGGATGACTGGGATCTCGTCGGGTCCATTCGAGAACGACGGGAACGCGACGTTCCCCTGATGAAATTGCGGCGGCTTCTGCGCGTTCACTTTCGCGAGCTGTGTCGCACCCGTCAGACCAGCCGCCGCCGCCGCCGGGGTGCCTGCAACGGGACCGAGGACGGCGAAAGCCTTGATCACGGCGGCGGCCGTGCTGACACCGATCTCCGTTCGCGCGAGTTGACGCGATGCCCTAAAGGCTTGCATTCCAGCCTTGCGCGCCGCTCGGCGCTTCTTCTTCTCGGCGTCGAGTTTGGCGTCGAGCTCGGCCTTTGTCGCGTCGATCTCCGCTTGTGTCGCTCCCGACTTGTCGCGGGCGAGTTGTTTCGCCGCTTCGCGCTCGGCTTGCGCGACCCGTTCGTCGTCGGTCAGGAGTGCATCATTCAGGCGAATCTGCTCGGCGTGCGCTTCCTTCCGAAGATCGCGAAGCCCGGCGATCTCGTTCCGAGCACTCGCCGCGACTTCCATCTGTGCCTGCATTTGCTGCTGAGCGAGTTCGGAGGCCAGACCGATAGCCGCCGTGACGACAGCGGTCGCGTCGGATGTCGCGCTACTGATACCGGCGCTTCGAGCGGCGGCGGCGGCCTCCTCGGCCGCCCCCTGGTCGGCGATTCCTTTCAACGTGTCGTCGAACATCACTTGAAGAGCGGCGGCCTCTTCGGAGATCTCGGCGATCCTCGCATCGTGTCGAGCGGCCTCGGCCTTCGCGCCGGCCTCCTTTCCTTTCCGGACACCGACGAGGAAGTCGTCGAGCTGTTTCGCGGTCGCCGCCTCCTCGCGTGCCGCTTCCGCCGCCGCCTTCGCTTGTTCGCGCAGGGCGGCGGCATGCTCCCGGGCAGCCTTCGCCGCTGCTCTATTGGCCTCGGCGAGATTCTTCGCTTCCTCGGCGGCGCGCGCGCTCTTGATCTTCTCGAACATTTCAAGCGATGGCATCAGAGCGACGCCCAGATCTTCCGCCTCCTTCGCAGTATCGACCAGACCCGCGCTCGTTTCGCGCGCGCTCGACGCGACGTCATCGAGCCCGGCGGCATAGATCAAAGCCTCGGTCGTTCCGAGACTAAAGGCACCGGCGAGCGTCCGGGCGACCGGGATCAGCTTGTCAGTCTGGCGTTTAACGAAGCCGATCCCGCCTGCTAATTTTCCAAGGATCTCAGCTGTCACCTGAAGAGCGGGCAAAGAGTCCGCGAAGGCGTCGGCGAGCTCGGCGCCGACGACGACCTTCAGACGCTCGCCCGCCGCCTCAGCCCCGAGCGCCGCTTGATTCCAGTCCTCTAACGACTGGATAGCCGACGCTGGTAGTGGTTTGGTGCCCTCGATCTCCTTCAGACGCTCGACAGCGGCGTCGGCAGCCCCAACGACAGCGAAGAGGCCCTTAACGAGCCCAGCCGCCGCCAGTGTGATCCCAAGCACGCCTACAGCGACGCCTCCCATCAGGGCAGGAACCGGGCCGACGGTTTGGCTCAGCTCGCCGAACGAGCGCGCGAGTTTCTCAACGACACCGGCGGCGGCTCCTGCTTGACCCCCTATCGCCTCGGCGGCTTGTTTCCCGGCCTCCCCGGCGTTTTTCCAGGCGGCGCCCGCGCTCTTCGCCGCCGCCGTCGCCTTCTTCCCGGCTAAGACCTGACCCTTCGCCAACTGCTGCGCCATTCTTGACGACGCCCGCCGGGCTTCCTTTTCGGTCACGTCAGGAATCTTTGCAAGGATCCGCTTATATTCGTCGATCTCTGCCGAGATCCTTAGGACAGCATCTTCAGCCATTATTCGATCTCCGATAGGGCGCGCTCAATTTTCGCCGGTAACAAATCAACCGCCGTTCGAAAGGGCAACACCAACAAGGTGCGCCATCTTTCTCCCCGGTCAATTGCCAGAGCATAGCCCGAGTCGTTCCTCAGCTCGATGCTGATCTCGCCGCTGTCTTCGTCGACGCTGATCTGAAACGCCGCCGCCGACCTGCCGGTTCGAGTCCGCCAGCCGCCGAGGGCATCTTCGAGGATCTTGTTCAACGTGTCCTCGACAGCCGCCTTCGAAACCTCGTGTCCGCCCTGGGTCATCCGATCGACGAACTCGTCGAAGCCGCGCCCCATTTGAACCAGGTCGCCCATTATGCCGGGCCTCGGTGTGTAAAGATCTGCGACCAGCGGGCGACGGTGTCGGCGTCCTTGATCGCCATCCCTGCCGGCATCGAGCCGGTCGAATAGGACGCGGTAATCATCTCGTCATCAGCCCAGCCGCCCATTCGCAGGGCGAGCCGTCGAACCTGCTCGGCTCGCGGCTGGCGATACAGCGCCATCGTATCGCCGGAGATCTCGATCCCGATCTCGCAATAGATACGATGAAGTGTAGCGGCCCCTATTCGGTCGGTTCGCTCGCCGCGCCCGCCGGGCTTTCCGCCTGTGGCGGTCCGTCGGAGTCTTCGGGGCGGCGGTCCGTAAAATCCTCGCGCTCTTCGTCGACCTCCGCTTGGGACGGAATCGAGCCGATGACCTTCACGATTAGATCGCGACCGGCTTCGTCGATGTCACCGAAGGTAACGCCGCGCTTCAAGAGGGCATGTTGAACGGCCTCGCCATAGTCGACCAGGTCGCGATTGAAGTCGCGCCGCCAGTGCCCGACATTCAGGCCGGGCCAACAAAGGCCGAGCGCCGCCGAGCACACACAAACGGTATCCGCGTATCGCTCTTCGTCGATCGAGCTCGCGTAAGCTGCGATCAACGCCATCCGGCGAGGCATGACGGGCAGTCGACCGGTCACAGACAGCACACCGACGACGAAGCCGACCGCCTCGCCATCGCCGCCCGCCGGTAAGATCGCCGGGCCGACACCGTTCGAGGGCGTACCGCTGAACGTCTCGCCGCCGATAGTGATCGACGGCATCAGCTGAACACCGGCGCGAGGTGATTCCGACCGCTAAACGACAGCGTGTTGAACTCGGCGCCTTCAGAGAATGAGAGCTCGCCTTCGACGAGCGGGAGGTAAATCTTCCCGGAGATCGACCCGTCGGTGACGTCAAGCTCCCAGATGTGAGCGACGATCGTCGAGTCGCATGACATCGCACCGGCGAAGAATCCGGTCTGAAGAAAGAAGTCGATAATCTTCTTCGCCACCGCCGAGGTCAGAACCTCACGCGGCATCTGTAGATCGATCGAAACATCCTGAACGAGATCCGGCCCCTCGACGAAGCCGTCGTGGTGCATTCGGTTCATCACCTTAGTGTTCTCGTGATTTCCTGCGTTCATTCCACCGATCGAGAGGTTGCCCTCGGTCGGTTCAAGAATGAGATTCTCGCCCGAAGCATAGGTAACCGTGACGGTTCCCGTCTTCGCATGCCAGCGTGAGCGTCCAGATACAGCCATGAGGAACCTCTATTATGCCCGAGTACCGACGACGACGACGCGAACGGTCGCCGCGTTCGCGGCATCGGTATTGGTTAGCAAAAGTTGCTTATTTGCGGCGGCGACGACGTAGCTTCCGTCGATCGGTGACACCGGGCCGACCGTGACACCGGCCGGAATATCCATGACGGCAGTGACAGCCGTGAGCCAAGACAGCCACCCGTCCGTTGCGTCGGGCTCGACGGTTACCTTCGACGCGTTCGCCTCGTCGGCTTGAATCTTCAGGTATCGAACATCGACGAGGGCGAGCGCCGCGCCATCGGCGCCGAGGTCGGTCTGTAGGTCGATCAGTTGCGTTCCGAGCGCCGCGATCGAGAACACGAACTCAGCGCCCGCCTCGAATTGACGGTCGAGCGTTCCAGTCGACCAGCGTTCTGCGACTTCGACGCCCGCGCCGAAGCGGTCTGAGCCCGTGTAGGGTGGAGTATTCGCGAGCTGGAAGTCGGCGCTTTGCTCGATCGTTGCCTGTGTAATGGTCACGCTGGACCTCCTGTAAGGGACTCAATTCGTCGAAGACTGTAAGTCGATTCTATCACGTAGAATTCACCGCTCCCGAAGCCGGTCGCGCCGTCTTGTAACGCGATCCGCGACTTGCTCGACAGCCACGATAGATCGAGACCCAAAGGAAGCCAGACCGAAGACGTAAGGACGGCGCCTCGAATTTGAGTGTCTAGCTTTAGGGCGGCGTCCCGCTTGTCGCGTTGATCTGTCGTGTTGCTGCTTGGGAGTTCGACGGCGAACTCGACGACGATTTGATCCTTGACCGGCGTTGATTCATCCTGGCGATCTGCACCGGTGTTCTGCGTCGACGGCGCCCTAACAGTCACCTCGGCATTCTTCAGAAACTCGCTCGAAGTCAGCGGGCGACCCATGAACAGGCCGAGCCCGAGGACGATCGGAACACCGTCGATCTCAAGCCCGGGACTCTCGATGCCGCGACCAGCGTCGCCGACGATCAAGCCCTCGGCGATCCGAAGCGCCTCGCCCAGATGGAAAGCGTCGCCCACTTACCAGCACTCGTCAGGGCTGTTCCCGTCCCGAGTACCTCGGCGATCGTCCTGGCCCACGCTGAACACCGTCGGAACGCGGTCGGCGTCGGCTTCTGTCGCCTGCTTGTCGGCCTTCGAGACGCCTCCGGCGTCCATATCGGCGGATATGGAGATCTCGGCTTCGAGCTCGTCGGCGAGTCGAAGAAAGTAGTCGGCCGTCTTTGTCGGGTCGACGGCGCTCGGCCCGTGAGCCACCCGGGGCTGACGCATAAACTTGGCAGCGATGGCGCGGGCGCCCTGGATAGCGGCGGGAAGAATGCCGCCGCCGACCAGGTCAAGGAAATACGTGTATTCGACGTCGGTCAGAAGCAAGTCCGGGCCGACGGCGGTCGCGGTATCGCCGAGCCGAAGCCGTACAGCATCGGTCGGAGAGGTGGCGGGCGATCCGGTATACGGCATGTTCGCCCCCTACAGTGTGAGACCGATGATCCCGGCGAGCGTTTCGACGGTCGCCGCTTTGCCGCGCGGTAGCTTCTCGGGCAGTTCGACGCCCTCGGCCTCCGCGAGTTCGAGAATGCTCTTCCTCG
>Ga0255048_10002972_pt1 | contig 10518 bp, 14 predicted proteins | sample JV7_2_2_MG_FD_183619 | JGI IMG/M metagenome (GOLD analysis project Ga0255048, IMG submission 183619) | Seawater microbial communities from Jervis Inlet, British Columbia, Canada - JV7_2_2 | ecosystem: Environmental > Aquatic > Marine > Inlet | place: Canada: British Columbia | collected 2016-10-06
GTGACACGAATGCCGTCATACCTCCAGATCTTGAGTCGAAGATCCGCGAACGCTTCGGCGAATAGCCCCTTCAATTGCTTGGCTGCTTGAGCTCCTCAACCTGGACTTGGGGTGCGGCCGAGGGCGCGCCTCGAACAAGCTCAAGGAGTTGCCCACGGTCGAGAGTGGCGCTGCGATAATGGTGGCCATGGAAGTCCCTCTTCTCCTGGTCGCTCTTGCCCTCGGCTTCGTTGCGCGAGCCGTGAAGCTCCCCCCGTTGGTCGGCTACCTGATTGCGGGGTTCGTGCTGCACTCGTTCGGCGTCGAGTCCTCCGCAACGCTCGAGTGGATTGCCGAAATCGGCGTGCTTCTCCTGCTGTTCGGTGTGGGTCTGAAGTTGAGATTGTCGAGCTTGGTCCGCCCCCGCGTGTGGGTGACCACGACGGTCTTCAGTTTGGGCTCGACAATCGTCTTTGGCGGTGGGCTCCTCCTCTTCGGAACCCTTGGTGTGCCGCTCGCATCCGACCTCGACCTTCGCTCTGCAGCAGTCGTCGGATTCGCTCTGTCCTTTGCTTCCACCGTGTTTGCAGTTCAGGCGCTCAAGCGAGCCAATGAATCCCAGTCCCTCGCTGGTCGCCTCTCCATCGGTGTCCTCGTGCTCCAAGACCTTTTTGCCGTCGCCTTTCTCGTCGCGACAGGTGACGGCTGGCCGTCGCCGTGGGCTCTTCTCCTGATCCCTGGAGTCCTGATTCTCCGTCCCGTCGCGTGGTGGGTTCTTGATCGGGTCGACCACGGTGAACTCCTCACGCTCCTGGGCATCACGATGGCCGTGGCCGTCGGAGCTGCAGTTTTTGAAGCGGTCGGTCTCAAGCCGGACCTGGGCGCACTTGTCGCTGGCCTCATGCTGTCGGGACATCCTCGGGCCTCCGAACTCTGGACGACCCTGCTCGGATTCAAGGACCTATTCCTCGTCGGCTTCTTCCTTTCCATAGGCCTTGCGGGAACACCCTCCGTCGAGGCGTGGTTCATCGGTGCGGCACTGCTCGCCATCGTGCCGTTGAGGACGGTCTCGCTCCTGTGGCTCTTCACCCGATTCCGAATTCGGGCAAGAACGAGTCTGCACGCCGGCCTAACGCTTTCGACCTACTCGGAATTCGGCCTGATCGTGGGGTCTGCCGCGGTTGCGGTGGGCTACATACCCGAAGAATGGGTATCCACGGTCGCAGTGGCCGTGGCGGGATCGTTCATCGCCGCATCGTGGGCAAACACAACCCGATACAGCATGTATGCGCGCTTCTCGCAGTCCCTCGCCACGTTGGAGCGTCGGCCCATTGTGGACGAGGACGCCGTCGTGGACTGTGGCTGGGCTCGGGTACTGGTCTTCGGCATGGGCCGCATCGGCGAAGGCGCTTACGACGAGGTCATCCGGGCGGGCCAGCACGGCGTCGTCGGCGTCGATCGGAGTCCAGCCGTGGTCGAAGCGCACAGCACCGCTGGTCGATCGGTCATTCGAGGGGATGCGCTGGATTACGACTTCTGGGAGCGATTCCAGTTCCATCCTGAGGTCGAGCTGGTCTTCGCTGCCATGAACAGTCAGGAAGCGAATCTCGAGTGCATACGGCTCATTCGGTCCTTCCTACCGAACGCACGAATCGCAGCAATCGCAAGGTATCGGGACCAAGTCTCGGAGCTCGAAGCGGCCGGTGCCGATGTTGCCCGCAACCTCTACGAGGAGGCTGGACAGGCCCTCGCAGCCGACGCCGTAACCGAGGTGTGGCGACCGGATGGCTCGACTTGATCTCGGCGGTTGGCAACGATGCGATCCGGGGATGCCGGCTCGCAATGGTGTCGGATCGCCTCTGAACGCCTGGAACCCCTGCGACGCAGGCGTTCGGCACTGAGTTCCATCCCGAATCACCGATACCTCGCCGTTGGATTGCGGTTCGGTTACAGGCGTATCACTCTCCCGGTGAATGCATTCGGCTACGGGCAGCTACCAATCGCAGTGATGTCCTGAATAGTCGTATCGAGAGGATCGAGCGAGTTCGTGTACATCTTGACCTGACCCGACTCGGCGTCGGTGATTGTGATGGTTGACCAGATGCTCACACCGTCATCCAAGAATCCGTCGACAAACACCCAGAAGTGGTCATTCGTTTCGCAACCGTTCAATACCCGAACGAAGCCTGAAGTCGTGCCTTCACCGATGACTGCTCCATCATTCTCTGCCGCCTGAACGACCATTCCCATGCCGTCTGTTCCGTCGACCTGAACCTCGAATCGATCGTCAGTGAGGCAAGCTGTCGTCTCGTCTTCAATACAGGATCCCGGATTCACCGGATCTGTGGCCGGGAAGGGGCGAGCAGCGACCATTGCAGTGTCACACCCAACCGCATCGCCATCCGTTGGCAAGTTGAAGCCCTGGACACTCATCAGTACGGGCGGATCCGATGGATCGACGTTGAATCCGAATACGACCGCCGTGTCATCGATTGTGATCTCGACGTCTGAACCAGGCAACATGTTCCCTGACGCATCCTGCTCACCGATCCTGTGCTGACCGTTGTGAACTTCGTGCACCATGGATCGTCCCAGCCCTGAGCGTTGAACGACGTCGAGAACAACCGCGTTGCTGAACTGCTGATCGCTCGCCGTCGGCGGTGTTGCCATCCACACGACTGCGGTGACACGGTCGCCTTCCTGACCTGCGACCACACCGAGCACGTCTGCACCCACGGCACTGCTTGGTCCACAGCCGTTGAAGTCACCGGCGGTATCCGGTCTGTGCATCACGAACGGTTTCTCGAGGCCGTGGGCCATACCGACCTCAGATAGGGCGACCGAAGGCGTTGGTTGGAACCCTCCGGTGTCCGAGACTGATTCATCCTCCGAGTCGGGTGCGTCAGCTTCCGTTGCGCCGCCGGTCTCGGTGTCTCCCTCACTCGGTTCCTCCGACTCGGTTGGAGGTGATTCGTCTGATGCCGAGCCTGATCCGGAGACGTCTTCTGTTTGGACAGCGGTGCTCGACGACTCGGGCAGATCGACATCATCGACGAAGATGAACCAGGCGCCCACGGATAGAACAAGTACACCGGCGGTCGCTGCGCCGAGCCGACTCCATTTGCCCCATCGGTTTATCACATTGAGGCGTCCGGGCCAATGGCCGCCAGAAAAATCTTGATCTGGATGAGGAACGCTCTCGTCGGGTGATGCGGGTTCGCGGCCCGGGATCGGATCTACCACATGAGCGGGAGGGGGTGGGATCGACGGAGGCGGTGGGGCCGGCTCCGGATCGGGAATCGGGTCGACGACATGCGCGGGAGGGGGTGGGATCAGTATGGGCGGCTCGGGTATCGCCGCGGAAGTGGAAGTCACCGCAGCGGTTGCCGTCTGCTTTGTGACGCGCAGCTGCCCGCCGACAATGGAGGCGCCGGACAGTTCCATGCCGTTCGCCTTGAGATCTTGATTGAGATCGGTCACCCACTCGTTCACGCCGTCTGCCAGCGCTGGGATGTCGGAAGTGTCGGCGACCAGGGCACCGTCCACTATGCGAAGCGGAATGCTGAGATCGAGCCAACCACCCGCACCGAGCACTTTGGCGATTATCGATCCGTTCGGACCCTCATCGAAACTCAACGTGATCGGGGGCATGTTCGGCAGCCAATCGACCTCTCCAGAATCGATATCCAGTGAATTGGTGCGGCATCGAACGAAGTCTCTGTACTCGGCTGGGATGCCATCCGGGAGGAACGTGCGCGGTTGCGGTCGGTCGTCGGTCACGTGAACCCGCCTTCCCAGGAGAACACCAGCCCCTGGGGGCTGCTTCGGTTGGTTCACCCTACAACGAAGTTCCTTGAGCCGCGTTGCGGGCTTTGTTTGGGTCGAGGCTGTCGGTATATCATCGGAGCCATCCAAGGGATGCATCGTGTCCGACGACGATCGGGATTGGGCGGGACGCCCGGAAGGACTCGAGCCGCCAGCCTTCTGATCCGTAGTGACGCAGAACCCGTTCCAACCAGTACCACGCTCTACCGTTGAGTAACGTCCCGTGAGAACCTCCGGCGGTCGTCATCCCTTCGGGTACCAGTGAGTACCGTCCAGTCCCATGGTGTTGGGTTGCAGTCGCGTTGCAGATCAGCACGTCCAGGTGTTGCATTGACCCCCTGACATCGCAGCCGTTATGGGCGGACTTCGCCTTCACGGTGGGTGTAGGGTTCCGCCATGGCTGATCGTCTCCGCAACGCTGGTCAACGCTCAATAGAGGTTCTCTCGGTTCGGCCTGATCTGGCTGCGATCACCACAACGGCTCAAGCTCGGATCAACGACGGGACAGTTTGCACGGTCTCCGTTGGCGACCACGCTCTAACTCTGGACCTACCACACGGCGCCGGTGGACTTGATACGGGACCATCACCGAGCGAGACGCTTGCTGCTGCGCTGGCGGCCTGCCTGGCGCAGGGCTACATGGCTAAGGCTGCCTTGGTTGGAGCGGATCTGACCGCCATTGAAGTGAAGGTGGAGGGCGATTTCGATGCCCGTGGGATGTATGGCATTGATCCCGAGATACCATCTGGATTCCTGCGGTTCAGATATGAAGTGGTCGTTGAATCTCCCGAGTCCGACGAGCTGATAGCGGAGATCCACGAGACCATGGTCGGCTTGAGTCCTCTACTCGACGACCTAACCCGTTCGCTGAAGATCGACGGCACCTGGCGTCGCTCGTCAGATTCCGAGCCAATCACTCGCCCATAGCTGGCAATAGGTTCGGCCTCACAGGGGCGCATAGGTGGTTGCAACGACCCCCTGAACTCGCAGGCAATGTGTTTGGTCTACAGAGGGCGCATATGTGCCTGTCATGGGCGCTCTTCGGGCCCCGGGGCTCAGCGGCGATGTAGGATCGCTGGAACACCGCGGAAGGAAACCGTTGAAAGCAGCGCTACTCAGCTCTGTGCCTGGCGAGCTACAGATCGAGGATGTCGAGGTTGGCGAACCTGGCCCACGGGAGGTGCTCGTCAGGACTGCGGCTGCTGGGATCTGTCATACGGATTCTCACTTCATGGAGGGCAAGTATCCGTATCCCCTTCCAGCCGTTCTGGGCCACGAATCGGCAGGCGTGGTTGAGGCAGTTGGGTCGATGGTTGGATACGTCAAGAGCGGTGACCATGTAATTACCTGCCTTTCGGCGTTCTGCGGGCATTGCGAGCAATGCACTAGCGGACACCCCTCTCTTTGCGAGAACAGTGGAACCGAGTTGGTACGTAGCGCGGGCGAACCTCCGCGGCTGAGCACGAATGGGCAACACGTGAACCAGTTTCTCCACCTGTCTTCGTTCGCCGAACGCATGCTCGTTCATGAGCAGACGTTGGTGAGGATTACGCCTGACATGCCCCTGGATCGAGCGGCGCTGATTGGGTGCGCAGTCACTACCGGACTAGGTGCAGTGTTTCGCACTGCCCGGGTGTCGCCGGGAGAGACTGTGGTCGTGATCGGGTGCGGTGGTGTGGGACTCTCAGCCATTCAGGGGGCGCGCATAGCCGGTGCGAACCGGATAGTTGCAGTTGACAGAATCGGATGGAAATTGGAACTCGCCAAAGAGTTCGGAGCGACTCACACGATCAACGGAGAAGAGGAAGATTCCGTGCTGGCGCTGCTTCATCTCATTCCAGACGGAGTGCACCATGCATTTGAAGCAGTCGGCATGAAGCAAACTGCCGAACAGGCATTCGCAATGCTGCGACGCGGCGGTCAGGCAACCGTCATGGGGATGATTCCAGTGGGAACGAAGATCGAACTCCCCGGAAGTGACTTCATTTGGGAAAAGACAATCACCGGATCGAACATGGGCTCGAATCAGTTCCGTACCGACATTCCCCGGTTTATTGACATGTACATGGATGGCCGGCTCAATCTCGACGCGATGGTGTCCAAAACCATTCCAATTGAGGACATCAACAGCGGATTCGCAGAGATGAAGAGCGGCAACGTCGCCCGGACAGTCATCAGTTTTGACTGAAAGCGGAAGCCTCCCACACCACCCATATCCGGTGCGAGTTCAGGGGGTCATTGCAACACTTCGGCGAGTTTGTCTGATGGTGTCATGTCGCCGAGGGTTTGTCGAGGCCGAGTGTTGAGGGAGTATGCCGCCTGATCAAGGTCGTCCTGGGTGTGGACTGATAGGTCGGTGCCTTTCGGGAAGTACTGGCGCAGGAGTCCGTTGGTGTTCTCGTTCGATCCTCGCTGCCACGGCGACTTCGGGTCACAGAAGTAGACCTGGATACCGGTATCGGCAGTGAACGTGGAGTGTTGGGCCATCTCTTTGCCCTGGTCCCACGTCAAGGATCGCCACAGATGTTCAGGGAGTCCCTTGATCGTGTCGGTCAACGCGACCCTGACGCTCTCAGCAGTGTTGTCTGATACCTGGAACAGCATCACATACCGGGTGCGGCGTTCCACAAGGGTTCCGATTGCTGACTTGTGGGTGCCGATGATGAGGTCGCCTTCCCAATGACCTGGCACAGCCCGGTCCTCAACCTCAGCGGGCCTTTCAGAGATCATGACCATGCCCGAATCTGACCTTTGGTCGATTTCGCTCGTCCCTGAGGTCTTCTCTTGGCTCGTCCGGTGCGTAGAGAACGCCTCAGTTCCTTACGTAGCGTGCCTCTGCCCTGAATGAACAAGGATTTGTAGATCGTTTCGTGTGACACTCGCATCTCCTCATCATCAGGATATGCCCGAACCAACCATCGTGTGTCAACGACGCTACGACCAACCGCGACCCAATGCCAGCGGCTCAGCCCAGCGCGACCAAAAAACATCCACTTGACACAAAGAGGCTTCGTTATGGGCGGGCGGTGGATCGTTGTGGGATACTCGGATCTTGGTTCTGGTGCGATCCGCATCGCACCAGTCGACGGAGAATCGGTGGTGATTGCCTTGCAATTTGGACTCGTGCTTCCGAACTGGGAAGCGGGTGCTGATGTGGCAAGACTCGTTGATGCAGCGGTCGCTGCGGAGGAGTCCGGGTGGAATGGGGTCTTCCTCGCTGATCATTTGATCTTTCCTCCCCCGAGCGAGCTTGGCGCTGCCTCTTCGGCGACTGAGCATTGGGACATGCCCGACCCGTGGATTGCACTCTCGGCAATTGCCGTAAAGACGAATACGATTCGACTGGGGAGTTGGGTGACTCCTGTGGGACGGCGTCAGCCGTGGCAGGTTGCCCGTGATCTTGCGACATTGGATCGGCTGTCCGACGGACGGGTGATGCTCGGCGCTGGCCTGGGGCGGCGACCCGATTATGAGCAGTTCGGCTACCCGTGGTCGCTGAAGTGGTCAGGGGAACGCACTGACGAAGCTCTATCGATTGTCAACCGACTGTGGACCGGGAATCCAGTGACGTTTTCGGGAGAGCACTTCCAGCTCACCGATGTTGCTCTCCTTCCTACTCCGGTACAGCAACCCCGGATCCCGATCGTGATTGGCGGGCTGTGGCCTCGGCAGCCAGCCGTTCGCCGGGGAGCAGTCTGGGACGGCATCATGACCCACTTCCCGGGGGACGGTGTCCTGCCAAGTGACGGCGCACCGCCAGAGAAACACGCCTCCGAAATGGTCACGTTCTACCGGACCCTCACCGATACACCCGGGGAAGTCTTCCTGCCAATGACACCGGACAACGCCTCCTCCGAGTGGCAAACGGTCTGCAACGAACTCGAAGCCACCTGGCTATACACCGCCAAGCTCAACGGCCAATGGTCGATCGACGAATCCCTCATCGGCGATGGACCCGAGAACCAACTCAACTACCGCCCATAACCGGCAGTACATGCGCCCAGACCCGAGCTGAGAGACCGCTCACATGTTGTGGTTATGGGCGGTTCTATTGTGTGATTGGTTGGTTCCAATGGAGGCATCGATGTATGAGATTCGTGTCGCATCTGAGTCGGACGAGGAGTTCCTCTTCGACATGCTCTACGAAGCCCTTTTCGTGCCTCCGGGGTACGACCCTTTCCCTCGTTCAGTTCTGGAGAAGCCCGACATTCGGCACTACGTCGAACGTTTCGGCACTCGACCGGGAGATATCGGGTTTGTCGCTGTTGTTGGGGGCGAACCCATCGGTGCCGTGTGGGTACGAGTCATTGAAGGCTACGGCTATGTCGATGACGAGACCCCGGAACTCACGATTGCGGTCAAACCGGACTGGCAGGGTCGGGGAGTCGGCTCCGCACTGATGGATCGGATCATCGCTGGGGTGCCAAGAATCAGCCTCAGCTCGGATACCCGCAACCCGGCAACCGGGCTGTATGAGCGATTCGGCTTTGCGCCTGTAGTGGAGGATGGAACATCTGTCACCATGCTCCGCCAAGCCTGAGAGACAGACAGCCCACATCCTGCAATATGTACGGCCCCGATAGGATCTCAGGGTCTGGGGGGTTGACTGGGGTGATACCCGATAGAGGATGACGCTGCCATGCGTCACCATGCTTAGCATGAACACGCAGATCTACAACATGGCTGTCACGGCCGCTACCGCCATCTGGGCGAACCCACTCATACTTGTCGGGTTGGTAGCTCTCCTGTTGGCGATCGTCACCGGTCTTGCCGGTCGTCTTGCGATCTTGTGCGAGGATCTCCGCTCCACACGATTCCTTGGCCGGAACCGCTAGCGCATATCCGGCTGGGCGGCATGATGTGCATGGTGTTGCACACCCCGAAGGGCGGTCGGATTCCAGTCGAGCTGTTGATGCCAGCTCTTTCTGGCTCCTGTTGCGCCAGCGGTGGCGTGAGCCACCCCTTGTCCTTTGGCGAGCAGAAAGGGATGATCAAGTCCACATGAGATCCGGGTGGGAGCCTGGCCCAATAACCGGCTGACGCATCCTTAGATGCTGTCCTGATAATGACTTGTCGACTCCCACCCACCAACAGCCCCAGTTCGGTGTGACCTAATACGAGCTTGCCCACCACACGGTGTGGCCCTACCCAGTCCTGTCCACCAATCCACACGCTCCTTGACATACGAGATTCAATATGGTCGGTCTACAGGGGGCGCGTATGTGCCGATATGGGCGGGTGCGTCGGCACGGTTGCGGCGGAAAGAAGGCGGTGCGAGAATTGCATATGACGCTTGTGCTCCTCTTCGGGGCTATTGCCGTGTTCAGCTGTGGCTGGCTTGCTTATGAATGGTGGGCGACGCATGGCGATTCGGTCCACGTTCAGGTGGTCGACAAGCGGCGAGTGGGCGAGGATGACTCCGTATGCCAGCTAGGCCTCAGAATCGGAGATCTGTTCGGCGGCGATCAGGACACGGTACGAGCCACACGGGTGGATCGAAGCGTCTGGGAGCAGACTGAACTCAACGATTTCGTGACGGCGCGGTATCGATCGTTTTCCTTTGCGGGACGGACTGTCAACAAACTCTCGGTGGGCGGCGGGCCAAGACGTGAGATCTTGTTCAACGCCATCTTCTGGTCGGTTGCGGCTGCGGCGGCCTGGTATTTTGACTGGGGATGAGCCGACAATGGCACATCCGCCCATATCCGGTGGCCCTCAGACGCTAAGGCACCAAGGTGACCGACAGCACGAGGAAGAGCACACTGGCCGCTACACCGAACGAAAGCAAGAAAGTGTACGTCCCACTGTCGAGCAGGTCGGCCCTCAGCGACCTCGTCGGTTGCTCAGGGTCATACACCAACTTCACTGCAAGGTCTCGATCCCTGGCGGTCAGTTTCCGTGTGACGACACGACCAGCAGCAGGAAACTCGACCCAGAAGGTGTCGAGTCCTTGATCAGTCGCCTTGTGTTTAACGATTGTCCCGGTGACCTGCACGCCCCTATCTCGAAGCGTTCGACGCACGAAGAACCAATACACCGACACCCCCAAGAATGCGAACGCAATCGCTACATAGACGATACGCACGGCTGATGTCATCAACTCACACTAGCCAACGGCTCACCCACCGCTCCGCCGAGCTACATGGATATCCACTTGCGTCGCCCTCAAGCCCCGGTACGCACGACGCCACACATATCCGTCAATACGTTCGGCTTACTGGGAGCGTATAGGTTCCATTGTGTGGCTCCGGGGACCACTGTCTACTTCGGAAGTGTCACCTCTTCGATCAGAAGGGCGCCTTCAAAGAACATGACTCCGGTCACATGCACCGGCGGTGACCATTTCAGATTCGAGGAGTAGTCGTTGAAGTGGAGATCGATGTCGTGGGGGTTGTGGAGCTTGACCACGATCGATCCGCATTGAGGTGGGTACGACGTGAGAATCAAGTCACAGAGTCGAAGACCGTTGGAGTCGAGAAAGATGATGCCGCTCTCGGTGACCGTCTCGCCAGCAGCGTTGCATGCGGAGAGGAACAGTAGGCAAGAGGCAAGGACGGTCGCAATATGCCGTCGGCTCATATTCGCTCGCTTGGATTGTCTGTACGTGTGACGGCCAGACGTAACCGTCTGGTTCCCGCCGCTCACGCATGACACCACGCATATCCGGCATTATGTGCGATCGATAGCGCGCCATATGTGCCGTTATGGGCGGGT
>Ga0255048_10002973_pt1 | contig 10515 bp, 13 predicted proteins | sample JV7_2_2_MG_FD_183619 | JGI IMG/M metagenome (GOLD analysis project Ga0255048, IMG submission 183619) | Seawater microbial communities from Jervis Inlet, British Columbia, Canada - JV7_2_2 | ecosystem: Environmental > Aquatic > Marine > Inlet | place: Canada: British Columbia | collected 2016-10-06
CGGTCTCGGTCCTGAAGGATCCAAGCTTCTGGCGCTTGATCGATGCGGATGTCTTATGTCAGGAACAATTTAGGCTGGCCGCTGTGGCCCTGTCAAGCTCCTCAGGGGGCGTACGAGCGGTCGCGCACGAGGCGCGCCACGAACCCCTCGAGCTGCTCCTGTACGGACGGCGGCACGCTCAAATAGCGAACACCGAGCTCGTAGTAGGTCATGCCCGGCCCCAGATCGGTGTCGTGCATACACCAGATCACTTCAGCATCGAGCTCGATCCACGGGTCCACGTCCGTAAACCGGAAGCGCAGGCTCAAGCGCACACCGGGCTTGTGAGGCTCGATGCTCTGCAGACCCATGCCGGTAGGCGAGATATTGATGGCGTAGCCGCGCGACGTCTCGTTCTCATGTGTCACCTCGACCCGAATGGGAACACGGAGGTTCCGACGAGTGTTCGTGCGGGGCGGCGGCTTACTCGGGGTCACGGCTGGGCGTCCTCTCTGGCGATCGCGTTCGCGAGCTGCACGAATTCCCGCTCCGAGAGGGTCTCCCCTCGTCGGCTCGGGTCCAGCCCCGCAGCCTCGAGGCCCTGCTCGGCCCCGGGAACGCGCCTACGCAGTGCACCGCGCAGCGTCTTGCGGCGGTGCTGAAACACGCAGCGCACGATCTCCCGCAACAGCTCTTGATCCTCGATCTCGACGGACTCCGGGATGGGGTCGAACACGACGAAGGCGGAGTTCACCTTCGGCCGCGGCACGAACTCCCCTGGCCCCAAAGCCAGTACCTGCCGAGCGTCCGTCCAGAGACGGGCCCACACAGAGAGCGTGCCATACGCGGGCGTTCCCGGCATTGCAAGCACCCGATCGGCCACCTCTGACTGAATCATGAGCCCGAAACGCCGGAACGGGCTGCGCGGCGCACAAAGACGCGCCAGAAGCCGTCCCGCGATTGAGTAGGGCAGGTTCCCGAGCAAGACGACCGGCGGGCCAAGATCACGCGCAATGGCGTCCAGATCGACCTGGAGGGCGTCAGCGTGCATCAGCTCCACGCCGGCCGGAAGCCCCTCGGCCTCCAGCAGGCGGACCAGACCGCGGTCCACCTCGATGGCCAGGGTGCGTCGGGCGATACGAGCGATGGGCCGGGTCAAATCGCCCAGGCCCGGGCCGATCTCGATGGCCGCATCCCCGGGCTCGAGGCCGACCAGCTCGACGATCTGCTGCGCTCGCTGAGGGGAGCGCAGGAAGTTCTGCCCACGCGCTTTGGACGGAGCCAGCCCATGCTGGGCCAGCTTGTCACGCAGCGTCCCTATGACCGCATCTCCGCCGGGCTCCCGAAGGGGACTCTGGAGAAGGCCTCCTGGTCCAGCGGCGCAATGCAACCATCCAGCAGCAGTCGGTCGGCCACGGCCGCGATCATGGCGGCGTTGTCCGTGCACAGACTCGTCGGCGGATAGCGTACGTCCGCCCCCAGGTCCTCTCCGAGCTGCGCCATCCGGACCCGCAAGCGGCGGTTGGCCGCCAGGCCACCCACCAGCGCGAGTCGACTCAGACCGGTGGCGGCCAGGGCACGCTGGGCCTTCTCAACCAGCACGTCCACCACCGCCTCCTGGAAGGACGCCGCGAGATCTGCCAGGTCCTGCTGCCCGAGGCTTCCTCCGCCCCGCTCCTCGGCCCGCGCGACCTCGAGTGCCACCGCGGTCTTGAGCCCGGAGAAGCTCATATCGAGTCCGGCCTCCCGCAGCATTGGACGCGGCAGCGCAATGGCCCGTCCATCGCCCCGTGCGGCAGCCAGATCGATCTCGCGTCCACCCGGGTATCCGAGCCCGATGCGCTTGGCGACCTTGTCGAAGGCCTCACCCGCCGCGTCGTCCCGCGTCTGCCCCAGCAGCTCGATATGGCCCAGGGTCTCGACCCGGTAGAGCGCCGTGTGACCACCCGAGACCACGAAGCCCAGGAAGGGCAGCTCGAGCGGCTCGGGATCCAGGCGCGCGGAGGCCAGGTGACCCTCGATGTGATGCACGGCCAGCAGAGGCTTGCCGGTCCGGTACGCCAGTGCCTTCGCGAAGCAAAGTCCCACCAGCAGGGAGCCGACCAGCCCGGGTCCCGAGGTCACCCCGATCCCAGCGACCTCGTCCAGCGAGATCTGGGCTCGCTCGAGCGCGCGCTCGACGGTGCGCTGCACGTGCCGCACGTGATCGCGGCTGGCGAGCTCTGGAACGACGCCTCCATAGGGGGCGTGTACGGCGTCCTGACTCTGAACCACCGAGGAGAGCACGTCGCAGCCGTCCCGAACGACGGCCGCAGCCATGTCGTCACACGACGACTCGATACCTAGGATGAGGGGCATGGGAAATCAGGCGGTCAGGCCGAGTTAGTGCTCGAGCCTCTCCTGCTGGCTCTTGCAGTCGATGCAGAGATCGGCCACGGGCCGCGCCATCAGCCGCTCGAGGCCAATGTCCTCTTCGCAGCTGGCGCAGACGCCGTACGTACCGTCCTCGATTTTCTGCAAAGCGGCATCGATTTTCTGGATCAGGACGCGTTCGCGCTCGCGCAAGCGACCGATGAAGGCGAGTCCGCTCTCCGATGAAGCGGTGTCGATTTCGTCCGGGAAGTCGTTCGGATCCAGGTGGACGTCACCACTCATCGCACGCCTCGCGTTCTCGATGAGCTTCTGTCGACTCTCCTGCAGGACCTTCAAAAACTTCTTCTGGTCGCTCTTTTTCACGGGCCAAGCGCCTCCAATTGCCTCTGAGCTTCTGCTACGCGCCCCGACTGCGGATACTCTCGAACGATCTTCCCAAAAATCTGACGAGCGGCAACGTTGTAGGTCTCCTGCTCTCCGGTCCGCTCCCCGATTTCCTGGAGCGCGATCCCTTGTCGGTAAAGCGCATCCGGAACCTTATTGCCCTCGGGGTAGCGCCTCACGACATCCTGGAAAGTCAGCACCGCCTTCTCATGGTCCCCGAGCCTGGCATAGCACTCGGCCGTCCAGAACAGAGCGTTGTCCGCGTAGTCGGAGGACTCGTAATTCTGAAGAAACACCCCGAACCGGTCAATAGCGGTCTCGTAGTCGCCCGCGCGGTAGAAAGCAAAGGCCTCCTCGTAGCTGCGCACCTCCGCGCTGACGCCCGTCGGCACGGGCACGGGCGCCGCGGGCCCTGCCGACTGTACCGACGCCCCGCCACGGCCAGCGGATGCTTCCTGTGCGGCGCGGGCCTCGCTCAGGGCCTGCTCAGCCAGGTACTTCGCCTCCTCCACCGCGCCCCGCAGCCGGGCCACCTCCTGGTGCAGGGCGTCCACCTGGATCCCGAGCTCCGCGAGTCGGTCATCGGAGACAGTGCCGCCCGCTTGCCCCCCGCCGGAGCGAAGCTCCTCCATGGCGTGTTGGAACTCCCGCTCGTGGGCGTAGAATTGCGGAGCCGTGACACACCCCGACCCCAGGATGCCAGCCAGCATCCAGGTCCATACACGGGAAGTCATCGTGCTCACCGGACGACGAAGTCGTCCCGCCGATTCCTTGCCCAAGCCGCCTCGTTATGGCCGCGCACGGCCGGATTCTCTTCACCGTAGCTGATGGTCGCGACACGCGATGCAGCGATTCCGAGGTCGGTGATATAGCGCTTTGCTGTATCCGCGCGCCGCATGCCGAGGGCCAGGTTGTACTCAGTGGAACCGCGTTCGTCGGCGTTCCCCTGAATCTCGACCCGCATGCTCCGGTCGCTCTTCATAATGTCGGCGTTGTGACGCAGATCGCGGCGGCCGTCCTCTCGCAGCGCGGACTGATCGAAGTCGAAGTAGACCGTGCGAAACTCCTTGGAGCTACGCTCGATTCCACTGCTGCCGCGTCCAGAGTCGCCCATCCCGGAATCGCTGCGACTCTGACTCCCACTTCCGCGGTCTCCCTGCGAAGACCCCGAGCCCCCACCGCTGGCGCAGGCCAGAACGAAGGCTAACAACGAAACTCCGAGTATTCTCTTGAACACTCTCACCCCTCCTTGTTGCGGTGAAGCCGCAAAATCCCTCGATTTTCTAGCTAGATCGCGGCGAATCTGCAAACCCATTGTCGATTTCCTCCTCCTCACTCGAGCCAGGGGGACCAGCTGGGGCTGGTGCAGTTGCCGAAGCTCCCCGTGACCCGGCGCTCGTTCCTCCCGTCCAGGTCGATCTGATACAGCTCTTGTCGGCCCCGGCGGGAAGAAGAAAAGACAATTTTGCGCCCGTCCGGGGACCAGGACGGATCCTCGTCACTCCGCGGATGCACCACCAGAGGGGTGGTGTAGCCGCTCTCCGGATCGATCAAGTAAAGGTCGAAGTTTGTGCCCGTTTGTGCACTGAATACAATCCAATTCCCGATCGGCGACCAGGCTGGCATAGCATTGTAGGAGCCGCGAAAGGTGAGACGGCGCTCGTCACCCGACTTGAGCTCCTTGAGGTAGATTTGAGGCGAGCCCGAGCGGTCCGAGACGAAGGCCAGCTGCTTGCCGTCCGCAGACCAGGTCGGTGAGCTCTCGATGGAGCGAGCCGTCGTGAGGCGTTTCAGGCCCCGACCACTGCGCTTGACGCTGTAGAGGTCCGTATTCCCGTTGAGATGCATGGTGAGCGCGATCCGCCCGTTATCGCGTGCCCAGACACCTCGGTATTTCTGAGCGCGCTCAGCCAGCAGCACCTTGCCCCGCCCACGTCCACGGGAGACGGTGAACAGGTCGAAGCCCTGGCTCTGTAGGGAGGTGTAGACGAGCATATCCCCATCGGGCGACCAGTCCGGGAACAGATTCACGGAGCCGTTATCGGTCACGCTGCGACGGTGCGACCCGTCGGCCTCCATGAGATACACCTCCTTGTTCCCGGATTTGTCCGACACGAAGGCGATCTGGGTGGCTGCGACTCCCCGCCGCCCGCTGAAGCGGTAGACGATCTCATCGGCGACACGGCGCGCCAGCAGCGACAGGGCCTCGGGCGCGTCCTCGTAATACTGACGTTCGCCCTGGTGTCGACAGCGCAGCACGTCCCAGAGGCGAAAGCGAGCCCGCAGGCGGCCGCGGACGAGCTCCAGGCGGCCCTGAACCAGGGCGTCGGCGCCAATGGCGCGCCAGTTGTCGCAGGGAATCATTTCCAGCTCGAAGTCGGTCGTTTCACGCGGCTCGAGGAAGGCCCCGGGGTCGACCACCTTGAAGACGCTCGAGAACTCGAGCGCGGCCGTGAGCGCCTCGTAGAACGGGGTCAGGTACTGCGCAGCGCCCTCCTCCGCCGCAAAGCTCTGCACGGCGACCTGATAGGCCCGCCCACCGGAGCCATAGACGTCGATCTGAAGGCGGTCCTCGGCCCGCGCCTGGAGCGCCAGCAGCAAGACGGCCCCGAACCAAAAAACGCGCATCACAGGGATTCCTTCGGATCGAACCTCACGTCGAGCTCGAGGGAGCCACGCGGCGGAGGTGGAAAGGGAATCGTCTTCCAGATCGCCCGCTCGGCCGACTCATCGAAGTGACGGTCCCCCGAAGAAGCCACCAACGAGACCGAGCGAACTCCACCCCCGGGATCGAGCAGCACCTTGAAGCTGACCACGAGATCATGCCGTCGGCCGAAGGCGGCCGCCCCCGCCCAGTTGGCGTAGAGCATCGATTTGAGCTTGCGCTGATAGGCCGCCATCTCGGGATCGAACTTGCCGCGTCCGGCCGCCTTGGCGCTGGCAGCCGGGGTGGCGCCCGAGGCCGCCGTACGCGCCTCGACCCTCTGCCGCAGCTGGGCCAGCAGCTCCTCGGCTGAGAGCGGCGGGGCCTTGGGCTTCGCTTCGGGCTTCGGCTTGGGCTTCGGTTTGGGCTTGGCCTTCGGCTTGGGCTTCGGCTTCGGCTTGGGTTTGGATTTCTTGGGGATCACCACCGGCTCGTCGATCACCTGGCGCCGGGGTTTCGGGGCCGCGGCAGGCTTCGGGGCCGCCACCAGGTCCACGAAGACGGGAGCGGATAGCAGGGGCGCGCGAGTGAGCCCCGGCAAGGTCAGACCCCCGAACGCGAACAGCACATGCAGCGCGGCGCTCCAGACCAGCACGCGACGAAAAGCGGGGTCCTCGACGAGGGCTCCGGGCGGTAGGTAGCGGGAAGTCACGCCTCAGGTTCGGTCACCATGCCGATCCGGGTGACACCGGCTCGACGCAGCGTCGCGAGCGTGCGGGCCACGGTGCCATAGGCAACCCTCGCGTCCGCCCGCAGGAAAGCCTCATTGTTCCCGCGCGTCGCAAAGATCTTCTTGAGCTTCTCCTCGAGCTCCTTCATGGGCACCTTGGCACGTTGGACGTAGAGTGTGCCGTCCCGCTTCACGGTGATCAGGAGCGGTTCTTCGGCCTGCTGGAGCCCTTCGGACTGGGTCTTGGGAAGCTGGACGTCGATCCCCTGCTGGATCAGCGGCGCCGTCACCATGAAGATCACGAGCAGCACCAGCATCACGTCGACGAAGGGCGTGACGTTGATCTCCGAGATGGCGCGGCGACCGGGACGGCGCATCTCCGCTCTCATTTGTGACCTGCCCCTCTGCGGCGCAGAAGCTCATCAAACTCCACGCGGAAGGCCTCGAGCCGCTCGAGCAGGTGAATCAGGCGCGCGTTGGAGTAGTTGTACGCGATCACGGCGGGGATCGCGGCGAACAGACCCACCGCCGTCGCGATCAGCGCCTCGGCGATGCCGGGCGCGACCACGGCCAGGCTCGCGGATCCGCTGGCACCAATGTCACGGAACGAGTTCATGATCCCCACCACCGTCCCGAACAAGCCGACGAAAGGAGCCGAACTCCCCGTCGTGGCGAGGAAGGAGAGGCCGCGCTCCAGCCGATGCGCCTCCTCGGTCTGGATCCACGCCAGCCGTTTCACGATCCCCTCGATCTGTTCGGCCGGGATCCCCTTCGACGAGCCGTCGAGACGTTCGAGACGCGCCAGATCCTTGAAGCCCGCCTGGAACAGTCGCGCCAGGGGGCTGTGCGTTTGCTTGCGCGCCACATTGAATACGGCGTCGAGCGGGCGGTCGAGATAGGTGGCGAGGAAATCCTCGGTGTCGTTCTCGGCCGCGTTCAGCTCACGCGTCTTGAAGATGATTACGGCCCAGGATGCAACCGAAGCGATAATCAGCAGTATGAGCACGGCCTTGACGATCAGACCGGCGCCCAGAATCAAATCGAGCATGCAGCGTTCCCCGGGGGGGGCGAAACTGGTGTCTAAGTCACCGTATTCGAGGCCGGGGAAAGCTAGTCATCCGCCTCGTCGGCGTCAACGGAGCCTAGGGCGGTCTGCGCAGCAGCGTGCGGAGCGCCGCGGGCCGTCCCGCGCCATGACCCGCTAAGATGCAACCTCAAGAAGCTCTAATGAGGGGGTGCCATGCAGATTCACGTCAAGCATGAGGATCCGGTTCGCGCGAAGTGCGATGTGCTGATCGTTCCGTTGCCCAGGGGAGAGAGTGTCCCGCGGACGTTTCGGAAGCTCGACAGCGCACTCCAGGGACGCATCCAGCGCTATCTGGAATCCGGCGAGTTCCGCGGTAAGCCCGACGAGGTCACGGCGTTTCCGGCCGAGGGCCTGGTCGCCCACTCGGTGATCCTGGTGGGAATGGGAGCCGACGGCTCGATCGACGCGGAGCGTCTGCGCCGGGCGGCCGGGGTCGGCATTCGAGCGGCTGCCAGGCGTCGCGCCAAGCGCGCCGGAATGCTGCTGCCCGCCGGGCGCGGCCCAACGCCCGCCGAGCGTGTACAGGCGCTCACGGAGGGTGCCATCCTCGGCGCCTATCGCTTCGACCGCTACCGCAAGCCCGAAGATGCGCCGGGTGAGGTCGAGGACCTGCTACTCCTCGCCTCAGACAGCCGCGATGGCGCCGCCCTGCGCCGGGGTGCGCGAACCGGGACAGTCAGCGCGAAGTCGACCGTTCTGGCGCGAGATCTCTCGAATGAGCCGGGCAGCGTCCACACCCCGGCCTGGCTGGCAGACCAGGCACGCGAGCTCGGGCGCCAGGTGGGGCTGCGCATAACGGTGCTGGCCCAGCGCGAGCTCGAGAGAGAGAAGCTGCAGGGGATCCTCAGCGTCGGCCGCGGCAGCCACAACCCTCCTCGACTGATCGTGCTCGAGCACAATGCGCCGGCCCGAGGCGCACGACGGCGATCCACCCTCGCCTTGGTGGGCAAGGGGATCACCTTCGATTCAGGCGGCATCTCGATCAAACCGGCAGCCAATATGCACGAGATGAAACACGATATGTCGGGTGCGGCGGCGGTAATCGGAGCCATGCGCGGCGCCGCGCTGCTCCGGGTGCCGCTGCACGTCGTGGGACTCGTGCCCGCGGCACAGAACATGCCGGGCGGAGACGCTTATCTACCGGGCGATATCGTGCACAGCGCCTCGGGCAAGACCATCGAGGTGCTCAACACCGATGCCGAGGGACGTATCGTGCTGGCCGACGCGTTGCACTACGCGAATCGCTTCAAACCCGACGCGATCGTGGATCTCGCCACGCTCACCGGCGCGTGCGTGATCGCTCTGGGCTCGGCCTGCTGCGGCTTGATGGGCAACGACGAGAACCTCATCAAACGTATCCGAGCCGCTGGGGATCGGAGCCACGAGCGAGCCTGGCCTCTTCCCCTCTGGGACGAGCACAAGAAGCAGATTCGTGGCGACGTTGGCGACATCAAGAACACGGGCGGGCGCGAGGCCGGAGCGCTGACCGCCGGCGCGTTTCTTTCACACTTCGTCGGGGACACGCCGTGGGCGCATCTCGACATCGCAGGGACCGCCTGGACGTCCCGCGCCCATCCCTACAGCGTCAAGGGAGCCACGGGCTTCGGTGTGCGGCTCCTGCTGGAACTACTGCGCGACTGGCGCTAGAACGGGCCCTGCGACGTTTTGACACCGCGGATCCCGGCCTCTAACTTGGGGCCGGCCCGTTAGGGCCATCTAAGAATTTTTCACTCGCTTTCGCAGTCCAAGATAGGTCTCAGGAATTTCCGGAGGTTTCGTATGCGCAGTTTCGCTCCCTTAGTCGGCATCGTGGTTCTCATTTCAGGCGTGGCGCTGGCAGCAGGCATCGAGGGGGCGGACTCCGCCAAGGGCAAGCAGGTCTACGAGACCTACTGCCAGGCCTGCCACGGTCCTGTTGGCGACGGACAGGGTCCCATCGGCAAGAGTCTGAACCCACCGCCTCGGGACTTCACGAAGGCCGACTTCAAGTACGGCGGATCCGATCAGGACATCTTCGATATCATCTCGAACGGCGCCGCCGCCAAAGGTGGCTCGCCTTTGATGGCGCCCTGGGGTGCAGTGATCCCCGAACAGGATCGCTGGTCTCTGGTGGCCTACATCCACAGCCTGAAGAAGTAGTCTCTGGGTCAAAGATTCGGCCAGGTGCAACCGCAGGCGGCCGCGCCTGGCGAGAGTGGATCGCGCTAAGGTGTGGGCGTGAAGGATCCCACCCACGAGCCGGGCCTCGTCTCGCAGGATACGCTGAGCCGCTACTTCACGGAGATCGGCAAGTATCCGCTGCTGACCCGCGAGCAGGAACGCGAGCTCGCGCTGCGCGTGCATGAGGACGGGGATGCGGAGGCCGCGCAGCAGCTCGTGCTCTCCAACCTGAGACTCGTCGTGAAAATCGCGCGCGACTACCAACGGGTCTGGACGAACATTCTCGATCTGATCCAGGAAGGGAACGTGGGCTTGCTGCAGGCCGTCAAACGCTTCGACCCGTATCGCGAGGTCAAGCTCTCCTCGTATAGCGCCTACTGGATTCGGGCCTACATCCTCAAATTTCTGATCGACAACATTCGCATGGTACGTGTGGGCGGGAGCCGGGCCGAGCGCAAGCTGTTCTTCCGTCTGAATCGTGCGAAACGCGAGCTCGAGCAGGCGGGTTTCACACCCGAGACGCGCCTGCTCGCTGAATCGCTCGACGTCAAAGAGCAGGACGTGGTGGACATGGAGCAGCGGCTCAGCCAGTCGGACCTCTCGCTCGACACACCCGTACGAGACGAGGCGGGCTCAGCCAGCCTGGGCGAGCTGATGGCAGGTTCGGACGAGCCTGCCGACCAGACCGTCGGCGACCGGCGCATGCGTGATCAGTTCCGCAGGCACGTGGAGCGCTTCAGTGAGGAGCTCGCGGAGCGCGAGCGGCGCATCCTGCGTGCACGCGTACTCGCGGAGGATCCGCTCACGCTACAGGAGCTAGGAGACGAGTTCGGCCTTACGCGCGAGCGCGTGCGTCAGCTCGAGAAAAAAATCGTCTCGCTCCTGCGTGAGTACCTGAAAGAGAACCTGGTCGACTTCGACTATTGGGCCCCTGAATCATAGCGGGTCCCGGGCGCGGGCGGCCGCGGCGCTCCGCGCACTGCTACGCAGCCCGCCCTCCGCTCGGAGCGTCACCCCGTTAGCTGCCGAAGGTGCCGCCCATCCAGGTCGCGTGGAAGTAGCGCACGACGATCGTGAACATGATGCCCAGCGCCGGGACCACGAGACCCAGCTCACGCAGGCCGCGCAGGGTCTCACGCCCGGTGAAAGGCAAGAACG
>Ga0255048_10002974_pt1 | contig 10514 bp, 11 predicted proteins | sample JV7_2_2_MG_FD_183619 | JGI IMG/M metagenome (GOLD analysis project Ga0255048, IMG submission 183619) | Seawater microbial communities from Jervis Inlet, British Columbia, Canada - JV7_2_2 | ecosystem: Environmental > Aquatic > Marine > Inlet | place: Canada: British Columbia | collected 2016-10-06
ATCAGGCAGCAGCTTGCCTACGGCTGGGTGGTCAACCGGTGCTCAGAAAACCGCTCCTGGATGTGCCGTTCCAGAGCACTTCGAGAATTGTGCGTTATGGCGCGAGATCTGGGTGTTCTGGGCCGGACCACGTCGCGCGGGGTGTGTTGCGGAGTGCCGGTTGAGGGTCTCCGCAACCGTGGCCGAGGCGGGGAGATGGCTGACGCCGCGGGGTTCGATTGCGGGGTGTGACTAGATCTTCTCGCTGAGAGTTGGGACGACGCCTGAGGACTTTGCGGCCTCCGTCCAGTTCTCTCTGGCTTGTAGGGCCGCCGCCATTCCTACTAACAGTGCGGCTGTCGGGTCGGCCCACCACCATCCGGCGACGGCATTGAGGAGCAGCCCCATCATGGTTGCAGTGGACAACACTCCATCGAGGAACGTCATCGAGGCCTCCGAGCGGAGCGGGGTCGAGTCCAGTCGGACAGCAATCCGACGCTTCGCTACGGCCAAGCCGAACATGACCAGGGCAGTGATCGCCAGATAGGCGATTCCCCAGGGTGACTCATCGGGACGTCGTCCGGTCACCAGTTCGCGGACGCTCGCGAGAGTCAACACAACCGCGAGGGCCGCGAAGGCGATGGCGACAAGCCGATGCGCTCGCGCCGTCCGCTCCCGGCTCGGTTCTGCATGTCCTGGTCTGAGGTGCCACACCACGACGCCAGACGCGAAGACCTCGATGATCGACACTGTCCCAAATCCGATCAGGGCCAATGATGAGGCCACAGCGCCCAGCGCGATTGTGAGCACCGCTTCGCCGACATTCCATCCGATTGTCCCGTACTCGAGCCGCAGCGCGGCCCGGTGGAGACGTGTCATCTCTTCGTCGACGCGCTCGGTCGCTCTGGCCATCATCTCCGTCTAGGAACGGCGCGGGTCGGTGGGGGTGTAGTCGTCGGCGTTCGCGAACAAGTCGAGCAGGAGACCGATCTCCACTCCTTGTTCACGGGGATGACGGAGGGAGGCCGTGGTCGTCACCTTGTAGTGGTTGCGGCGGCCGATCCGTTCGTGGCTCAGGTAGCCGGCCTCTTCCAGTTCGGCAACGATGCGCTGGGTGGAACGTTCAGTGATACCGGTCATCGTGGCGACATCACGTGCACGAATGTCGGGGTTCTCGGAGATAGCGACCAATACGCGGGCGTGGTTTGTGAGGAACGTCCACGGCCGCCGCTCATAGTCAGTCATCGACACCACCTTCGTCTTGGTTCAATCTACGTTACAGATGTCACGATACCTCAAGCGCTGGTTCAGAATGACCCAACGTTTGGTAGGACGGGTACCAGACCATCGGAAGGGTCACGACACCGCGGGTTGCCTCCACCAGGCCCTGTCATCGGGACTGCCTCGCCACGGTGATTACGTCTAGACACGATACATGTATCGTGATATGTTTGGCGGTGAAAGGGGAGTATCCCCAACGAGCGTTGTCGTCAACACGGTCATCAGGCCCGGCAGCGCTGGCCCCTCCGGGGTGGGAGAGACCTTCACGACAAGTGATGTGTAGCTCGACGTTCGGAGGATGCAATGGTCGCCACCACCACCCGTGATGCCCGTTTCGCGCCGAGGACCCTTGCCTCTCTCACCGACCTCTTGCTGGCTCGCCGAGCGTTGGTAGCGGGCTGTGCTGAGGCGTTGCGGATCGAGGTGGAGGATGCGTTGAGTCAACGGGATCTCAGTGATCTGTTCGATCAAGAAGATCCGTCGGTGGACTCCGATGCAACAACGGCCTTGATGCTTGCCGAGTGGGTCGAGCGTCGTTTGTGGGAGGTCGACCAGGCGTTGGCTCGGGTCACAGACGGTACCTACGGGTACTGCATCGACTGTGGTGGCAGTATCCCCCTCGAGCGGCTTCGAGCACTGCCATCCACCAACAGGTGTGTCGGATGCAGTCACCAAGTCGTCGATCGGGACCACCTGAGATCCAACAAGATCGGGGGCCGATCACTGGCTGGATTCGGCCCCGCGGTCCGACGGGTTGAGCGATGACGGCCTCATCCAAGCTCGAGTTGCAGAGGCACCGGCTGCTCGGTGACCGCGATCGGCTGAGGGTTATGTTCGAAGAGTTACGGGCCGCGGCAATGAATCGCTCCGACTATGAACCCCACGACGTGACCGATGATGAAGCCGCCATCCAAGCCGACGCCATCGAAGGCCGTCTCTCGGCTATCGATGAGGCACTCGACCGCATTAACTCGGGTGAGTACGGCTTGTGCCTGGTGTGCGGATCGCCAATCACAGTCGAGCGGCTCGAGGCCCTCTACGCGACGGCTGTGTGCCGGAATTGCGCGTGATGGCCGAATCGCCAGAAGGAGTGTGACATGCAGGTCGAAGACGCGATGACGGTCGAAGTCGTCACTGTAGGACCGGATGAGCCGTTCACGGTCGCCGCCCAGATCATGCGTGATGCCGGTGTGAGCGGGCTACCAGTTGTCGATTCGTCAGGTTATGTCATTGGGATTCTCACCGAAGCCGACTGTCTACATCTCGCAGTCGAAACAGACCCGCCTGAGATCGGTAACCGGCGTCGTTTACACAACCGAACCTGGGCGAGGACGGTCGCCGATCTGATGACCCGTGACGTTCTCAGTGTGCACCGGGATACGCCACTAACAGAGGCGGTCCGGCTAATGCAGAAAGCGAGGGTGCGGCGACTAGTCGTCCTCGGGCCCGGGCGTGCGCTTGAGGGCATTATTTCGCGCAGCGACACGGTAGCTGCTCTCGCCCGGTCCGATGAAGACATCGAAGCGGAGCGTTTCGGCTAGACCCTCGCGGTCGTGTCCGCCGACGGACCCGGCACCGGGCCGGCGATGGAGCGGGCAACTCAGAGAGCTTCAACGACCTGGTCTGGAGTTAGCAACGTTGATCGTTCGCGGGGATGGCAGTGAGCTACATCTGGCACACGCGTGGATCCTGGAGAGCGGAGCAGGACGGGCATCGAATTCTTATGTGTCGCTTTCCCCGATTGGGCTGGGCACCGACATCACCAACGGTCTCCACCGCCGGCCCGCAGACGTTCCTACTCGGCGTCGGGGTGGTGATCGGAGCAGCCGTATTCGCAGTGTGACCAGTGACGACTCGACATCTCGTCCGCCATAGCCCCCTGCCGATGGCGGTCATACCCCCGCTCCCGGACCAGTAGCGCCTATATGGACGGATCGGAGACATCGTGCAACGATGCAAGAAGATCCTTTTCCCAGCCGAGGTGGTTGCGCAGTGATCGCAGTGTTGGGTGCGGGGAATGGTGGTCGGGCGTTGGTGGGGAATCTTGCCAGGCCGGATTACCAGTCTCAGAACTCGCGCGAGTCAGCGACCAACACCGCTGAACATCCGTGCGTCTCGGTCAGGGCTCGGCCGAGGGGGGTGTCGGGTTTCTCTCGAACACCTCTAGACACTGTCATGTTTGTCGTGATATATTTAGCGTGAAAGGGGAGTATCCCCAAACGAGCGTCGTCGTCAATACGGCCATCAGGCCCGGCAGCGCAGGCCCCCTCCGGGGCGGGAGAGACCTTCACGACATGTGATGTGTACTCGACAGGCTCAGGAGGATGCAATGGTCGCCACAACCGCCCGTACCGCCCGTTTCGCGCCGAGGACCCTCACCATCCTGGTTGACCGCTTGCGGGCTCGTCGCGCCTCGGTAGCGCGCTGTGCTGAAGCGTCCCTCAACGAGGTGGCCGATGCGCTGAGCTGCCGGGATCTCAGTGATTTGTTCGATCAAGACGATGGAGCGATGAGGGTGTATGGCGGTCTTGAGTGGAAGCAGCGGTGCTGGCTTCTGGGTGAGCGCGACCGGCTGAGGGATCTGCTCGATAAGTTGCGGGCCGCGCCGATAAGTCGCTCGGACTTCGAGCCCCACGACATCACCGATGACGAAGCCGCCATCCAAGCTGATGCGATCGAAGGCCGTCTCGCTGCCATCGATGAGGCCCTCAACCGTATCAACTCGGACCGCTACGGCCAGTGCCAGATGTGCGGAGGGGCCATTCCCCTCGGGCGGCTCGAGGCCCTTCCTACCACGGCGGTGTGCCGGGGTTGCGCGGGCTGACAACACGTCGTGGGTTCGGCCGTGAGGGAGGGGTCGGCATGAACTGGCGGTCTCGTTGGCGCCGGCAGAGGATCGAGTCGAAAGGAGTGCGAGATGCATACAGTCGAAGAGGCCATGACGGTCGAGGTCATCACTGTGGGACCCGATGAGCCGGTGACCGTGGCGGCCAGGATCATGCGTGATGCCGGTGTCAGTGGGCTGCCGGTTGTCGATGCGTCCGGTGCGGTCATCGGGATTCTCACCGAAGCCGACCTCCTGCATCGCGCAGTCCTCGCCGACCTCTCTGAGATCAGTGATCGAGGCGGTTCACATAGCCGATCATTGGGGTCGACTGTTGCTGATCTGATGAGCCGTGACGTGCTAGCTGTGCGCCGGGAGGCGCCGTTGGCCGAGGCGGCCCGGTTAATGGAGAAGGCCCGGGTGCGGCGACTCCTCGTCGTCGGGCCCGAGTTCGTGATCGAAGGCATAATTTCGCGGAGGGACGTGGTCGCCGCCCTAGCACGGTCCGATACTGACATCGAGGCGGAGATCCGCTCCTGTGTGATCGACGAGATCCTCGGCCTCGACCCGGCCCAAGTTGACGCCTCGGTGGACCAAGGCGTCGTCACGATGAGTGGTGTCGTTGCACAACGCCGGGAGGCAGTCCGGCTGGAACGGCTCGCAGGCAAGGTCCTCGGTGTGAGCGCGGTCGAGAACTCGGTGACATGGAAAGCCGACCTTGTCTATCCGGGACTGGTACCGCGCTTCGCGTACTTCGCCAAGTACTTCGCCAAACGCCGAGAAGGATCTGGTGGATCAATAGCTTCGTCCACAGCGGCTGGCAACAACGACGAAGACATCGGTGACGAACCGGTCGATTGAAGAAGGGGTGATGTGATGGACAGGTTCAACCGCATTTTGGTGGCGGCGTCTCCGGGGCATCTGGAGCCGGCGACCCTCCGTGCGGCTGTCAAGCTCGCCGACACCAACAATGCGCATCTGACGGTGTTGAGCGTGCTTGAGCCACTACCCCGATGGCGTCGGACGGTCAAGGTGGAGAGCCGCGTGATCGACCTCCAGGAGTTGGTGCTCCGAGACCGCAGCGAGCGTTTCCGTCGTTTCGTCGAACTCACCGGCCCCCGGCCAGAGGTCGCAGTGGAGACGAGAACTGGTAAACCGTTGGTCGAGGTGATTCGGTTCGTCCTCAGCCACGACTGCGACCTCGTCGTCGTTGGCGAAACCGAACCGTCGAAGGGCTCCCCCTCGGGTGTGAGTGCCGGTGTGATGCAGCTGCTCCGCAAATGCCCGGTCCCGGTGTGGACGATACGACCAACCCGAGGGAGGATCCTGGGGGTCCTGGCATTGGTGGACCCGGATCCGACCGACCCGGTGCGTGACGGTCTCAACGACCTGGTTCTGGAGTTGGCAACATCGATGGTTCGTAGGGATGGCGGCGAGTTGCATGTGGCGCACGCGTGGAACCTGGAGGGCGAAGCGACAGCCGCGACCAAGATTGTGCAGGCAGTGACGGACGAGCATCAGGCACAGCTCGATGCGTTGACCGAACGTCACGGCATCTCCCAAGCTGGAGGCTGTGTCCACCTGGTGAAAGGCGAGCCCGGTCGGGTACTCCCGGAACTGGCGGAACGCCTGGATATCAACCTGATCGTGATGGGAACCGTGGCGCGAACGGGCCTGAGTGGTCTATTCATGGGCAACACCGCCGAGACCATCCTGCGGTCGGTTCGCTGCTCGGTGCTGGCGCTCAAGCCGGAGGGGTTCGTCTCACCGGTGCCTCCCAGACCGAACAGCGGAAAGGCGGGGCGATGACGACACCACGCGACCTGAAGGTGGAGCGGACGCCCCTTCCCGGAATCGGCCTGCGGCTCGAGTTCGTCGTCGGCGACGGCCGCCGGGTTGGCGTGATCCATCGACAACGGGGAGGCGTCGAGTTGTTCATCAGCCATCCCAACAAGCCGGATCTAACCGCGACGTCAGTCGATTTGACCGCCAGCGAGGCCGCCACGCTCACAGAGTTGTTCGGTGGTTCGGTATTCTCACACGAGCTGTCACACCTTCGGGAGGCAGCCTCGGCTGTCGTCGTGGACTGGCTCCCGATCGAGACCGGATCTCGCTTCGTCGATCGTCCCCTGGGTGACACAGAGCTGCGCACCCGCACGAGTGTGTCGATCGTCGCCGTCATCCGGGACGGGACAGCAATACCGTCACCCACGCCGATGTTCGTGTTCGCCGCCGGGGACGTCGTAGTAGCGGTCGGAACCGTCGAAGGCCTGGCGGCTGCCACTGAAATTCTGCGCTCCGAGGCCTAGGCATGCGAGGCGTGTTCCTCCTCGAACTGGGGGCGGTGCTGCTCTCTCTGACGTTCTTGGCCAGACTGGCCGGCCGTTTCTCGTTCTCTCCCATTCCCCTCTACCTGGGTTTGGGTCTACTCCTCGGTGAGCACAGCCTCGTACCGCTCGACGTGAGCCGAGAGTTCGTCGACCTCGGTGCCGAACTCGGTGTAATCCTGCTGCTGTTCTTGCTGGGAGTGGAGTACTCCATAAGCGAGCTGACCGCCGGAGCCAGACGGGCGCACAAGTCGGGGACGGTCGATTTGACCCTCAACTTCTTACCCGGGTTCGTCGTCGGGTGGGTGCTCGGCTGGTCGTTTACGGCAGCATTCCTGCTGGGTGGAGTCACCTATATCTCATCGTCTGGCATCGCCGCCAAGCTAATGCGAGATCTCGGCTGGCTAGGTAACCGCGAGGCCCCAGCCGTGCTTTCGGTTCTTGTCATCGAAGATCTGGTGATGGCGGTTTACCTGGCCGTGGCCGCAGCTTTGGTCCTCGGAGCCAGCGTCGGCGGAGCGGCATGGTCCATTCTCGGCGCCGTCGTCATCGTGGCGGCGGTGCTGGCGGCAGCGAGCCGATTCGGTTCTCACATCAGCCGGCTGGTCTTCACCCAGTCCGATGAGTCGGTGCTATTGGGCATGTTGGGGATCGTCCTAACGGTGGCCGGCTTGGCCGAGCAAGTTCGGGTGTCGGCTGCTGTGGGTGCCTTCCTGCTCGGATTGGCTGTGTCCGGTGAGGCAGCCCACCGCGCTGGGCGACTCCTCGGCCCGTTGCGTGACCTGTTCGGAGCGACGTTCTTCCTGTTCTTCGGACTTCAGGTGGATCCAGCCGCGATCCCACCGATCCTTGCGCCGGCAATGGTTCTCGTGGTGGTGGCCGCCACGACGAAACTGATCACCGGGTGGGTAGCCGCCAGCAGCTTCGGTGCGACGGCAGGGGGCCGCCGGCGGGCGGGTGCGTTGCTGATCGCTCGTGGCGAGTTCTCGATCATCATCGCAGAGCTCGGTGTCGAAGGGGGCTTGGAACCCCAGCTGGCCCCACTCACCACCGCCGTGGTTGTCGGCCTCGCCGTCCTGGGCCCGGTTGCAGTCCACCTCACCGGCGTAATCGACCGGCGCGAGCTGCGCGGCGCGATCGTCCTCCACGGGGGACGCCATTATCCACACGCCTTCGAATCAAATCAGTCGCCGAGAGCAGTCGAGAAGACCCGATGACGAGCACCATATCGAGCCGAGAGGAAGCCTGGTGGGCTCAAGAGGCCGACCAGGTGGTCGGTGAACTCGGCACCGACATCACCCATGGGCTCTCCAACGCCGAGGCCCGCAGACGGTTGGTCGAGTCAGGTCCCAACGAGCTCGCCGAAGAACCGGTCCGGGCTCCGGTGCTCATCTTCGGGGCACAGTTCGCCAACACCATGATCGTCGTGTTGCTCATCGCGGCAGGTGTGACAGTGGTGATCGGCGACCTCAAAGACGCCGTCGTGATCGGCGCCATCGTGGTACTCAACGCGGCAATCGGGTTCGTACAGGAACACCGGGCCGAGCAGGCGATGGCCGCCCTGCGAACCATGACAGCCCCGAAGGCGCGGGTGGTGAGAGGAGGAGTCGAATCGACCCTCTCCGCGGTCGAGCTAGTACCCGGTGACATGATCGTTCTCGAGGCCGGCATTGTGGTTTCCGCCGATGCCCGGCTCGTCGAATGCCCCAACTTGCGGGTCAACGAAGCTGCCCTCACCGGCGAATCCGTCCCGGTCGACAAGACACCTGAGTCGCTTCCCGAAGGCGCCGGCGAGCTGATCGGTGATCGACGCAACATGGTGTTCAAAGGCACCGCGGTCGTCTACGGTCGCGCCCGGGGCGTGGTGGTCGCCACCGGCATGGGGACCGCGCTGGGGCGAATCGCCGGACTGCTCAAAGCCCACCAGGCGCCGCGAACCCCACTGCAGCGACGACTGGCAGTTCTCGGCAGACGCCTCGCCGCCGCAGCGGTCGGGGTCTGCATCGTCGTGTTCACGGTCGGGGTGCTGCGTGGAGAGGACGTGAACCTGATGTTCCTCACAGCAGTGAGCCTGGCCGTAGCCGCCATCCCCGAAGCTCTCCCCGCCGTGGTGACGATCGCACTCGCTCTCGGCGCACAGCGCATGGTCCATCACCACGCGCTGATCCGCAAGCTCCCGGCGGTCGAGACGCTGGGATCGGTGACCGTCATCTGCACCGACAAGACCGGCACGTTGACCCAAGGGAGGATGCTGGTCGAACGGTTGTGGACGCTCGACGGTGAGGTCGAAATAGCCGGCTCGGGATACGAACCGACCGGAGACCTCACCGTCAATGGGCAGTCGGTTGACGTACCCGCAGGCAGCCCGGTTGCCCGGCTCCTCACCACTGCGGGACTGTGCAACGACGCCGCGCTCATCGCACCCACCGAAGAAGACGGGGAGTGGTCGATCGTGGGTGACCCGACCGAAGGAGCGCTGCTCGCTCTGGCGGCGAAAGCCGGACTCGAGTCCGACGTCCTCTGCGACCAGTTCCCCCGCATCGCCGAGATTGCCTTCGACTCCGACCGGAAGGCCATGACGACCCTGCATCGGAGCCGAGACGACGCCTCCGGGCTCATCGCCACCAAAGGCGCGATCGAAGCGGTCCTAGAGACAACCAGCACCGTCGCTGCCTCCGACGGTGACCACGACTTGTCCGAAGCCGTTCGCGCCCGCTTCGTCGAGCAAGCCACGACCTATGCGGAAGGCGGCTATCGGGTGCTCGCCATTGCCGGACTTGCGCTCACCGACGGTCATCTCGACGACCTGGTGGCGGCCGAACGAGATCTCGTCCTCTATGGGCTCGCTGCCATGGCCGACCCGGCCCGGCCCGGATCCGCACTCGCGGTGGCTGCCTGCCGCGCCGCAGGGATCACACCTGTCATGATCACCGGTGACCATCCGGCCACGGGCCAGGCAATCGCCACCCGGCTGGACATCCTCGACGGCAAGCAGATTATGACCGGTGCCCGCTTGGCCCACGAGCACGCCGAGGGCCTGGCCAGCCACGTCGACCGGATCGCGGTTTACGCCCGTACCTCCCCGGAGCAGAAGCTCGATATCGTCCAAGCCTGGAAAGCGCGGGGCGACATCGTCGCCATGACCGGAGATGGCGTAAACGACGCGCCGGCGTTGCGAACCGCCGATATTGGTGTCGCCATGGGAGTCACCGGCACTGAGGTCGCTAAAGAAGCCGCCGACATGGTGCTCACCGACGACAACTTCGCCACGATCGTTACCGCCGTCGGGGAAGGCCGACGCATCTACGACAACATTCGTCGCTTCGTCCGCTACACCCTCACGTCCAACTCAGGGGAGATCTGGGTCATGTTCCTGGGGCCCTTCGTGGGGCTTCCCTTGCCGTTGCTTCCCGTTCACATCCTGTGGATCAACCTCGTCACGGACGGCTTGCCCGGCCTCGCTCTCGGTGTCGAACCTGCTGAACGCGACGTCATGGAGCGGCCGCCCCGTCCGCCCACCGAGAGCGTGTTTGCCCGCGGCCTGTGGCAGCATGTGGTCGTAGTTGGGCTGTTGATGGGCCTCATCCCGCTCGGATTGGGGCTGTGGGGGCACGCTACCGGCCGCCCGTGGCAGACGATGGTGTTCGCATCGTTGGCTCTACTCCAACTGGGCCACGCGCTTGCCGTCCGTTCCGAGATCGAATCGCTTCGCACCCTCGGTGTTGGCTCCAACCGTCCTCTGCTTCTGGCCGTCGCCGGGACCATGGCGCTGCAGCTGGCCGTCATGTACTGGCCGGCCACTCAGGAACTCCTCAGCACCGAGAGCCTCACATTCATGGAACTCGGGATCGTCCTCGTGGCGTCCACTGGCGCCTTCTGGGCAGTTGAACTCGAGAAGAGCATGCGCCGCCGCTTCACGGGCCGGGCGGAATGGAACCGTCGATGACCCTCGATATCGCTCTCGGCATCTTCGCCGTCACGCGGCCGTCGTGGTCCGGGCGAGAGCCACTGTCGCCGCCGGCGATCGGGCGGGCGATCGGCTTGATGCACCGGGGGTTCGCAACAATAACGAAGACACCGGTTACAACCGGTCGATTAGGGAA
>Ga0255048_10002975_pt1 | contig 10514 bp, 17 predicted proteins | sample JV7_2_2_MG_FD_183619 | JGI IMG/M metagenome (GOLD analysis project Ga0255048, IMG submission 183619) | Seawater microbial communities from Jervis Inlet, British Columbia, Canada - JV7_2_2 | ecosystem: Environmental > Aquatic > Marine > Inlet | place: Canada: British Columbia | collected 2016-10-06
GGCTGTTTCAGCCCGACGCCGATAACGATCGTCGGCGGGAATTGCGGGGTCACGCCGAACCCGAACTGTCCGCCATCGGGCGGCGGCGGCGCTCCGCTGCTGGAGGTTTTCTGTTGTTGCGGGACCGGGATCACGGTCGGCTGTCAATGCGTGACGCCGTTCGACGGGCCGTGTTCGAGTCTCCCGCCGGGGAGCTGCTGGTTCGCGAACGCGACGATTCATTACGATATCCCGTGCGGGAGTTTGTGCTCGCCGTCCGTGTTCGCGTCGTTCCGGGCTCCGCGGTCGCCCGGACAAGTATGTCCGTCGGGGGCGTGGAACCCGTTCTCGATCTCGTTTTCGTCCGACTGGTTTCCGGGCGGCGTGACGGTTTCTCCGTTGTTCGTGGGCTGATCTATGGGCTGTGCCGAAATTGTTCGCTGGATCGGGCTCGATTGGATCGGGAAACCGTATCCGCTCCGGCTCCGGTTCTGTTCGCCGGCGGTCCGGCGGTGCGCGGCTCCAGGGGTCGATCGCGTGTTTTCGTGGGCGTTCCCGTGGCTGAAGCCGGAGCAGCTCGCGGGGTGCGGCTGTCTGCTCGCCGGCGTCCGGATACTCGCCCGGATCCGGAGCTGGCGGTCCGGTCCGCTCCCGCCGGCTCCGCCGTTCCCGACCGATTATCCGACGTTCCCCGGTCCCGGATGGACGTCCGTCGTCGAGAACGGGATCGCGTATCATTTTCTTGATGGATCGTCCGTTCCGCGTGAATCTATCGTCTCCAGATTGGCGCTCGCCGGCGATCGAGGTCAACGCCGCGACGCGGTTCGCGCTCGACGTGAATCCGTCCGCTTGGGGCTCCGCGGTCGTCGAGGTCCAGACGACGCTATCGATGGAACCCGATCCCGTGGACGGGACGCCGCTCGTTAACTGGCGTTCGTTCTCGACGGCGGTCGAGCTCGACGCGACGACGCCGTTCGTTCTCAATCAATACGCTCCGCCGGGTTCGTGGCTGTCCGTGATCGTGACGACGGCGGACGCCGCCGCGGACGACGACGCTCCCGCGGTCCTGAAGCTCCAGCCGTGACGACGTTCGATCTATTCCGCGGCGTGACGCCCGGTCCGCCGGGCTCCGTGGCGGAGCTGGCGAATTACGCGCGGGGCATTCCGGCGAATTGGACGGGCTCCCCGGAGAACGTCGCCGCGGCGCTCGACGCCGCGGCGGCTCGGATCGTCGCCGCGGAAGCTCGGATCGTGACGCTCGAAGCGCTGACGCGGGTCGAGGGGTTCGGACAGAAAACCGGGGGAACGACGCGGACGCTCGCGACGCTGATCACGGATCCCGATTTCGCGACGGCGAGTCTCCCCGGTAATTCGGAAGGCTATTTTTCCGGGGCGATCCTTTTCAATCCGACCGCGGCGGGCGATTTTCAAATGGGGTTTTTCGGGCCGGCGAATATCGCTTGGGATATTCACTGTCTCGCGACCGCGGCGACGGGGTCGAATCAGTTTCGGGCGGCGTTCTGGAGCGACGAAGCGTCTCCAAGTTTCGGATGGAACACGGCGAACGCCGTCGAAATGGTCACGTTCCAGGGGATCGTCCGGACGACGGACAGCTCGTCGGGGGCGATCTCCGTCCAATGGGCTCCGAACGTCGGCGGGAATTCGACGACGGCGATGGCGGGATCGTGGGCTCGTCTGATTCAGATCGTAGAATGATCGGCTAGGATTCTCGAAATGGCATTAACGGACGCCGGCGAACGAGAACGGACACGCGACGAGCTGCTGACGCTCAACGCTCAGCGGTTGACGGTCGTCGCCCGGGTGGCGGCGATCGCGGAGAGGTTCGACGAGCTCCATCAGCTCGCGACGACGAACGCGTCCGGGGAATTCAAGCCGACGGACGCCGACGAGCTGACGACGAAGAAAACCCAATACAAAGCGGCGATAGTCGCCGCCGCGAACGGGATCTGATCTCATGGCCGAATTTCACTGGGCAGGCGGAGCGTCGAAAACGGCGGAGGTTAACGAGGCGACGTTCGCCGACGGCGGCGGATGGTCGGACACGGAGACGACGACGTTCACGCTGACGGACGAGGGGGGCGGATCTCACGCCGTTATAACGACGCTCGTCACGCCGGCGGATAACGAAGCCGCGGTCGATCAGACGCTCGCTCAGCTCCAGGCGTCAACCGACGCGGAATTTCTTAAGGTGACGTGGTCGAAATCCGGGACGACGATCATTCTCGGAACGGCGAAAACCGCGGGGATCCCGTTCCATCTCGCCGTCGCGGAGACGGGGGCGACGGGGACGATAACGCTCGTCGTGGACGGGACCGGGCTGTCGATCGTGAATTCCGGCCCGAACGCGGTCGCGACGGTCGCGAATTGGCTCGACAATGCAGGCGCTCCCGCGGCGACGGCTCCGGTGACGGGGGCGGACGTCCGCGTCGATTCCGGTTCGAATTCGCTGCTCTACGATCTCGATCAATCCGCCGTGAATCTGATCCGGTTCACCCGAGGCCCGAATTTCGCCGGCGAGATCGGGAACCCGAACGCCGGTTATCGGCTGAAATATGACGTCAATTCGGGCGTCTCAGAAACGACGCTCAACAGCTCCGGCGGGCGGACGTGGTTCTCGGCGACGGCTCCGAACGTCAAGGTGACGGGCTCCGCCGCCGGCGACGCTCAATCCGTGAATCTCGCCGGCGATATGGACGACGTTTATCTGCTCGGGCCGGGCGTCGCGGGGACCGTGACGTTCGCCGCGTCAATGACGCTCGACAATGTCCGGAGCTCCGGCGTCGCGCTGTCGGCGATCGTCAAGCTCGGAGCGTCGATCGCGTCGCTCGATCTCGTCGAAGCGGTCGGCGGCGTGATTCATCTTCTGACGAATCCGATCACGCTCAATTTTTCCGGCCCGACCGGCTCCGCGCTGATCGACGGGGACGAGACGATAACGACGCTGACGAATCGCGGTTCTCAGCTCGATTACACGGGGACGGGCGATATAACGACGCTCCGGAATTTCGCCGGCGACGTGCAGCTCCGCCCGTCGGAGCCGATCGCGGTCGCGACGGTCGAAACATTCGCCGGCGTCGTCTCCGACGAAGAATCTCCGAATATCGTCACCTACACGACGGCGACGCAATTCGGCGGCAAGGCGGCGGTTACGGGGATCGCGGTCGCCGTGTTCTGATCCAGGCGGGCCGGACCCCCGGGGGTCCGGGTTGACACGGGCGCTCAGCTCGGGCACACTCCCGGTCCGCTATGGGCTCCGACAAGACCAAAGCGAAACCCGATCTCTATGCCGCGCTGGCGGAAGCTCAGCGATCGATCGGCGAGATCCCCAAAGACGCCGAAAACACGTTCGACGGGTATTCGTACACGTCCGCGGATACGCTGATCGCCGCCGCCCGGTCGGCGCTGCTCGACAATGGGCTGCTCGTCCGGCGGATGGCGTGGACGATCACGCCCGGCGAGCTGTTCGATAACGACCGCGTCCGGATGCTCGAAAGCCGGTTCGAGCTCGTCCAGATCGCGACCGGCGAGACGCTCCAGGCGGACGTCCCGTTCCCGATCATCGTCCCGGAGAAACGCGGATCCCAATGGGATCGATCTCTCTCGTCGTCGCTGACGTCGTCGCTCGCGTATTGGCTCCGGGATCTGCTCATGATCCCCCGGAGCGACGCTCAGCTCGACGTCGGGCGGCGTGACGACGAGAAACCGGCGAAGCCGCGGAAACGGACGCCGAAACGCGACGATCCCGATCTGGACGCCGCGTTCGTCGATCTGCTCGACGCGCTCCGGCGAGCTCGCCCGGAAGAATCCCGATCCGACGACGAGATCCGAACGTCGATCTCAGCTCATCTCCTGAAGGACCGGAAGCCCGTCACGGCCCGGACCGTCCGCGAGCTGATCGATCGGGTCGTCCAGGCGGCGACGCCGGAGACGGCGTCTCAGGACGTCTCCGCGGACGAGCCGGCTCCGCCGCCGTCGCCGGACGCGACGCTCGAAACCGCGTCCGCTCACGTCCGGGAGGGGTTCGGCGTCTCCCCGGATATGACGCTGAAGAAAATCGACGAGATCCGGACGGCGATCGGCAGCTCGAAATGGGCTCAAGGCTCAATGCTGCTGCTCCAGGCGTCCGCCGGCGGGATCGATCCGCCCGGCGATCCGTTCGAGTTTCTCGCCGTCTCGGGTTGCGATCTCACGACGAAGGACGGGCGGGATTGGCTCCGCGATCAGCTCCGGGACGGGATCCGGTGGGACGAGCTGGAGACATACGCCGAATGATCGACACGATCCGAAATTCGAATTCCCGTTCGGCTCCCGCCGGCACGTCGCCGGCGGATGCTCGCCCGGTCGTCTCGCCCGGCGTCCGGGCAATTTGTGCGCTCGTCATGATGGGGATCCCGTTCGCGATCGTCGGGTTCGCGGGCGGGATCGTCGGCGGGTGGACGGGCGTCGCGGTCGCTTGGATCGGGCTCGGGCTCGTCGCTTGCGTTCTGACGCCGTTCATCGTCGAATCCGGGAGACGGGCGGGGATCGTGAAATGATGAAACTGAATCTAAGGGTCGCTCAATGGGCGTGTCTGTGGGCGTTCCGCTTCGGCATCATGGACGCCGGCGGCGATCCGGAACGGTGGTTCAAATGAGCGACGGCGACAAATTCCGGACGTGTCAAGTATGCGAGCAACGGTCCGGGGAGCTCCGCGTCTGGAAACTCGGGCTCATGGCGTGTCCGAAATGCCGATCTCAGATCGAGCGACGCTACGATCCGCCGCTCGACGTCGAAGCCGGGCAGAAACGGATCGACACGCTCCAGGGGCAGATCGACGCGACGTTTTCGATCCGCCAAGAACGCGACGATCTCCGCGAGCTGCTGATCGATCTCGAAAACGCGGTCCAGACGAGCCGGGCGGCGCTCGACGACGAGCTCGCCGAACGCGTCCGGCGGGCGGTCCAGGGGTTCAAGCCGGCGGACGCCGCCGTCACGGAAACGAAAACGCTTTTCTGATCGGGGCACGGATGCCGGAGGACGGCCAAGGACGGCCAATTTCAAGAAACAAGCCGCCATACGGGCGGCGGGTCGTTATCGGGGGCGGCGGGAAATCGGTCGCGAAACGCCGGCGGGGCGTGATCCGTCTCAAGGACGGGACCGTCGATTTCGCGGTTCACGACGCGGAGCAATGGGAGCAAGTGAAAAAGATCGTCGCGAAACACGCCGCCGGCGTGATCGAGCTGATCCCGGAGCTCGCGTCCGCCATGAAATACCATCTCTATCTGATCGATTTCACGTCTCAGCGGGAGTGGATCGAATCGGCGTTCTCCGTCACGGATCGACACGCCCGGCGGATAGTCAACGCCGCCCGGCAGCTCGCCGCGATCGAAAGCGACGACGATCCGCGGCACGGGTGGCCGGAACGTCATCTCCGCGAGCTCGGCAAGCTCGACACGGCTCGCGACCGCGAGCTCGTCTCCGGTGGGCTCGCCCGTGCCGATGGGAAGCCGCCGCGGGTCGATCAGATCCGGGACGCCGTCGAGCGGATCCAGGGCGTCAAGGAAAACGATATCTCCAGGCGGAACGCTCACGATCTATTGGACGAGCTCGACAAGCGGATCGATCACGCCGCGGAGATCACGACGGAACGGATCCGGGATCAGGGGATCCGGGGGCCGTTCGCGAAACTGCTCGGCGAGCTGACGGGGACGGTTCAGAAATTCCGGGAATCGACGTTGCATCGTTAATCCGGATGCGTGGTTCTCGCCCGGCGGCGGCGTTCGTTCCGCGTCGTCGTCGGGCATTTCTGAGGGGGGGTTAGGGGGGGTGCATCCGGGCCGGTCCGGGGGGTTCTGTTAAGGCGCTCCGATGAATCACGACGACGAGGCGGTTCTGATCGGGCTCGTCCGGCGGGGGCTCCCGCGGATCTGCTCGATCTCGACGAGGCGGGCGACAACATGGTGGCCGAAAAATGGAGAATCACGCAATGACGACGAATCCAATTCCGACCGCTCCCGACGTGCCGGCGACGATCGCCGATCTCGCGAAGCTGGAGCAGCTCGTCGAAAACATGATCTCGGAGCTCAACGGTCGAATCGATCAGGCCGGGCGGGCGCTCCGGACGACGAACGACGACGTCCGGGAGCTCGACGGCTGGCGGAAGCATTACGACGAACAGGTTCGCCGTGTCCTGAATAAGATCCGGGATCTCCGGAACGACGTGGACGATCTCAAATGAAATACGATCCGACGACCCATCTATGCCGTCCGAACAAATACGGGCTATGGAAACTGCTCCAGGTGACGCTCCGCCGGCATCTGTCGGAGATGCTCGACGATCCGTTTTACGAAATGGAGCGGGAGATCGAGCCGACGGCGCGCGAGCTGCTCGCGAAGGTGGACGGATTCATCGACGCCGCCGATTCGAATACGCTCGGGTGCGGTCATTGCGACGAATGCGGGGCCGGGCTCCGATGCCGCGAGCTCCCGGATCCGGACGGTGACGGGTGATTCTGCTCGTCTCAGGGGCGACGACGACCGTCCGGCAATTTTTCAATGACGGCGAGCCCGTCGGGCGGCTCGTCGTTCCGCGTGATCGGAACGCTCCGTCCGTGCTATGCAACGGACAGCCGTGGGCGGCGGATAATGGCTCATTCTCGTCGTTCGATCCGGATGCGTTCGTCCGGATGCTCGATCGCTGGCGGGTCTGTCGCGAACAGTGCTTATTCGTGGCGCTCCCGGACGTCGTCGGCGATTGGCGGCGGACGCTGAAGCTCTATCATCGGTGGTTCGTCACGGTTTCCAAGCGGATCTATCCGACGGCGCTCGTCGCTCAGGACGGGCTCGAACGCCGGCTCGGTAATGTCCCGTGGGGCATGCTCGACGCGATATTTATCGGGGGCTCGACGAGCTGGAAATTGGGGCCGGCTCGTCTCGTCGCCGCTGAAGCGAAACGCCGCGGGAAATGGTTACACGTCGGACGAGTCAACAGCCGGCGGCGTCTCCGGTATTGCATCGAGATCGGAGCGGATTCCGTGGACGGGTCCGGAATGAGCCGCTATCCGGAAACGAAGATCGGCGAATACTGCCGATTTCTCCGGAGCGAAGGGGCTCAACAGCAATTTCTCCCCGTCCGCTGTTTTCACTGAACGACGGAAGCATCTCCCTCTCGGGCCGGGCCGGCTGTCTCACGACGCCGGCCCGGTTATCATTCTGAGCTGTGAGGATCGCTTTTCTCATGATGGCCGTCGGGACAATTTGGGCGGTATCGCTCGCCGCGGCGGCGGGGTCGCTTGTCGCGGAGATCCATCGGCCCGACAGCTCGATCGTCCAGGCGTCGCCCGGGGTGCTCGCGAACGGATCGCCGGCTCCGGCCCGAGTCGTCATAACGCCGTCCGTTCTCGTTCCCGGTGGCATATTCATCGGCGGCGTTTTCGTGTCCGCGTGGCTGACGTGGCGGGCTCGCGGGCTGATCGCCCGGCTCGAACGATGCGAACGAGCGATCGACGCCGCCGCCAAAGCGAAACGGAGATCCAGAAAATGAGAATCGCCGTCGTGGCTGTGTTCGTTCTCGTTCTCGTTCTGATCCTGCTCCCCGGATGCGTCTGGAGCGTCGATGAGCTCAAAGCCGAATCCGCGTTTCTCAAAGCGGAGACGGCCCGGCTCCAGATCGAGCTCGACGCCGTCGCCGCGAACGATCCGCTCCAGGCCGGCAAGGTGGCCGCGATCCAGGGGCAGCTCGACAAGCTCGCTCCCCATATTCAGACGCTCGACGATCTGATCGCGAAAATGGACGCCGCCGGCGGCGGGACGCTCCCGGATTGGCTGGAAATCGCCGCGCTGATCGCTGCCGGGTTCATTCCGGGCGGGGCCGTCGCGGTCCCGTTCATCCGGACGGCCCGGCGGTCGCTGGATCACGTTTTCGAATCGGTCCGCCGTGGCGGCGGCGTCGTCAATCCTGAAGGGGCGAAAATGACGCTGAAAACCGATTCCGCTACCTATCTCCGGTTTCTGAAATGGAAAGCGGATCAGCCGTGAGTCTCGCGGAGCTCGCCGATCTCCGGCCCGATCTGGATCACGTCAACGATCCGCCGATCGCCGTCGAGCAGCTCGCGGAAGCGGACCGGCCCGACGGGCGTCATTTTCTCGACGTCGCTCCGACGATCTGGACGGCGACGACGACGAACACGGGTCCGCGATAATGGAGCTCCGATTCTGGATTCTCGATTCGGATCCGTCGGAGCGATTCGTCGCGAACCGGGACGGGTGGCTCGAATCCGGTTATCTGAATAAGGACGTTCTGCTCCGATGGTACGATCGGCGATCCGAAACGATCACGAACGAGCGTCTGTTCGTGTGGGCGCTCCGGGAAGCCGCCGCCCGTGGGCACGGTCGGGTTTTATTCAATCATGAGCTCGCGAATCTGATCGTCCGCGGCGGATCGGGTCGGGATCACGCGATCGCTCAGCTCGGGCTCGCCCGGAAGCTCGCCCGGGACGCCGGCGTCGTGTTCGGATCGTGGGGATCGCCGCGTGATCTATCCGGGTTCACGTTCGCCGCTCCGGAGCTCCAGGGCCGGCGATCGTGGGACGAGCATTGTCGGGAGCTCGATTTCGCGTCGACGCATATTTACCATAACGACGAACGGACGATCGACGAAACTATCGCGTATGCCGCGACCGCGGCGACGTGGCTCCGGACGAATCATCCGGGGATCCCGATATCGTGTTCGTTCAATCCGTGGGTTCGGACGGACGGGCCGGGCGTCGTCAATTATCGGGCCGGCTCACGCGACGAGATCCGGCAGCTCACGAACGCCGCCGTCGAGCTGGCGTTCGACGTGCTCGAATACTGGAGTCACGTTCGAGCCGATCACGTCCGCGTCGAATTCCCGGATCAGATCGTCGGCCACCACAAATCGACGCTCCGGGCAATGGGTCAGCTCGTTCCGCCCGGAGGGTAGGTGAAACGATGCGAATCGACCGTTTCGCTCGTTTCGCGTCGTCGTTTCCGGGTTAGGATCGCCGTTATGCCGTGGCGAAAACCGTCGAACGCTCAGCTCAATCGTCGGAATGCCAGGCGGTCGGAAAAGCCGTCACGGCTCCGGCCCGGCGACCGTTTCTATACGGGGCGACCGTGGCGGAAATTCCGGAAATGGTTTCTGTCCCGGAACCCGATCTGCTCAGATCCGTTCGGGATTCATCTCCAGGGGCATCGAGCGGAGCCGGCGACGGACGTCCACCATAGGATCGACCGGAAGCTCCGCCCGGAGCTCGCGTTCGTCGAATCGAATTGTCAATCCCTATGTCATTCGTGCCATTCGCGCGAAACGATGGAGCGTCGAAATCATGGCTCAGCTCGCGGGACATTTCAGCGGCGGCGATCCGGGCGAATACGTTAAATGGGTTGAGGGGACGGACGGATTCGTGTTTCCGACGATGCCGGAAATCGGTTGGACGTTTCTCCATCGGGCGAGCACGGATAACGTCGTCGCTCAAACGGTCGTTTCGATGGGGCCGGAGGACGTCGTCGATCAGACGGACGCTCAAATGGGGTGGTTCTGGCCGCACGACAATTTCTTTAAGACGGCCCAATTCAGGATTAAGGGGGACGTCGGAGCCCGAACGTTTTCGGGGGTCGCGGGGGCGATTCTGGCGTCTACTTGGTACAGGGGCGCATATCGGGAAGTCTCGCGGACCGATCACCAGTGCTATCGAAACGGGACCGGAAACGCGGATCTCGACGTGACGCTCGCCGGTGTTTCGGCAGCTCGGTTGAAACGGCTCACGATCGCGACACGGCGAGACGGGCCGGGGAACGATCCCGGAATCTCCGGTTCTGAGGAAACGTTCGCGGGCGATATCGAGGAATGGGCGATTTACGACGCGCTTCTGACGGACGCGAATATCGACACGGATCACGTTACGAAACGAGCTGGAGCGATCGCGACCGCGAATCTCATTTTCTACGCTGTCCTGTTATCTGATAATCGATGGGTGGATCTCATCTCCGGCGTGTTCGCGACCGTGCTATCCGGTCCGCTGCCGGCAGGGGTCGCCGTGGACGTCTCAGCGACCCATACTCCGCTGACGTTGGGCACGGTGACGGCTGACGCTGACGCCGTCACGGGGCAAGGGGTGGCGTCTGAGGCGCTCACAGCGGGAGATGCGATCTATTTCGACACGACGAGCGGCGGGTTCAGACGGGCGTTCGCTGCCGGCGGTCAACGTGCGATCGTCCAGGGGTTCACGATGGACGCTGTCGCGTCCGGGAACCCGGTGGCGTTCGTCGCTCCGGGGAAACATCGGACGTCGAAATTCACGACGACGGCGACGCTGACGCCGGGCGACGTGTTCGCTCTATCCGCCGTGGAGGTGGGACAGATCGTTCCGGCGAATGAAGCGTTCGCCGGCGGACGGCTGACGCTCGTCGGCTACGCGTCGGGCGTGAACGAGATCACGGTCGAGATCGAGCCGACAGGGGAGATCGTTCACGGATAGGGGGGTCGGAATCCTGTTTCCGTCGCGCACGGAAGC
>Ga0255048_10002976_pt1 | contig 10513 bp, 7 predicted proteins | sample JV7_2_2_MG_FD_183619 | JGI IMG/M metagenome (GOLD analysis project Ga0255048, IMG submission 183619) | Seawater microbial communities from Jervis Inlet, British Columbia, Canada - JV7_2_2 | ecosystem: Environmental > Aquatic > Marine > Inlet | place: Canada: British Columbia | collected 2016-10-06
GACGCGCAGCAGTTTGACCTGCATCGAGAGCGGCAGGTCAGCAATCTCGTCAAGGAACAGCGTGCCGCCGTCCGCACTTTGGATGAGCCCTGTTTTGTCGCTGATCGCGCCTGTAAAGCTACCCTTGCGATGACCGAAGAACTCGCTTTCCATGAGTTCGGCCGGAATGGCGCCGCAGTTGACCGGCACGAAGGGCCCGTCACCACGCGGGCCACTCTCATGGATCAGCCTGGCCACAAGTTCCTTGCCCGTTCCGGATTCTCCGGAGATATGAACGGGGGCCTGTGAGCGCGCCACCTTCTCGACCATGTCACGCAAAGCTCGCATTGGTTCTGAGTCGCCCTGCAAGCGCGACTTTTGCTCGCCGCCCTTGTCCAGCTTGAGCGCGTTCTCGACGATATTGCGTAGATTACCGAGATCCAGCGGCTTCGAGATGAAATCAAACGCGCCGAGTTTCAGCGCCTGTACGGCCGTCTCGACGTTGCCATGTGCAGTAATGACGGCAACGGGGACGCCCGCAGCATGTGTTTGCATCCATTCGACGAGATCAAGCCCGTCGCCGTCAGGAAGGCGCATATCGGTCAGACAGAGGTCGAATGACCGGGATTCCAGTAAAGACTTGGCGCTCGCCACGTCCTCTGCGGTCTCGGTCTGGATGTCCATACGTGCGAGCGTCAGCGTCAGGAGCTCACAAATATCCGGTTCGTCATCAATGACAAGCGCCAGCGGCTGATTCATTTCTCTTCGTTTTCCCATCTGTCCGGGTCGGCAAACACGATACGGAAGATACTGCCTCCACCGGCTCGGTCAAGGTGCAGCAACGTCGCACGGTTCAGTTCGCACAGCTCGCGCGAGATATAGAGGCCGAGGCCCGTGCCGCCCGAACGTTCGGTGTAAAAGGGCTCGAACATTTTCTCGGCGGTTGCCGCATCGACACCGAGCCCGTGATCCCGGACTTCGACGTACGGTCGACCCTGGCCCTGCAGGCGATCGGCGCGTAGCTCAACCAGAATGCCGCCTGTCTCACTCGCATATTTGACGGCATTGTCGCAGAGATTCCACAGCACCTGGCGCAGGTGCGACTTGTCCATCCTGACCTCGAAATTCTCGGGCATATCACCGATCTCGAGTTCGCCTTCCTGCAATTCGAGTGTCGTAATAAATTCCTGGGCGAAATCCTCGAGCCAGGGGCCGAGCCGCAATCGCTCGGGACGGCTCGACTCTCGTCGTGATAGCTGCAGCACATTGTCGATGATGTGGCTCACGCGGCTCGAATGCGTCTCTATGATCTCGGTCAGTCGTTTGTCGTCCTCGGTAAGACCGGCCGATTCGCCGAGCAGTTGCGCCGCATGACTCATCGCGCCAACCGGATTGCGGATTTCATGCGCAATACTCGCGCTGAGCCTGCCTAATGATGCCAGCTTGGATTGTTGTACGCGCGCGTTCATCAGGCTCGCGTCCTCGAGAAACACCAGCACGGGCCCGCCGCGTTCGCCGTCTTTTCCAAGCGGCGCGAGGTGGGCCGTGACACGCAGGCTGTCGCCCGAAGTGATGACCGTAAACTCGGGGTGGGCTGACAGTTCGTTGTTCGTGCGCCAGTCCCGAATATAGTCGGCCAATGGCTCGAAGACGTTGTGAAGCGGGAGGCTGCGGACTGGTTCCGTTACCCCAAGCAGTCGTGTTGCGGAGGCATTGCTCAGACGGATTCTTTCGTCAGCGTCAATGACGATGATGCTTTCGCGCAGATGCTGCACGATGTACTCGTTGAGTTCCGACAGGTTTTGCAGGTCGACGCCACGCTGCCGGGCGAGTGCCTCACTGGCCTGGATTCTCCGGCCCAGGGGTCGTGTGGCCAATGCCATGGCGAAGATGACGGCACTTAGTATGCCGGCAGCCGGGTAATTCGCGTCCGTGGGTACATTGCTGAGCTGTGCCAGCACCTGCTGCCCAAGTATTGCAAACGTTGCGATTGCGGCGATAACCAGTGGGAATCGCCTCGGTAGCACGAGGCTGGCAGCGCCGACAAATACGATCAGCAGACCACCGAGACCACTGGCGATGCCTCCGCTGGCGTGCATCAATACGACCACTGCGCCGATATCGAGTAATGATTGTGATGCCGCCTGCAGGTCCGCCCCGACCCAGCGCTGCCGCAGGGCAACGGCTGAGATGATAGACGACACGAGGTAGATGGCGGCAGCTACCCAGAACAGGGTTGGCTGCTGTTCGCCAAAGACGCGTGGTTCGCCTCCGGCCACAAAAATGGTGAGGAGGGCGACGGCAATAAGGGCGCGAAACGCATTAAGCGTGCCCAGTACACGCCAGGTCAGATCGGGCTCTTCGGCGGCTCGTTGCAGCAAAGCATCACGGCTCGTGCGCAGCGTCTGCCGGCCAGTGATGTCGTTCGGTCCCCGTTTTACCAATGTTGTCTGCCCAATTCCGGCCACGTGTACAGTGGGTTGGGCCGATTGTAGACGAAGGTCGAATCGATTGTGGTGCAAATCGGCTTTGCGTCGCCAACAGCTTTCGATCAAAATACGCCGGATTTTGTGCGAACGTCCGCACGCCACGAAAGAACCCTTCATGAATCTTCACGAATATCAGTCGAAACGGTTGTTCGCCGACTACGGCATCCCGGTGCCGAGAGGAATTCCGGCGAAAAGTCCTAATGCGGCCGTCGATGCTGCCAAAGAACTCGGCGGCGATCTCTGGGTCGTCAAGGCGCAGGTGCATGCCGGCGGGCGCGGTAAGGCCGGCGGTGTGAAACTCGCACGCACGCGCGACGAAGTGCATCAATATGCCGAGCAGATGCTGGGCACGCAGCTCGTCACTCATCAGTCGGGGCCCGAGGGCTTGCCGGTTAGTGTGGTGTACGTCGAGGAAGGCTCCGACATCGAACGCGAACTGTATTTGTCAATGCTGGTGGATCGAGAGGCAAGCCGGGTTGCGTTCATCGCGTCGGCGGCAGGCGGCATGGATATTGAGAAGGTAGCCGCCGAAACGCCGGAACAGATCTTCACGATCTCGATCGCACCGGATGCGGGCCTGCAGGACTATCAGGCGCGGCAACTGGCTTTCGGCCTGGATCTCGACAAGCGGCAAATGCGCCAGTTCGGGGACCTGATCAAGCGCCTGTACCGGCTGTACGTCGAATCGGATGCCAGCCTGGTTGAGGTCAACCCGCTGATCGTTACCAAGGCAGGCGACGTGATTGCGCTGGATGCCAAGATAAATATCGACAGCAATGCCCTCTACCGTCAGCCGAAGCTCGTCGAGCTTCGTGACGTCACGCAGGAAGATGAGAAGGAGCGCGAAGCTGCTGCGCATGATCTCAACTATGTCTCGCTGGATGGCGACATCGCCTGCATGGTCAACGGCGCCGGGCTTGCGATGGCGACGATGGACCTGATCAAGCTGCACGGTGGAGATCCCGCGAATTTCCTTGATGTTGGCGGCGGCGCCACCAAGGAGCGTGTTGCAGAGGCATTCAAACTGATCCTCTCGAACCGAAACGTGGCCGCGATTCTCGTCAACATATTCGGTGGCATTGTGCGCTGTGACCTGATTGCCGAAGGCATCATCAGTGCGGTCAAAGAGGTTGGTGTCAGTGTGCCCGTTGTCGTGCGCCTGGAAGGCACCAATGTAGACAAAGGGCGTGAACTGTTGGCAAACAGTGGCCTCGACATCATCGCGGCGGAAGATCTGACCGATGCTGCAAAAAAGGTGGTCGCGGCAGCGGCCTGAAGAGTGAGCGCATGAGCATACTGGTCAATAAAGACAGCAAAATCGTTTGCCAGGGCATTACAGGAAGCCAGGGCACCTTTCATACCGAGCAGTGCATCGAGTACGGCACACAGGTCGTTGGTGGCGTGACGCCAGGGCGTGGTGGCCAGGAACACCTGGGCGTGCCCGTGTTCAACACGATGCGCGACGCCGTCGATGAGACGGGTGCCGATGTCAGCATGGTTCTTGTGCCGCCGCCGTTTGCGGCAGATGCGATTCTCGAGGCTGCCGATGCGGGCGCGAAACTCGTCGTCTGCATCACCGAAGGCATTCCGGTACTCGACATGGTGAAGGTCAAATCAGCGCTGCGTGATTACGAATGCCGCCTGATCGGGCCAAACTGCCCCGGCATCATCACGCCGGAGCAGTGCAAGATCGGCATCATGCCCGGCTTCATACACAAGCCCGGCCGCATCGGCGTCGTGTCTCGCTCAGGTACACTGACCTATGAGGCCGTCTACCAGACGACGGTCAATGACCTGGGCCAGACCACGTGCATTGGTATCGGAGGGGATCCGGTGCGCGGTATGGATTTCATCGATTGCCTCGAGCTGTTCGAGGCAGATCCGGACACGGACGGCGTTATCATGGTCGGCGAGATCGGTGGAACCGATGAAGAAGCTGCAGCCGAATTCATTCAATCAAACGTCACAAAACCTGTGGTGGCCTACATCGCTGGTGTTACGGCGCCCCCTGGCAAGCGTATGGGACATGCCGGCGCGATCGTTGCCGGCGGCAAAGGAACGGCGGCGGATAAGTTCAAGGCGCTCGATGCCGCAGGTGTGGCCACCGTGCGCTCGCCCGCTGAGCTCGGCAGTAAGATGCAGGAGATCCTCGGCAGCTGACCTGGTGGTGCATCGATGAACAGCACTGTCAAAGTCGCGCTCGCTCAAATTGACCTCGCCGTCGGTGATATTGCGGGCAACACCGCGAAGATCATTCAATATGCGGCTCGCGCCCGTGATGAGATGCGGGCTGATCTCGTTGTGTTTCCAGAGCTCAGTGTCTGTGGCTATCCTCCGGAGGACCTGCTGTTCCACGCGGGCCTGCGCAAGCGAACCGAGCAGGCTGTCGCCGAGATTCGTGAGGCGGTGCGTGGAATTGCGGTACTCATCGGCTTTCCCGAATACGTAGACGATCATATCTACAACAGCTGCGTCGTATTTTCCGACGGCGATATTTTGTCTGGCTATCGCAAGCACTTGTTGCCGAACTACCGTGTGTTCGACGAGAAACGCTACTTCACGGCAGGTAAGGATGCCGGGGTATTTCGGCTAAACGGCATTGGCTTCGGCATGACGATCTGCGAGGACGTGTGGCGGCCGGGCCCCATCGCGGCGGCACGCACAGCAGGCGCCGAATGCATCATCGTGATCAATGGTTCGCCCTATGAAGTCGGTACGCAATTGCACCGCGAGGAAACCTTGCAGGCTCGCGTCGCCGAAGCGGGCATCCCGGTGCTGTATCTCAACATGGTGGGCGGTCAGGACGAACTCGTTTTCGACGGCGGTACGATCGCCGTGGACGCGGAAGGCGAGGTACGTTTTCGCGCGCCGTCATTCGAAGAAAACCTCTATGAAATGACATTGACGGCAACTGCGTCTGGCGTCGACCCGGGCCGCGCGCCCGTTGCGGAGCACCTGGGCGTGGAGGAGAGCGTCTACCGCGCCCTCGTTACAGGGACTCGCGACTACGTCGAGAAACACGGATTTCCGGGTGTGGTCATCGGCCTGTCGGGCGGTATTGATTCAGCGCTGGTCTTGTCCATTGCCTGTGATGCGATCGGTGCGGACAGGGTTCGTGCGGTCATGATGCCGTTTCGTTATACATCGACGATGAGCCAGGAAGATGCTGCGATGCAGGCGGCCACAATGGGTATCCGCTACGACGTCATTCCTATTGCCCCTATCTATGAAGCGACTGTCGGACAGCTCGAGACTATTTTCGAAGGGCGCGAAGAAGACGTGACCGAGGAAAACATCCAGGCGCGTAGCCGCGGACTCCTGCTGATGGCCATTTCGAACAAGACCGGCAGGATGTTGCTGACGACCGGCAATAAGAGCGAGATGGCTGTCGGTTATGCGACGCTCTATGGCGACATGGCAGGCGGTTTCGCACCGATCAAAGACTGCAGCAAGTCGCTCGTTTATCGCCTGGCGCGCTACCGCAATACCATCAGCGAGGTTATTCCAGATCGTGTCATAACACGTCCGCCGTCGGCAGAATTGCGCGCCGACCAGAAAGACTCTGATTCACTGCCTGACTATGACGTGCTGGACCCGATTCTCGAGGCGTTCATTGAAGACGATCTGTCCGTCGAACAGATCACGGCACGTGGTTTTGACAAGGACACCGTCGTGCGAATTCTCGAAATGGTGAAACGCAACGAGTACAAGCGTCGCCAGGCCCCGCCGGGAATTCGAATAAGTAGCCGCGCGTTCGGCCGCGACTGGCGCTACCCGATCACGTCGGGCTACCGCTTCCCGGGCTAGCTCTCTTCGGGGAAGTTCAGTTCCAGCACGCGTCGTGCGTCGGCTGCGAGGTCGTGCATACCGAGCTTTTCGTAGGCCTGCTCCATGATCTTCAGGGAGTCTGCGTTACCTTCCGCGCCGTTGTAGTCTTCGAGCGCACTCTTGGCGCGATTCAGCGAGGCGATATACGCGCCGCGGCGCAGGTAGTAGTCCGCCACGTGATTCTCATATTCCGACAGTCGGTTCCTCAGAAATACCATGCGTTGTTCTGCATCAGGCGAGTAAATGCTGGCAGGATAACGTTCTACGAGGCGCCGTAACGAAGAGTATGCTTCGGCAACCTCCTTCGGTGGCCGCTGGGTGACGTCTCGCTTGAAGCGTTTCTCGAGGAAACCGGCCTCGTCCTCAAAGTAGGCCAGACCTTTGATGTAGAGCGCGTAGTCAACGCGTTCATGGATCGGGTTTTCGCGCATAAACGTATCAGCGGCCTCGACGGCCTGCTCCTTCATGCCCGCTTTGTAATACGCAAACATCAGGTCGAGCTGGAGCTGCCGACTCAGGTCGCTGAACGGGTAGCGTGCCTGGATGGCTTCGTAAATCTGGATGCCGCGCCGGTAGTTGCCACGTGAGACTGATTTCTTCGCAGACTCGTAGGCTTCGGTCACATCGTTGATGACTGTTTCCTGCTCTTCGTTATTCGCGCAGGCGGCAAAAAGTCCGAACGTGGCGAGAATAATCGCAGTGCGCAGTAGCGCGCGCGAAGGCAGTCTGAGGGTAAAATTGGTCATGATCATGTCGCGATATTTACTTGTGGCTGTGTGCCGGGGTCGGCCAAGTCGGCGAGTATACCGTAGACTTGGGCCCGCGATGAACGTGGAACCCTCAATCAGGACGATCCCCGAGGAACTGGCTGGTCAGAGATTAGACCGGGCACTGGCGAAGTTGTTTCCGGAATATTCACGGAGTCGCCTCAAAGCATGGTTGCTCGACGGGGCCATCGTCGTCGATGGCTCGAGTCCGAGGCCGCGTGACCCGGTGCACGGTGGCGAAATCGTGACATTACGCGCCCAACCTGAGGTGGTTGTCGCAGCTGCAGCGGAGCCAATGAAGCTGGATGTCGTGCATGAGGATGACTCACTGATGGTCATCAACAAGCCCGCCGGCCTCGTCGTGCACCCGGGTGCTGGCAACAGCAGTGGCACATTGATGAATGGCTTGTTGAGTCACGCGCCGCAACTCGAGGCCATTCCACGCGCGGGCATCGTGCATCGGCTCGACAAGGATACGACCGGCCTGCTACTCATCGCGAAAACACTACCCGCGCATACCGCCCTGGTCCGATTGCTGGCCGATCGAGACATATCGCGCCACTACCTGGCCGTCTGCAACGGCGTTCTGACCGGTGGCGGCACTATCGACGAAGCCATAGGGCGGCACCGCACTGATCGCAAGCGCATGTGTGTTCGCGGCGATGGCAAACCGGCGGTTACGCATTACACCGTTCGCGAGCGTTTCGCGGCGCACACCTATATAAGTGTAAAACTCGATACGGGTCGCACCCACCAGATTCGCGTGCACTTCGCACACCGCCGGCATTCGTTGCTCGGTGATCCCGTGTACGGCGGGCGTCTTGCATTGCCGAAAGGGGCAGGCGAGCAACTGGTTTCGACATTGCGTCGATTCAAGCGCCAGGCGTTGCACGCGGCGAAACTCGAGTTCGCCCATCCGGACAGTGGCGAGGCGCTGAGCTTTGTCGCGGCGCTGCCGGACGATTTCGACGGCCTGCTGACGGTGCTGCGTGAGGACTGCGAGTGAGCAAGGACTGGATACCTGCGGACTGGCCGGCTCCGGTCGGGGTCATAGCCGGTACGACGCTGCGCGACAGCCGGTTCGAGTTGCCCGCCGAACCGCAGTGGTTGAACCAGGTACACGGAACGCAGGTTGTTCGTTGGGGGTCATCCGATTTCGACAGTGGTCCGCCGGATGCAGACGCCATTATTTCCGATCAACCCGGCAGCCTGTGCGTCGTGCGCACGGCCGATTGTCTGCCGATCCTTCTGTGTGCATCGGACGGCAGCGAGATTGCGGCGGTTCATGCAGGTTGGCGCGGGCTCGCGGCCGGGATTATTGACGCAACACTCGAGGCGATGAAAACGCCGGCTCAGGACCTGGTGGTGTGGTTTGGTCCTGCTATCTCGCAACCGGCATTCGAAGTCGGGCCGGAAGTCCGCGAGAGCTTCAGCGCCTGGGGCGCAACAGATGAGTGGTTCCAGCCCAATGAGCGTGGTCGCCTGCAGGCCGACTTGTACGGCCTGGCGAAGGCGCGGCTGCGCGAAATCGGTGTCTCCGCGGCCCACGGCGGTGACCTGTGTACGCATGCGGACCCTGAGCGTTTCTACTCCTATCGCCGTGACGGTGAGACCGGTCGGCTGCTGAGCTTCGTCTACAGGCCTTGAAAAACCTCAGCTGATCGCTATTTCAGGGTGAGATTCACCGGATACCGGTATGAGGTTTTTGCAATGCGAATGGACAAACTGACCAGTAAATTCCAGATGGCGCTTGCCGATGCGCAGTCCCTGGCCGTAGGCCAGGATCACCAGTTCATCGAGCCAGCCCATGTTCTGGTCGCGCTGCTGGACCAACAGGGCGGCACAATCCGTGGTTTGCTGACGAAATCGGGTGTCAACGTCAACCTGTTGCGTTCCCAGCTTGGCGATGCCGTAGACCGGCTGCCGAAGGTGGAGGGCGCCGGTGGCGAGGTGCACGTCGGCAATGCGCTGACCCGGATATTCAACCTGACCGACAAGATTGCGCAGAAGCGCGATGATCAGTACATCTCGAGCGAGTTGTTTGCGCTTGCAGCGATGGATACCTCGTCGCCGCTCAAGCCGATCATGGAGCAGGCAGGAGCAGTCAAGGGTGCGATCGAGAAGGCGATTGATGACTTGCGTGGCGGGCAACAGATCAATGACCCGAACGCAGAAGATACGCGCCAGGCGCTCGAAAAGTACACCATTGATCTCACGGAGAGAGCCGAGCAAGGCAAGCTGGACCCGATCGTTGGCCGTGACGACGAAATCCGGCGCACGATCCAGATCCTGCAGCGGCGCACGAAGAACAATCCGGTCCTGATCGGTGCACCGGGTGTCGGCAAGACCGCGATCATCGAAGGGCTTGCGCAGCGCATCGTCAACAACGAAGTGCCCGAAGGCCTGCGCGGCAAACGTATCCTGTCGCTGGACATGGGGTCACTGATTGCCGGTGCGAAATTCCGCGGTGAATTTGAAGAGCGCCTCAAGGCAGTCCTGAGCGATCTTTCCAAGCAGGAAGGCCAGATCATCCTGTTTATCGATGAGCTGCACACGATGGTTGGTGCCGGCAAGGCCGAGGGCTCGATGGATGCAGGGAACATGCTCAAACCCGCGCTCGCACGTGGTGAGCTGCATTGCGTCGGCGCGACAACGCTGGATGAGTACCGCAAGTATCTCGAAAAGGACGCAGCTCTCGAGCGGCGTTTCCAGAAGGTGTTGATCGAGGAGCCAACGGTCGAGGACACGATCGCAATTCTGCGTGGTCTCAAGGAGCGCTACGAGGTTCACCACGGTGTCGAGATAACCGACCCGGCTATCGTTGCTGCGGCCACGCTGTCACATCGTTACATCAGCGATCGACAGCTTCCCGACAAGGCGATCGACCTGATTGATGAGGCCGCATCGCGTATTCGCATCGAGATCGATTCGAAGCCCGAAGAAATGGACCGGCTCGAGCGCCGTATTATTCAGCTCAAGATCGAGCGGGAGGCGCTCAAGAAAGAATCCGACGATGCCTCGCGCAAGCGGCTTGACGACCTCGAGGCACAGCTCAGTGATCTCGAAAGATCCTTTGCGGACCTTGAGGAAATCTGGAAAGCCGAGAAAGCTATGATGCAGGGTGCTGCGCATATCAAGGAAGAGCTTGAGCGTGCGCGCCTGGAATTCGAGACGGCACATCGCGCCAATGATCTCGCGCGCATGTCCGAGCTGCAGTACGGCCGCATCCCCGAGCTTGAGAAACAACTTGAGGACGCGATGCAGGCTGAAGGCCAGGAAATGACGCTGCTGCGCAATAACGTAACCGACGAAGAGGTTGCGGAAATCGTCTCGAAGTGGACCGGTATCCCGGTGTCCAAGATGCTCGAGGGCGAGAAAGAAAAGTTGCTCGAGATGGAGTCCGTGGTGCAGGAACGCGTTGTCGGCCAGAACGAAGCGGTTGTTGCGGTC
>Ga0255048_10002978_pt1 | contig 10509 bp, 11 predicted proteins | sample JV7_2_2_MG_FD_183619 | JGI IMG/M metagenome (GOLD analysis project Ga0255048, IMG submission 183619) | Seawater microbial communities from Jervis Inlet, British Columbia, Canada - JV7_2_2 | ecosystem: Environmental > Aquatic > Marine > Inlet | place: Canada: British Columbia | collected 2016-10-06
TTATGATCCGACACGTAAGGATCACAAGGGGAAGAAGTGGGGGTCATACTACATCGCATGCGAAGCACAGTACGCGCTCAGCGAAGGCGGGTTCAATACGTTCCCCTACCCTATCAGCAGGTACGTGACAGGACCGGGGGAAATCTACGGACGATCCCCTGCGATGCTAGCGCTCCCTGCGATCAAGGTGTTGAACGAGCAGAAGAAGACCATGCTGACTCAAGGGCACAGAACGGTAAATCCGGTCTTGCTGTCGCATGATGATGGTATTCTGGACTCGTTCTCACTCAAGCCGGGAGCGATGAATCCAGGGGGCGTCTCTGCCGAAGGTAGGGCACTGGTGCATACGCTTCCGGTCGGAAATCTCGCAGCCGGTCAAGAGCTAATGGACATGGAGCGTCAGGTCATCAACGACAGCTTCCTCGTGTCCCTCTTCCAAATCTTGGTTGACACGCCAGCGATGACTGCGACTGAAGTTCTCGAACGCGCCAGAGAGAAGGGTGCGCTCCTCTCCCCCACTATGGGGCGCCAACAGAGCGAGATGCTCGGCCCCATGATCGAGCGAGAGCTGGACCTACTGACGCAGCAAGGCATCTTACCTGAGCTTCCACCTGCACTGATTGAAGCGCAAGGTGAATATGAAATTGAATACGACAGCCCTCTCTCTAGGTCACAGAGATCAGAGGAAGCGGCGGGTTGGCTACGAACCCTAGAGGCGGCTATCGCATATGCGAACACAACACAGGACATTTCAGTATTGGATCAGTTCGACACAGATGTGATCTATCCTGCCCTAGCGGAAATCAACGCGGTGCCAGCGAGTTGGATGCGCGGTGAAGAAGCAGTAGCACAACTTAGACAACAACGCTCACAGCAGCAAGATATGCAGCAGATGGTCGAAGCAGCCCCTGCTGCGGCTGGTGTGATGAAGGCGTTGCAGTAATGCCAGCTAAAGAGAAGCTGTTAGGTAAGTTCGACCCTGAAAGTAAGGGTTATGACTATGAGACCGCTAAACGGTTTGGTATGGGGCCAGATGGAACAGGTGAGAATGTAGGACATTGGGGGTCCGTAGCTCCAGCGTCTCCTGAAGATAGAGAAAAGTTTGGCCTCCCTGATGAGAGTTATATGATCTTGAAAGGTCGCGCACATAAGACGTTTCATAAAGCAGTTAAAGGTGAGAAGGACAGGGGTTTCGAGGTTAAGAAGTTCGGCGACAGATACTTTTCAGTTCCTGAACCCCTCGGAAAGTTAATGAATGAGTAGTGAACAGAAAGATTTTCTACGCAGTCGAGCACAGGCGTATACGAAGACCTTCAGCGGAATCCCCGCTGAGACAGTGCTTGAAGACCTAGCGAAGTTTTGTAGAGCGAACGAGAGTACGTTCCACGAGAACGCGAGGATCGAAGGGATCATGCAAGGGCGTCGTGAGGTGTGGTTACGCATCTCGCAACACATGAACTTGAGTCCTGAAGAAATGTTACAATTGTACAACCCAACAGAAGGATAGATTAAATGTCTGAAGACACCGGGTCCGTAGATGCGGGCAACCCAGGATCGGAAGTTACGGAAGCAGTTGCTGCCAGTTCCCCCCTGGATAGTTTTGAAGATTCAAGTTTAGCTGAGTACGCCACCACCAAAGGCTTCGATAAAGCCGGGTTCGAGGGTGTAGTCAAGAGTTATAACCACCTAGAGAAGATGATGGGTGCCGACAAAGCAGGTCGCACGGTCACACTCCTGGGTGATGACGCCACAGACGACCAGAAGGCGGAGTTCTTCGGAAAGCTCGGACGACCAGAGGCAGCGGATGGTTACACGTTCGCCTTACCGGAAGGCGCAGACACCAGTCGGTTGGATGCGTTACGTACTACGGCCCACGACCTCGGATTGTCGGATGCACAGTTCAACGGTCTCGCCACCGCCGACGCAGCGTTTCTGGAGAACATGAGCGCAGAAGCTGAGACGAATAGCGGCATTGCCGCACAAGAAGCTGAGAACGCCCTGAAGAAAGAGTGGGGCGCAGCGTATGAACAGAAGGTTGCAGGTATTGACGCAGCAGCCAACTCACTGAACATTGGTGAGGACCAGCTTAACGGTCTCCATAAAGCTATGGGTCCAGTTGAGGCGATGAAGTTTGTTGACAGCCTAGCTAGTCAGCTACGTGACGACAGCATGGATATGGGTACGTCACAGCCTTCAGGTTTGAAGACGCCAGAGATGGCGAAGCAAGAGTTGGGTGAGTTGCAGATGAATAAAGAGTTCATGGACGCTTGGTTAGACCGCCAACACCCTGGACACGCAGCAGCGGTAGCGAAGAAGGCGAACCTCGCTAAGATGATGACTGGCGTGTCACCATGAAGCAGACCCGCTTAGAGGCCCTGAAGCTGGCGTGCTTTCAAGGTTTGGAGGGTCCGGGGGCTATCGACGCTGCGGATCACTACGCGGACTTCATTGAGAACGGTAAGAAAGTGTTACGATTAGAGCCTAAAAGTGTTACAAAGAAAGACGCGCCTAAACGGAAAATACTAAAGTTACAGGAGTAAATCAGCTGAGAGTAAAGAGGTAGACTTGAAGCCTCTCGATATGTTCCTACGCCCTGGTGATAGATGGGTTTTCACAGGCGCACGTAGTTCAGGTGCCGCCGCTGACGTTAAGGTCGGCGTTACTTGGCTAGAGCGTGTTTAACAAACCTGTTGCATTTACAACACTGTTACATTAATATCACGATAGAGCGCACCATGGTGGTGTGGAACGGACAACGCTGATAACCTTCGGGCCAGCAAAAAAGTCTTAGTAGTGGCCCCGCGCTATGCGGATAAGCCTGTAGCTTCTTGTATTAATTACTCCAAGAAGGAAGGGCATATCCATGTCTAATGAAATCCTTGATTGGTCAGTAATCGACTATAAATCCACTGTTGAAGCACTTCTGCAACAGCGTGGGTCTAAGTTCCGTGGAGCTGTCATGGAAGACAGTTATCATGGTAAGTCGGGTGCTGCCGTCAACCAGATCGGTGCCGTGAACGCAGCCTTGCGTACTACGCGCCATGCAGATACTCCATTGATCGAAACTCCCCATGACAAACGCTGGGTTAATCCTAGTGACTACGAGTGGGCTGACTTGATTGATGACCAAGATAAACTTCGCGTTATCTCTGATCCTACCTCCCCTTACGCCGTTAACGGCGCAATGGCACTTGGTCGGGCCATGGACGATGTGATCATCGCTGCTGCTACCGGCACCGCCCTCACAGGTGAAGACGGTACGACTTCTACGGCTTTCCCAGCCGGTCAAACTGCCGCTACGACTGCTGGTGGAATGACGGTTGCTAAGCTTCGTGAAGCAATGCAGTTGATGCTTGCTGCTGAAGTTGATGTTGACAACGAGCCTCTCTACTGCGCCATTGGCGCACAACAGCATGACGATCTGTTGGGTGAGACCCAAGCAATCAGCTTGGACTACACCAACAAACCTGTGCTTGTAGATGGTCGTATTAAGTCCTTCATGGGCTTCAACTTCATCGACAGTCAGCGTTTGGCTCTTTCCGGTACGAATCGTACCGCGATTTGTTGGGCTAAGTCTGGCATTCACTTGGGCGTTTGGAACGATATCAACGCTCGTATCACTGAGCGTGATGACAAATCTTATTCTACGCAGGTTTACGTCAAAGGTACTTTCGGTGCCACCCGTGTTGAAGAAGAAAAAGTCGTCGCAATCACTTGCTCGGAGGCTTAAATCATGGCTACAGTTTATAGTATCCAGAAAACGAAGTGGCAGGAAAACTCCCCCACTACGAAGATCAAGCCAAATGAGTTTGCTGGTCGTCGGCGCGTTGCCTACGGCGAATATGAAGCTTCTGCGATTGCTTCTGGTACTGTTATCGAGATGTTCAATCTCCCTAACGGCGCTCGCATTCTCTCTGGCGAGTGCACCTACGATGCCCTGGACTCCTCGTCCACGTTGTCTGTAGGTCACGCTGCCTATGTTAACTCTGCTGGAACGGCAGTTGCTCTGGACGTTGATGAGTTCAAAGCAGCGGCTGCTTCTACCACAGCTCAATCGGTGCCAGTCGCGGCTACGATTGCTCTTGGTAAAAACAGCGTTGTTGACGCTAACGAAGACGGCATCCTCGTCACGGTTGTTACTGGTGGAGCTACGCTCTCCGGCACGATCATGTTGGCGATGGAATACGTCCTTGACTAACAGGTTGCGGGGGAGCTTCGGCTCCCCCAATTCCTCTTTTAGGAGTTTACTATGGCTAATCGTACATTCACGATGACTTTGGCAGATTTCGATATGAACACGGCGGCTTCTGTTGCTGGTTCAGACGCTGGTTCTGCTTCAGCCGGTGAGGTAATTGTTGACGTTGCAGAAAGCGCAAGTCGGGATCAAGTTGTTTACGCTCTTCAGGCGTTGGCTGCTCTGATTGGTGGCGGACAAGAAGCAATTAACTAAAGGAGCTAACCATGGCCTCAGATGTTGACATCTGTAACTTAGCTCTTCAGCGCCTAGGCGCTAAGCCCATCTCTTCGCTGTCTCAGGACAGCACAGCGGCTAGGGCTTGTAACCGTGCGTACGAGCACTCTCGCGATTCAGAACTCCGCGCTCACCCGTGGAGTTTCGCTCGTGCGAGAGCCTCCCTTGCTGCGGAAGCCACGGACCCAATCTTCGGGTATGAGAAGCAGTATCCACTTCCATCCGATTACCTCCGTATTCTACCTAACGACGGTGTGAACGGAACGTCTGACCAGAACGACTGGCAGATCGAGGGACGGAAGATTCTCACTGATGACTCATCCCCCATTAGTCTTGTGTACATTAAACGTGTCACGGACGAGACAGACTTCGATGAGCTGTTCGTTGAACTGTTGGCTGCACGGATCGCCGTAGAGATCGCTGAGAAAGTGACCCAGTCCAACACCAAGAAGGACAACGCAGAAAAGCGGTACGCAGCAATCAAATCAGAAGCACGTAAGGTCAACGCCTTCGAGCGTCCCCCTCAAGAACCTGCGGACGATTCTTGGATTACAGCGAGGCTGTAACCCTTGGCAAAAGTCTCACCAATACAAACGAATTTCAACGGGGGTGAAATCTCACCCCTACTCTTTGGACGACCTGACCTCGACAAGTATCGAGCGGGGCTACAAACCTGCCTGAACTTCATCCCCCTCATCCAAGGCCCAGTCGAACGACGCCCTGGCACAGTCCACATTGTTGAGGTCAAGACTAGCTCCAAGGCCACCCGATTGGTTCGCTTCGAGTTCAGCACTACACAAGCCTACGTCTTGGAAATGGGTGACCTCTACTTCCGCGTCATCAAAGATAATGGGCAGGTCACCTCTGGAGGTTCACCCGTTGAGGTGACCACTACCTACGTTGAAGCCGACCTGTTCGAGTTGAAGTTCACACAGTCTGCTGATACGTTGTACGTAACACATCCAAGCTACACTCCCAGGAAGATCACACGCACCAGCGACACAACGTGGACGATCACTGACATCACGTTTAAGGATGGACCTTTCCTCAACACTAACGCTGAAGCAACAACCCTCGCGCTGTCAAGTACGTCTGGATCAGTCACAGTCACAGCATCAGCGGTCACTGGCATCAACGGTGGGGAGGGTTTCCAGACGACAGATATCGGACGCCAGATTAGGTTCCAAGACCCTGCTGGGGACTGGACCTACCTGACGATCACAGCGAGAGCTAGCACGACCTCAGTCACGGCAACCATCGACGGCCCTAACGCTTCCGCTGGTACAGCCACCACAGATTGGCGGCTAGGGGTATGGTCAGACACGACTGGTTACCCTGCTGCGGTTACATTCCACCAGAACCGGCTCGTCTTCGGCGGCGGTGTAGACTACCCCCAGCGGATCGACATGAGCCGCACTGGTGACTTCGAGAACTTCGCACCCACTGAGCTTGACGGCACGGTGGTTGACGACAACGGTGTCACTGACACCTTCTCAGCAGATGTGGTCAACTCCATCAGGTGGTTGGCAGACGACGAGAAAGGTCTACTCACCGGCACGGTTGGTGGCGAGTGGATCACACGCCCTTCAGACACTGGCGGTGTGATCACACCATCCAACGTGCAGAGTAAGCGATCTTCAGGTTACGGCAGCGCCGACATCCAACCCATTCGCGCAGGTCGCTCTGTTGTCTTCGTGCAGAAGGCTAAGAGAAAGTTCCGCGAGATTGCATATAATTTCGAGATCGACGGCATCGAGGCTGACGACATGACCCTCATCGCAGAGGGTGTTACACGTACCGGTGCACTGGAAGTCAGCTACCAAGCTGAACCTAACAGCGTAATCTGGTCCTGTCTCACAGACGGCACCCTGATCGGCGCGACGTATGATCGTAAGCAGCAGGTCGTTGGGTGGCATCGCCATGTAGTCGGCGGCACAGGAACTGTTGAGGGTACGCAAGCTGAAGTCGAGAGCATTGCAGTCATCCCTAATTCTGCTGGCACAGCAGATGAACTCTACATGATCGTCAAACGTTACATCAACGGATCGACGGTTCGTTTCATAGAGTACATGAAACCTTATTGGGATGCTGAGACTGATCTAGAGGACGCCTTCTTTGTGGACAGTGGTCTCACATTGGACGCACCTGTGACAATCACCGGCATCACATCTGCTGACCCTGCTGTTGTTACCGCAGCGGCACATGGTTTCAGTGACGGGGATAACGTACGGATTGTTGACGCAGGTGGAATGACTGAGGTCAACACCAATAACTACCTCATTGCGTCTAAGGGTACGAACTCCTTCTCCCTTGCTAACACTACTAAGATCACACCCAACATCACGGCCATCACACAAGCCAACCCAGGGGTCGTTACGGCTGCGGCACATGGTCTTACAGATGGTGACGTTATCGCAATATATAATGTTGCGGGTATGACGGAGATTAATGGGTTGGTATACACTGTTGCCAACAAGACAACGAATACATTCGAACTCTCTGGCATTAACACCAGTGCGTTCACCACATTCATTTCGTCTGGTGACATCCACCCAGCTATCGACTCCAGTGCCTTCACGACATACACCTCTGGTGGGGAAGTTCGGGTTCAGGCGACGACAGTCAGTGGTCTAAGTCATCTCGAAGGCGAAACGGTCCAGGTCTTAACTGAGGGTTCTACACACCCGGATAGGACGGTCTCTTCAGGGTCTATCACGCTGAGCGCAGGGTTTACAAAAGTCCACGTTGGCCTTGGATATACCTCTGATGCTCAGACGTTACGCCAGGAAGCTGGAGCTAAAGACGGTACAGCACAAGGTAAACTGCAACGGTTCACGCGGGTGATCCTGCGCTTCTTCCAGACGCTGGGCGGGTTCGCCGGTCCAGATACAGATAGTCTCGACTCCCTCATCTTCAGAGAAGGTGGCGACGACATGGACACGGCAACGCCTGTGTTCACCGGAGATGTTGAGATTGAGTGGGATGCAGAGTATAGTTCAGACTCGTTCGTATATCTGCGGCAAACACAACCTCTTCCTATGACTTTGGAAGCTATTATGATACACTTGAACACACAGGATAGATAATGCGGATCGTGCCTTTCAAGGCAGAGCATGTGGACGAGATAAAGTTTCAGGGGGCGCAGGTTCAGCTCTCAGTTGAAGAGGTAGAGTTTCTAGAGAGTGAGGTAGCGTACACCGCTCTCGTTGACGGTAAGGCGGTGGCATCAGCAGGGCTGATATACCAGTGGGAAGGTAGAGAGTTAGCGTGGGCCTTCATCTCAGATATGGGGGCGGCAGATTTTAGAACGCTACACAGATACATCAAGAAAGGTCTTGATGACAGACCAGTTAAGAGAATTGAAATGACGGTAGATTGTGATTTTCCCCAAGCCCACAGATGGGCAAAGATGTTGGGCTTCAAGTTAGAGGCTGAGCGTATGGTCGCGTACTCACCAGATGGGCGCGACATGGCGCTCTATGCGAGGGTATTATGAGTGAGATCATGAAAGCTGGTGGTCAAATCATGGGCGGTGTTGCCGCCAACAACGCCGCTAAGTTCAACGCTAAGATCGCTGAGAACAACGCCTCTGTCGCACAGAGAACTGCCGCTGAGAATGTGAAGAGACAGCACCGCGCAGGTTTGCGTGAGCAAGGCCAGATCAGAGCTAAGAACCTCAGTGGGTTGGACTTCCTTCAGGAAGCTGTCGCTGAGTCGAAACTAAGAGAATTGGACATCACGCACCAAGGTGCGATCCAGGCTGAAGGTTTCCAGAACCAAGCCACACTGGCTAGGTATCGAGGCAAGGCAGCGTTGATCGGCGCTTCAGTGAGTGCAACCGGCACACTACTCACTGGCGCGACTAAAGCTGCTACCGGGGGTCTCGGTGGTAGTGGTAGCCTCGCTGGATCAGGTAGCGGTATAGACTCTGTTCAAGGCTACAATGTTGTACCGGAGTAAGGATTAGACATGCCACAGTTATTTCAAGCAGCCGGTCAACTAAGACCCACCTTCGATCAGACCAAGGCCACTGCTGCCGACTTCAGCGCAGGTGTTGGTGAAGGCTTACAGGTAGCTGCGGGTGCGCAGAAAGAGCGTGAGGATTTCTTAGAGCAGCAGGAAGAACGTAAAGCTGGCATTGATCGTGAAAAGACAGTTGCTGGGGATAGACTATGGGCAACCACTCGTCTAGAAGAACTAAAGAAAGAGTTACCCAACGGGGGCGAAGGGGCGGCTGAGCAGTTGAAGGTAGAAGCTGCGCAACGTTTTGCTACACAAAAAGACACCATGGGTACAAAGAGGGCGGGTGAAGATTACGACCTACAGTCCACGCGCCTGATGTCGCGGATCATGTCTGATGCTGTAGTGGTCGATGCCGCTGCCAGCGCGAGAGGCGTAGCTATTACTGTTGGGGGTATCCTCGATGATAACAGAAACACGGTGGTAGCTGACCCCTCCAAAGCACAAGAAGCGATCAAACAGAACACGCGGGTGATCAACGACTCCCAATTAGGTACTGTACAAAAAGAGAAGTTCTTACGCGAAGAGACTGAGAAGGTGTGGGCTGCTGCGGCGGATGGTTTGATTGACCCCGTAAAGGTTACCAACTCTGTAGCTGCTGAAGCTGCGGTTAAGGAGTTGAAGAAGAAAGAGTGGCGGGATAAGCTCTCACCAAAATCCTATGCTAGTAAGCTCACAAAAGCTCGTAAGCTCCAGGCAGACCACCAAGGAAAAGAGTGGGCAGCTACTCGTGACGATATAAACAACAGACTTGCTGAAACCAGTCATGGGGCTTCTGGCGTCACGATGGACCCTGCGGAAGCTAACGGGGTGTCCAATAATCCTAGGTTAGTCGCAGAATACAAGCAAAAGATTATCGTTGCGAATAAAGAAGGTGCGTGGAACCGGCGGGTTGCTCTAGCTAACGACGCCCAATTAGATCAGATGGAAGCCACAGCGAGGGCTGAGATTGTGGAGCCGGGGGGTGACTTCAAGTCTGAGATCAAGCAATTGAAAAATGTAGAGGCGCGACAGGCTGAACGCGCTGGGGAGCTTAATGAAGCTGACAGGACCACGGTTGATAACATTACCGTTGCTGTTGACAGTCTTGATTTCACAGAGGCAAAAAAGCTTCTGAGTAAAGTTACCAACAAGCATACAAGAGCACGGATGGAGCGCCGAATAAAAGCAGGCGAGCAGACTGAAGCCACAAAGAATGTTGTTGAGACCATCGACACCGCTGTCAGTAACCGCGATTTCAGTGACGCCAGAAAGATGTCAGCTACGATAAGCGATAAGCACATTAAGGTGCGGGTTAACCGTGAGATCGATAGGCAAGAAGATAATGTCAACAAAGACACGATCATTGATCTTGCGGAAAAGATTGGGTCTGGTGTACCCAACACGGCAGTGGACAAGAAGCAGTTCGATGCGATCCATGATCCTCAACTCAAGAAGGATTTAAAAGAGCTAGTCGCCAAGGCTGAAGAGACCGCTGCTATATTGAAGATCGTGGAGAAGGGTTCGGAGGGTGAGGTTAACGTCCTCTCAGACATGTTGGTTGCTGTCGTTAACTTCCGTGGCGGGAAAGAAGCAAGAGACGAGCTTTCCTCCTTAGTACAGGCCAGGAAGATTAGAGACGCTCTGATAAAGAAAGACCGTGTGGGTTACGTCACCCAACACTCAGATGTGGTTAAGAACGCGATAGCCAACCACGCGGCGTTAAACACACCCGCGAGTCGTCAAGAGTTGAGTAATGTTTTAGTCAGCGCACAAGAGCGTATAGGTATCGATCCAAGAAATGCTTATCTACTGACTGACAATCAGATCGAGGCAATCCGGCACGAGAAGTTAGGGATAACAGACGAGGCCAAAAAACCCGAAGAAGTGTACGCGCTCATTCAGGAGCAAAGGATGAATGCCGGTGAAGATTGGCCCAGAGTAATGAAGCAGTTGACTGAGCAAGATGTCTTCGCGGGTGCGGAGTTAGCCGCTGCGGGGATGCAATCCCCCGGTCACGCACAAGCTCTGCTGGTGGC
>Ga0255048_10002979_pt1 | contig 10499 bp, 11 predicted proteins | sample JV7_2_2_MG_FD_183619 | JGI IMG/M metagenome (GOLD analysis project Ga0255048, IMG submission 183619) | Seawater microbial communities from Jervis Inlet, British Columbia, Canada - JV7_2_2 | ecosystem: Environmental > Aquatic > Marine > Inlet | place: Canada: British Columbia | collected 2016-10-06
CCTAGATCTTCTAGCATCATATTTATTATCTCTGCTAGCTCGATCTCTTCTTCGTATATCTCATCGCCTTGAGAGTCATCTGCTCCCGGGCCCTTACCCTTTTGACCAGTGCCGTCATGAGCTATTGCATCGCCAGGCTTATGACTCTTGTCACCTTGCCCAGTGTTCTCTCGGTTGCTATCTTCAGCATGCTTGAACCTATAACTATCAAGATATCTAATAGGAACTTTGATTTTCTTTTTGCCGTCAGACGATATAATACTGGCGTCAGAAATCAAGTCCTTTAGATTCTCTTTGATCGCTTTCTTTATGCGCTTGGAGTGACGTGCAGAATCACGCTTTCCGCGCTTTCGCATGCCCCAAATATCAAGCAGGTTATCATTAGCCATATTGTATCCTAAGTGGTTCTGGACATCAAGCTATTCACATACCTCAGCAATTGATTAGCAGACTCTTCAGTGTACCCATATCGATCAACTAGCGTTGCGATAACAGAGTTAAGCTTTTTAAGCGACTCTGGATCTGGGTTACGAGAGCTAACAGTGAGCCTTATGGTATCAGAACGCTCGTCAAACAATTGCTTCTCCAGTGCTTCCTTAAGTATTGGGTGAGCTTTGTAATCGAAGCCGCTGCCGTCTTTATTTTTACGCTGGATAACCTTACGATATACTTCTTCTCTAAAGCTATCCTTGTCACCCACGTTAGCTTTTTCTTCTATGCTCTTCATTAGCTTGCGGTCTGGATCATGTCTCTCTCCAAACTCATCTATAACATCTGTCTTGTCCAAATAGGCGCCAACATTGTCTATATAGTTGTTTAGCAGATTGCCTATCTCGTGATCGAAGTTAACGAAGAATGCTTTTTGAACTTCATTCTTAGCCATCTTAGTATACTCTTCGATAACAGTAGTCAATAGGTCATCAAAAACTTCTATGTTCTCTTTGTTAAACTTGGCGCTGCTATCAAAGTTTTCCTTGATAGATCGCAAAACATCAATCGGGGTTATACACTTCAGATCTGATTTAGTGAAGCAGTCCGCTATGCAGTTAAATATATACCGCGGGCTTACTCCGTCCATACCCTCTCGATCAGCTTGAGCCCTAATGTTTTTGATATCTTCCTGAGTGAATCCCTCGACGTCTTTGCCGTTATAGAGATGCATCTTCTTTAGAAGAGTTAGGTTCTTATCTTTACCCGGCTCCAACCGCGACAGTACAGCAAACATCGAGGCAATCTCTAGAGTGAGCGGAGCAATGTGAACGTCTCCAAAATCTGCTTCGTTTACTAGCTTATCATATATTTTTGTTTCCTCGCTGAGGGTCAAATTATATGGAGCCTTAACTACAATAATTCTATCGTGCAGTGCCTCTAGCTTAGTGTCACCCAAAAATCTTCGATACTCAGTTTCGTTAGTGTGAGCAACTATAAACTCATCCGCATATATCAAGGGGAATCGCTCAGTCTTAATCGTCTTCTCTTGAGCCAGCGTTAACAAAACATACAAGAACTTTGGATCAACCTTTAGCATCTCGATCATTTCCATGATGCCTCGGTTAGCTACGTTTAATTCTCCATCGAATTTGTAAGCACGAGGATCTGACTCTACGCCAAACTCTCCCAGCTTACTGAAGTCCACGGATCCAACCAGCTCAGTTATGGATTGGTTCTTGGTATCTCCGGGAAGAAACGTTCCAATGCCCATGCGATTAGCTTCAGACACAAATATGCGCTTCACTGGCAGGTCTAGCCATTTGCCGTCATAAGTGTTCTCTAGCAAGTACTGAACCGGAGGTGATAGCCTTGCCAGTGGATCAATCTTAATTCCATATTTCTCTCTAAACGTCGAGCGTAAATCATATGGTACTGCATTTAGTGGGTTCTCGTGCATTGGAGAATCTTTAAGCGCATAGATAGCGCCGGACTCTGTGCATGAGTGTCGTTCTAGCCCTTGCTTCAACAGCGTAGCAAGCTGACTCTTACCTGAGCTTGTTGGTCCGTACAATAACAAAATACGTCGGCCAACTTGTGACCCGGAAGCAGCGGCCTTTAGATACTTAACAACCTTACGTATCAAATCATCTACACCAAACAGGTCCTTTTCAAAAAACTTGTATCTAGGAAATTGCTTAATGGTGTCATCTTCGTCATATTCAACGCCAGCGTTCTCTATCATATCTAATACGCGAGCATGTGATAGCTGGGTAAGCTTGGAATTCTCCTGAACTATAGGAATGTATTCTCTTAAAGTTCCCTCCCAACTCTCTATATTTATTCCTTTATTGTATTCTTCGATCTCAGCGAAGATATCGTCAGTCTTGGTCTCGTCAGCCATCCGGTTGCCTCCATTAATCACCTTGCTTGAACTCATTGCATAGTCCTCCATTATTAGAATTATACACGCTTTTATATATTTTTTAAACTATTTTTCGCCATATACGTCTAAAAATGTATTGTCATTTCCGCCCTTTACGTCATTAAGTATACGCCTAGCGTCTGGTGCAATTTTCTGATCATAAAGGTCCCTAGAGTTTAGTTGTGTCATATTCTTCCACGATGCTGGCAACTTCTCAAACTCTTCGTGTCCACACTCGCAAGTAAGCTCTGGAGTGGTCTTTCCTCGTTGAAATTTCTCTACTACTAATTCACACTTCAAACATTTAAAATTAAACAATGGCATATTATTCTCCCAATAAAGACTTCATTATCTCTATTGTATCTTCTGGGCCTGACACGCTCTTGCTCTCAATACCCATTTGTTTTACCGGATAGTCGTTACCTTCAGGAAATAACGCATCTGCTACAAACAATACATCTTCCTTTTTGGCATTCATAAACTCCAAGAACTTTGTCATGCCGTATGCTTTATCTCTTCCAGCCAAAGTGACGTCAATCGATGTGGATCCACCAACAGTTACATCAAATGATCCCTTTAAGCTTTCTCGCATCGTCTTAGCCACCCTAAGTCTTAGCCACTTATCTGGATCCCATTTCTTTTTTACCTCTAACGGAGCTTCTTGCCCACAAAAAGAAAATGTTATTTGGCTATCTCTATCCTCTTCCACCTCTCCGTATATTTTGGCCGGAGGATGGATATCTGTTAACTCGCATGCTGTGTCAAACGCGTCCACTATTTCGTACTTGCTTCTTAGATTTAGAGAGTCCTTATACTGGCAGTTCCATCCACCCTGGTGAGCCTTGTATGTATACAACTGCGACCCAGAGGCTGGCATTAGATATAGATGACTCAAAATATGATCTGCCCAAATATCCCGGCCCCATGCATCATTTAGTTCACAATACTTGAACATGGGCTTAATGACTTGCTTGTTAAATTGCTCATATGCACAACCAGATAAAATTCCAACCTGATACTTATAGCCAATATGCTCTGGCGGATCTTCAGGATCCTCATCTTCATATATGCTCTCAGCCAGTAAACCATGAAGCAATCGAGCTGCCTCTTCGGTTATATTAGTTTTGCTTTCTGTAAGCGTATCATCTAAATCAAATACAATAATACTATGCGTCATCTTTACTCCTAGATGCCACGACCATTACATCTTTGCCACTAATAGTCAGTATGTCCTGAAAATCTTTCGTGTGAATAACCTTTCTCTTAAACACCGGGTCAATGATTTCCATAACCACACGAACAGAATCAGTCTCTTGATCCCACTCTACCCTGATCACCCTGCCAACTTTATTGTCATTATACTGTAAAGTCATCATCGTCTCCAGTAAAAGACTCATCAACCAAGTCAATGACCTTCATCTTAGCAAAGTCTTTGCTTAACACAAATGATCCCTTCTCGCCGTCACGCATCTTAGTAATGTATATCGGCATATCAGTTCTAGTGTATTCATCATCGCGGCAGCCTATTTGAATAATGATGTTCGCATTATTCGTAACCATGTCACTTCTAGCAACACGATCAGTAGAATAGCTCTGATTGGCTGAATCCTTCGATCTATTTACCTGCGACCCTGTTATAACTGGTATGTTGTACATTCTGGCAAACTCATGTAAATCAGCTGAGATCTTACCCAAAGACAACCAGTCTGATTCACCTGGCTCATTAGGACTCATAATACCTATGTAGTCAATTATCACTAGGTCTGGAACAAACTTGGTATCACACAGCTCCAAATACTTAAGCTCTATCTCTCTGGCTGTTGCACCCTTTGGCATGTCAACCGTGTGAAAGTTGTACTTGTATGCTTCTTGAAATTTAAGAACATTGAAGTACCTCTGCTTGTCTTCCAACGAAAGCACGCCATCTCTTATGTGATTGTAGATTAGTCGGCCCATACACGAGTCAACTCTACGCTCCATAGTAGACTTCGGCATCTCCAACGAGAAGTACAACACATTGTGTCCCTTCTTTGTAGCCAGATCCAGTTCGTGCGATGGATCATTTCCACCTAAATAAGCATTAACCCCTATGTTGTGCATTACCACTGACTTTCCAGTTCCAGTAGCTCCAGCAACTATCATTAGCTCGCCCTTGTGCAATCCATTGGTAATTCTGTCGAACTCAGTAAGCCCTGTTAGAATTCCGCGAGCCAACTCTGGATTAGATTCTATCGTATTGTATCGTTCCGCTCGTGCCTTAGCACTTTCACTTAGTGTACCCTCTTCAAAAGACTCTCTTCGATATATAGAATCTATGGTGACCACAGCCTCTCTCATTAGCTTGTTTACATCATCAAGGCTATTATCCTTGTTGCCCTTTATGGTGCTAATTGACTCCTGTATGCACCGGCGTTGCAACTGATCGTTATATCGTTTCTTAAGCTTATCTAAGTGCCAAGTGAACTCTCTGGGATCTATCTCTATTGCAGACACGCCATCATAAAACTCTAACAGCCTATCCTTCTGAGCCGCCTCAAAATTCTTTTCCACATGTTCCGCTATCACATTCTTACTAGGGATATTACTAAACTTTGGGTCAGTGAAGTGCCCCATGACAGCTCCGTATAGCCACCTACAACTTGGGTGAAAATATTGATCTGTTGTTGAATTAGACAATTCCATTGCAAAGGTCTTTTCTTTTAGCATGTAAGCTAACATTGTCTGATCTAATTTATTTTGCATTTTCAACTCTCTTTCTAAAGTCTTTTCCAGCAACTGGATATATTTTAAGATATTGGCTATTAAGCGATTCTATACTTTGTTTGCCTGCGCCACAAAACACATTCAAAATGCTTTCGGTTTCATTGGTGCATACGATTGTTGGCAAATTATTGTGAGCGCGATATCTAAACACCTCTTCGTATTTTCCGCTAAACAGTTCCTTCACGCTATCGCTCGTAAAGAACCTGGAGTCTAGCTCATCTATTACCAAGAAGTCTGAGCCTCTCATGGTTCGCCTATACTCATAACCATGCTTGCTAGTCATACTCGTGAGCATATCTGATGCCGTAGTGTAATGTGCAGAGAATCCACTCTTAAGAGCGGCCTTTAGCATACATATTGACGACATAGTCTTCCCCGTGCCTTGATTTCCAGCAAAGCACACAGACGAACCATTCATATAGTTGTCTTGAATGTTCTCTATGTAGTCATCAACTACTTCTTTTAACTTCTGAGATCCTGCGAATCCCTTCATGGTTAAAAACCAATACCCCACGGGAATATTAGACTCCTCCATTAGGTCGATTAGCCGATGAATCTTAGTAGTCTTGGAGCTGACGCCATACTTATCTACGACTTGCTTTTTTACTAGCTCTTTCTTTTTTCTGATGCTCATTGCTGGCTCTCTCTTTGCTTAAACGTTTGAAACATACTTCATCATAGTACTCAACTTTATTGAGTGATCTGGCTCCGAGTCTACTACGGTATGTGTCTACCTTCACCGTTCCCCGAATCATCTTCTTGCACCTGCTGCATTTTACTCGCATTTTTATTACCTCTCCTGACAGAGCTATTTAACATAGACACCATCTCTGTTCCAGTTTTAAATTGGCCTAACGAATTATCCATGCCGAATGAATTTGGTATTGAGGACGACGCGACTGGTGCCACTGACTCTTCGTCCTCCCCCACTGTTACTATATACACATTTCCCGGATAATAATCTATAGATTTCTGCCGCCGGCCTGCTAAAATTTTCTGCACATCTAGATTTTCCAAAACAATCCTCATCATATCGTCACTGAACTTAGAAAGATCTAGCCCAGGAGAAGTGAGAAATCTGGTTATGAAGTCTCCATTTATATGTACTGATAGTGACCGGTCTTCCTGCTTCTCGGTAGCAGGAGGGCTAATTATCTTCTGCTCTTCCGCAGATGCCCTCTTGATGAATATATTGTCAGCTAAATAGTACTTAATATTTTGTTTTGGAACAACATACATATCCGCACTACTTGGAATTTGCACATACTCATAATTCTCATCTGAGTTAATTAGCAATCCCGAAACAGTCTCGCCGTCCTTTAACCTTATATTTACATGGCTTCCAATAAATTTTTCCATGTCTATCCCCTTATATTCAACTTATCATCTTGAATTAATTTCATTTTTACTGCGTGCGAAACAGCCCTAAATTCACTTGACTCAGAGTCTATCTCATCGCTATAGGTCTTGACGTGACTTAATAGTGCACCGAGGTCATTCATCGTTCCCAGCTCGTACTTGTCGAAGATATCAGGAACCTGCTCCTGGCACCACTCAGTATACTCTTTTGGTAATCTTGATGACCTAGTGAACGTCTTCTTCTTCTCTACATATATGTTATACCTGCGTATAATACCAGGCGTATTTAAGTATCCGAAGCTCGTAATATTGGTAGAGCTGCCGAGATGCTTATTGAAGAACCAGTATATGTACTTCCTAGCCTCGTGCGCATTTCCCTTGAATGTTGCCAGCATAGCCCAGGTATCGCGACATTCTTTTGCGCTGTACGGATTTGGATTCTTTGGAACGAATACGTAGTCAACGTTGTACTTCTTCTTATACAAATAGCAGAAGAAGCCTATGACACAGCTGACCTGATGCTTCTTAATATCCCAGTTGTCCTTTTGCTTAAACAACTGCAGGTAATCGTTATAAAACTTTTGCCACGTAAGCTCTTTGTCTCCACAGCTCTCGCATGTAAATATTGGAGCACTCTCCTCATAAGTGAGAAGATACTTACCAGGGCACTTTACTCCCGCTATTGTCTTTTTGCAATTGCTTACTCTTCTTTTTTTTCTTTTTGCCATTTTTAGACTCTTTTCGTTTTGGAAGTTTTATTTGAAATCCTGCTTCGCTTCTATATACTTCTGATCGTTTCGCTGTATGATTTAAAAGATACTTTGCATTATCGATAAAATCAATTACTATAGCATCCTTCTTACCCTTGTGAGGTCTTATAACTCTACCTAGTCTCTGTAATGCTCGACCTGATGATTTGCCAGAGCCAGCTAATACCAAAGCATCTAGGTTTGGTAAATCTATTCCTTGGTCATAAACAACACTGGCAATAATGATGTCAATATTGCCGGCCATAAATTCTCGACGCACTCGGTTCCGCTCATCAGAATCGACGTCGCCCTTCACAAAGTGTATTACAAGATCTTCAGAAAATTCTGAAAGTAAAAGTTTGCCATGCTTGATATTTTTTACGAGGATCAGAACCTTTCTTCCTGATTTCAACAGCTTAAGTGTCGCCCTAACTATCTTATCATTTCGCACGTCGTTCTCAACTATGTACTCTTTGTATATGGACGGATACTTACTAGACAGATTTCCGTCATATTCTGGTACATTAATGAAGTGTATTATTGGAGGAACCAGCCAGCCGTCATTAATAAGTTCGGTAGCAGTGACCTCTACTATAATCTTTCCACAGACTGCCTCCAGTAATAAATCAGCGCCGTCATCTCTAAACGGTGTGCCGCTGAACCCATACTTATAATACGCTAATTTGCTAGAATTATTAATTGTCTGAAGAGTTTTTGTTGCCAAGAACTGGCATTCGTCAAAGATAGCCATCTCTGAGGATTGAATGGCCTTTACTATTTTAGATTTGTTCTTTGTGTTGAACTTTTCTTTTTTCGCTCGATCCTCATCATCAAACGATTCGTACTTGTCGCCTAGTGCACTGGCTGCTGTCCACACGCTGCAAACGTTTATCTTCTTGATCTCTGCCTTTCCGTCGCCTATGATTCCAACTTCCGTGCCGAGAAACTTTTCAAACGTCTCTTTCATTTGATAAAGGAGATCTACACCTATAACATATACCATCGTCTTAACATTGGTTTCAGCGATAAGCCTTGTTATCATTATAGACTTGCCGCTTCCGGTAGCAGATTTTACTATGCCGCCCTTTCTAGACAAACAAGCTTTATGCACACGGTCTTGATAAGGCCGAGACTCTATATCACTAGTCTTTATTTTGCGTTTGTACTTAACCTCTGTGCGCTGATCATCAATGGTATAATCTATGCCACGATTTTGTAAGATATTTTTAACTTTGTGCAGCAGTCCAGTATGAAACCTTAATCCGTCGGTAAGCAGATGGTTCTTACCATCCCACTTCTCCCATTTCTTTCTCTTGCTGTTCCACCACCCAGTCTTATACGCCTTTGTAAACTCGTACCCCAGGACATAATAGCTCAATGCTGAGTCTATCATACCTCTTGCAGCATAGTCGTGCAAGTCATGTATCTGACAGTGCACATTGTTTACAACAATTTTAGTCATATGAATTAATGGGGCCGCTGAGGCCCCATTACCTCTGGTTTATTTTCGTCGCCGATCTACTACTCTCTTTGAATTACGAGTTAGCTTGCCCATTGCAGAATGCTTTTGGGTTATCTTCTTATGTAGCTTATCAGCATTACTTACCGTTTTAGTTTTGCCCAGGTCAATGTTCATCGTTGAAGCCCGGCCCTCTTCCTTATTTTCTAGAGCCTTCATGTGCCTCTCTGCCTCAGCCTTTAGCTCACTTACCCGCTCTTCTGGCAGTCCTAGCCCAGAGAAGAAGCTGTATACCCGAAGCACGTCATCGTGTCCTGGGACCTCATACACTCCTCTAAAGACCCGTGTGCCCTCGTTGCATATCTTGCTAACCATTGAGAACCCATATTCTATGTTAGTAGCAGGGACGCTCTCTAGCACTTTCTTGCTTCCGGTTATGATAACGCCAACTGAACGGGTCTGGCCTAGATCAAAATCATCTGACAGTAATCCGCCCTCTAGGTTGGTTATCATAGCCTCGGCAATAGCTTCGTCTTCCATATATTCATCTACCTCTATCATTCCATATAGAGCGCAGTCTCCTGTACCAATGAATATACGTGAGAAATCCATAGGATCTAACGAAGTATACTCTGATGGATTAGCTGACAGCTTGTTAAACAAATGCAACGGCTCCACTATAGCACTATTAGCAACCTTCCAAAACTGTGCCATGGACTTTCCTGGGAACATTAGCTCCACCTTGGCGTTGTCCACAACTATAAGTGAGTTGATCACATCATCCTTGGCTAGCTTAGAAAGCTTCGCCAATGTTTGAATTGAGTTGTGCTTTGACAGTGTGTCTTCACTAGCTAGTGGCAAGACATACAGTACGGACAAAGGCCTTCCTAGCTGAGTCATAAGGCTCACCATAGTCTCTGCACTACCTGACCCAGTACCACCACCGCCTGATACGGCTAATAGCAATACGTCATTGTCCTCAAAATTTTCCTCTAGCATCTTCAGAATTTCTTTTGAATATGTTTCAGCTGCGGCCTGACCAGTATCTAGATCCTTAGCAGCTCCACCTAACGCATAGTCCAAAAATAACTTTTGTCTCTCTGGAACTTTAATATGCTTGAGATCTTGCATTGCTGTATTTACCGCAACAACATTGTACCCGCGGTTATAAAATTCCTCGGCCAGCTTAGATCCGCACTGACCTACGCCTACAACGCCCAGGTTTACGCTTCGGTCTTGCTGCTCAACCAACATTACTGTCATGTCTTCCTCCTCCGGCTCCGGTTCTGGTGCCGGCTTCCGCATTTCTTCTTTCTCTTTTAGAACATCTTGAAGGGTAGCTTTCTTTTTAGCCTTCAACTCTGCCTCTAACTTAGCATTCTCATCAACTATTTCGCCTTCAGTTTTAATTCTTTTTGGTGTACCATCTGAATCAATAACTACTACACGATTTCCATCTTCAGCCATTATAGCCTCCTGTTTTTTTCACTTTGTATTTTTTAAATTTTGTTAAATCCATCGAAATATCTTTCGGCATCTTAACACCACTAACCGAATCAACTAGTGCCGTACCAACCTCTACGGTTCTACGGCTTGCTAATTCATAAATACTCTTCCTCTCCGTACCTACATTAATAATTCCAGTTAGATCACTATCAATCACTAGTGCCAACTCCCTCGCTATCACATCAACATAATCTGACGATGTCCAAAGGTCTACAAATGCCTTCGGGTATTCCCACGTTCCTTTGGGCTTAAAACTTGTTCTTATTATTAAATCCTTATCTGGCTTCATAAATGCCTCGCCCATAAGCTT
>Ga0255048_10002980_pt1 | contig 10498 bp, 17 predicted proteins | sample JV7_2_2_MG_FD_183619 | JGI IMG/M metagenome (GOLD analysis project Ga0255048, IMG submission 183619) | Seawater microbial communities from Jervis Inlet, British Columbia, Canada - JV7_2_2 | ecosystem: Environmental > Aquatic > Marine > Inlet | place: Canada: British Columbia | collected 2016-10-06
CTACAGATCACCGGCGCGACGCCGCCCGGACAACGCACGGCGGTCGTCGATACGTTCCAGCGGTCCGACGACCACCGCGTCGTCGTCTGCAACATCGTCGCCGGCGGCGTCGGCGTGACACTGACTGCCGCGAGCGACGCGGTCTTCGTCGAGATGTCGTTCGTGCCCGGCGAGAACGCCCAGGCCGCCGACCGCATCCACCGGATCGGGCAGACCAAACGCTGCCGCGTCCGTTGCCTCTCACTCGCCGGGTCGATCGACTCCGACATCGTCGAGATCCTCACTACCAAGACGCGGATGATCCGCGAGGTGCTCTCATGAAACAGGACCAAACTCGCTTCCTAGCGTTGCTGCGACGTGTCTGGCTGGACTGGCACGTCGAAGACCTCGTGGCGCTGCTCGACGTCGATCGCGCAACCGTTTACCGCTGGTTCAAAGGCGAGTCGGTGCCGTCGCCTCGGACCGCCGCGCGCTTGCTGCGCGACTGCCGCGAGAAGATGGAGGTGCTCTCGTGACATGCAAACGTTGTGGCCATAGGGGTCGGAACGCGCACGTTCAGGGGTGCCCTACACTCGAAGCCGGGACACCTGCGAATACGCGACCTAACGATGCTGCGCCGTCGGTGAAGCAGGGCTGGGTGTATTTTGTGGACTTAGTTTCGAAGCCTCTCGTGAAGATCGGGATGACGACGAGGAGCTTGCCGTCTCGGTTGAAGTCCATCGAGAGCGACCTAAAGCGGGGTTTGCGTTTGACGACGGACGCTCACGCATGGTTTCCGGGCCTCGAACTGATCGGTGCCGTGAGGGTTGACGACGCGAGGGGAACCGAGAGAGCGTTGCACTATGAGCTACGTGAACACGGTCGAGACGGAGAGTGGTTCACGCGGTGCACTGAGGTCCTCAGTGCCTACTGGCGACTCGCGTCCGTGTCTTCGATCTACCACGACCGGTGTTTGCGGTTTCCGAATTGGCCCATTCCGGTTGAATTCTTGAGCGACCAACGAGACGCGACTTTCGTGGAGCGCTTGATTTTTGAGTTAGACCGGAGCTATTGGCACACCGACGACGACGGGAATTTTGTCGACTACGATCCTGACGATCATCATCGCGATGATTGCGATGTGTGTTGGCACTTGGTCCACAACGAATGGCCGGAAGAACTCGAAAGGCTTGAAGACGAAGACCAAGCGCTGACAGATCTCGAAGACGCCTGGGAAACCGAGGAACTACTTTCATGAGCAATCCCCGTCTATCCGACCGAGCGGCCAAGGACGACGCCTACCGCCAACGCAACGCGCTCGTCGCGTGGCTCGCCTCGCTCTACCCGACGGTGCTCGCGCGCACCGACATCGAGGGTTGGTCGGACGACTGGCACTGGTGCGTGTTCATCTCGACGCCGGCCGGGCAGGTCTCGTTTCACGTCCACGACTCGCACCTCGCATACTTCGGGCACGTCAAGCGCATCGACAACAACCCGTGGGACGGCCACGACGACGCGACCAAGTGGGATCGAATCTCCGAGACTATCCGCGACCGCCTGTGGGTGCTCGCCGAGAACCCCGAGGCGCGCTCATGACCGATCAACTCGGCTACCGCGCGGGCGAGTTCGTCGGACGTTGCGACGGCATCCCCATCCTCGACCGCTCGCGTCACCTCGCGTTCGCGAACTTCATGCCCGAGGACTGGGCGACGGGGATGCTGTCGTGGGGCCAAGACAACGCCGGGCGCATGGAGCACGTCGGCGACTCGCTCTCGTTCCAGGCGTCGTCGTCCATGCCCGACCTCGCCCGCGAATGTCCTCAATCCCAGGCTCTGCTCGACGCGATCGTCGCCCAGTGCGGCGTGGCGGCCATCGAATGTGAGGTGCCCGTGCCGACTGACCACGTCCACGTCGAGGCGTGGCTCTCCCATCGCGGCGAGGGCGACCACTTCCACTGGCACACCGACCGCGACCCAATCGCCGACGAGCTACAGACGCGCGTCCTCTCGTTCTGCTACTACTTCCACAGCGAGCCGGCCCACTTCATCGGCGGCGAGCTGGAGTTCTTCGACGGCGTGATGCTCCAGCCGCGCCACAACCAGCTCGTCTTCTTCCCGCCGTTCCAGATCCACCGCGTCCGCCATGTCCACGTCGTCCCGCGCGGTTGGGGCGGCAGCGATGACGACGGCTCGCCGACGGCGGTCTGGCCCGACAGCGAGCCGGTCCACTACCTCGACGGCCGCTGGACCATCATCGGCTGGATTCACTCTCGCGAGCCGGTCGCCGAGTCCACCGCCTACTGACCCTACGTGGCCCCAGGAGACTCCCCGTGACCCTACGACTCGACGTGACTCTCGCGACCGCCGACGCCCGGCGCTCGCTCGACCAGCTCTGCGACAAGCTCGGGATCGAGCGCGACCCGATCCGGCCGCCGCCTCGGACGCTCTGGCAACGGTTCAAGGCGTGGCTATTCGACAAGCCTCTCAGATACCCCTGGCTGCTCCGTGTAGAGACTTGGCTGCTGGAGCGCCTCGGTCGTCGGCCGAGGACGTGCGTGCTGGTAGCGAGGAAGCTCGACGACCTCGCGGCCTCTGTGCGCCACGAGGTCGAGGACCTCACCAAGCGCGCCGACGCCGCGCTCGCCGACGACGCGCGCTACCTCGGCTTCTGCGGCCAGTCGACCCCCAAGGGCGTGCCGGTTGAGGTCCGCCTCGACGACGGCTCGCGCGTCACGATGGAGGTCGAGGACGTCGGCGTGGATCAGGTCCGCGTCCGCGACTTCGTCTCGGGCGAGCTGGAGACGCACCCCTGGTTCAACGTCCGCCGCATCCGCCGCGCCGGCGACGACCCCGACATCAAGGTGCCGTCGCCGACGTGGGACGACGCCGGCGATCTCGTGCCCGCGTTGGAGCCCGGCCAGAAGCGCAAGGACATCGCGCCGCCGCCGCCCAACGTCCACCGCCACGACGGCGTCGTGCCCAAGAAGGGGACCGACCGATGACCGACGAGCAACCGCTGCCCGGCCCCGAGGACTTCGTCGAGGCCACGGCCATCACCGGCGACCCCAGTGCCAACCCGGCGCTCGACTTGATCCTCCAGTTGCTCGACGTCGGCGAGATCCGCATCGGCCGCCACGACGTCGAGGGCCACCCGTTGCCCGACGCGCAGATGCTCACCGTCGAGGTCCACCGACGCACCGACGGCGCGTCGTTCTCGGCGGCGATCCTACTCGCGCGTCGCTATCCGCCGGCGGCGTTCAAGCTCTGCCTCGCGCATCTGCTGGCCCAAGGAGTCGACCGTGTCAAACGAGGCTGAGACCGAGGACTGCCCGAGCTGCGGCAAGGCCGCGACCTACCACCCGCAAGCCGGCTACGCGATGGCCGCGCTGATGCAACGCCTACTCGACGAAGGCTACATCGTCGCCGACCTGCAAACCGACCTACGCGAGCGCGCTTCCAACATGAAGCGCGGTCGCGGCTTTCTCTTGAACGCCGACACGTTGTCGGCACCAACCCCCAGTCCCGAAGAGGACCTACTCTCATGAAGATCACGTTCGAACTCGACACCACCAACCCGGCCGACACCGCCATCCTCGACGCCGTCCTCCAGCTCCAGACCGAGGGCATCCCGAAAGACACGCCGACGACGGCCGCCCTCAAGGAGGAGGCCGCGAAGGCACCGGCCCCCAAGAAGCCCAAGGCCGAGACGGCCGCCGCCAAGAAGAAGCGGATCGCCGCCGAGGCCAAGACCGCCAAGGCCGCGTTGAAAGCCGACGCCGAGCAGTGCGCCGCCGACCTCATGGACGACGGCAACGCCGGCGAGGTCACGCTCGACGAGTTGAAGGGCGTCGTCAAGGCGACGATCGAGCGCACCGACATCGACCAAGTCAAGGCCGTGTTCAAGGAATACAAGGCCGGCAAGATCAGCGACCTCGCGACCGAAACCTACGCCGACGTCAAGGCGGAACTGGAGGCTCTGTAACATGGCCGCGCACGCACCCCTGGCACCGTCCGCTTCCGCACGTTGGATCGCGTGCCCGGGAAGCGTGCGCCTCTGCGCCGGCGTGCCCGACATCGAGTCGGAGCACGCCGCGCTCGGCACGTTCGCCCACGAGATCGCGGCGACGTGTCTCAAGTCCGGGCGCGACGCCGCCTCGTGTATCGGCGACACCGACCTCGTCCACACATGCGACGCCGAGATGACGGCGCACATCCAGACCTACCTCGACGTCGTCCGCCCCTTCGCCGGCTACCCTGACGCCGTCCTCGGCGTCGAGCAGCGCGTTGAGATCAACGACGACATCTGGGGCACGGCTGACGCGCTCGTCTACCAACCCGAGCGCGAGACCGAGCCCGGCCGGCTCCACGTCTTCGACTTCAAGTATGGCGCGGGCGTCTTCGTCCCGGTCGAGAACAACGCGCAGCTCGGGTGCTATGCGCTCGGCGCTCTGCTCCAGTTCTCCGATCGGTGGCAGGACATCAGCGAGGTCCACATCCACATCGTCCAACCGCGCCACCACCTCGGCGGGCACCACCACCAAGCCGTCGCCGTCGAGGCGATCGAGACTTGGGGCGCGCTCGCGTTGGAGCCGGCGGCCGTCGCGACGCGAGCGCCCGACGCGCCGCTCGCGGCCGGCGACCATTGCCGCTTCTGCGACGCCAAGCCGTCGTGCCCCCAGCTCCGCAAGGAAGCCCTCGACACGGCCGCGCATCTCTTCGACCACCCCGACGGCGACGACCGCGTCTACGTCGCGGACGAGAAGACCGGCATCGTCAAGGCGGCCGCCGCGCCGCCGGCCCCGTCCGAGCTGACACCGGATCAGATCGCGGCGGCCATCTCGATGTTCCCGACGATCGAGCAGTGGATGAAGGCGGTGCGCGAGCACGCCTACTCGCTCGCGAACAGTGGCACCGTCGTCCCGGGCCACAAGCTCGTCGACAAGCAGGGTAATCGCAAGTGGCGCGACGAGGGCGACGCCCGCGCCGCGCTGGAGCTGTTCGACGTCGACCCCAACGCCGCGCCCAAGCTCGTATCGCCGGCCGCCGCCGAGAAGCTACTCGGCAAGGCCGACGGCAAGAGCCTCGTCAACCTTCTGGCCTTCAAGCCAACTACCGGGACCACGTTGGTCCCAGACTCGGACACGCGGCCGGCGCTCAACGCCGGCGACGTGTTCACTGATCTCCCATCACCCGAGGGCGCGTAGTCGCCCGTCAACCAACAGGAAATCTAGCTATGGCAACCCGTGAAATGAAAGCAGTCGACATCGTGACCGGCCCGGTCCGCTTGTCGTTCCCCTCGCTCTTCGAGAAGAAGGCGACCTTCCGTGGATCCGACAAGACCGCCTATCAGGCGTCGCTCTTGCTGCCGCCCGACATGGACCTCGGTCCGTTCCAGGCGTGCATGAAGGCGGCGATGGAGGACAAGTGGGGCAAGGTCATCAAGCTCCCCGCCGCCAAGAACCCGATCAAGGACGCCGCCGAGAAGGACCTCGACGGCTACGACGAGGGCTGGCACTTCATGAACGTCAAGAGCGGTTACGCGCCGTCCGTCCTCGACCAGCGCCGCCAGGAGATCATCGACCCCGAGCGGATCTTCGCCGGCTGCTGGGTGCGCGTTCACTTGACCGCTTGGGCGTGGTCGCACGAGACGGGCGGCAAGGGCATCTCGTTCTCGCTCAACTCGGTCCAGCTCGTCCGCGAGGGCGAGCGCCTCGACGGCCGCCGCGCGGCGACCGACGTCTTCGACGACATCGAGGTCGAGGACATGCCCGAGGACAACGCGGCCGACGCGGGCGACGATGGTGCGGAGGACCTCTTCGGATGAGTCGCGCGCCGATCATCAAGGTGATGCTCGACGGTCGCTACAAGCGCGACGGGACGCGCGAGTGGTGCGTTGCCTCGGGCGACGTCCCGCGACCGCATCGCGGCTGCTTGTGGTTCGCGCTCGCGTTCTTCGCGAGCGTGGACTCGGCGCTGCGCTACTACAACAAGCTCGACCCCAAGAAGGGCCGGGCCATGCTCGACCTGGAGAACGATCGCCTGCGGTTCATCTCGCCCGAGGGGAAGTTGCTGCGGTGCATCGAGGTCGAGGACAAGCTACTCAGTTGATACTTTGCCCGGCCGGCACCGCTCGCCCGAGTGTGTAGCGCGCCCGACCTTTCTCCTGGTCATCCCCTTTTCCCAAGCGCGCCCGCCGGCCGGGCGCTTTCATCATGGACGGCAACATCCTCGGCATCGACCTGGAGACCGCGAGCGGTTGCGACCTCAAGACCCACGGCGCTTGGGCATACTCGCTCCACGAGTCGACGCGAGTCTACTGCGTCGGCTTCGGCTTTGCCATCTCTCGCGGCGAGCCCTACCGATACGTGCGGTGGGAGCCGGGCCAGCCGTTTCCCGGCGAGGTCGCCGAGTGGATCGAGATGGGCCGCCCGACGCTCGCGCACAACGCCGCCTTCGAGGTCGCGATCTGGACCAACGTCCTACGCGGCCTCGTCCCGTCGATCGCCGACGAGCAGTGGCACGACACCCAACCGCTCGGCCTCGCCGTCAACCTGCCCGCGTCGCTCGACGGGCTCGCGCACGCGCTCGGTTGCCCGGTGCAGAAGGACCTCGTCGGCGGCAAGCTGATGCGGAAGATGGCCGAGCTGACGTTCGACGAGGACACGGGCGTCTGGTTCAGCAAATACAACACGCCCGAGAACCGGCTCACCCTCGCGGACTATTGCGAGACGGACGTCGGCGCGATGCTCGACTGCTGGTATCGGTTGCCACCGCTGTCGGTCACCGAGGCCGCCGTGTATCGAGTCGACCAGGACATCAACCGGCGCGGCGTCTACCTCGACCAGAGCTTCGCCGAGTCGTGCGCGCTGATGTCCGAGGAACGCAAGGGCGAGCTGGACAACGAGGCGTTCTCGATGACCGCCGGCGACATCGCCAACTCTCGGTCCGCGCCGACGCTCAAGAAGTGGCTCGCCGATCAGTGGGTGTTCCTGCCGCGCGTCGCGCGTCGCAAGAAGGACGACGAGGGCAAGTTCAAGACCGTCCTATCCGAGACGTGCGACAAGAACGCTGTCGTCGGCCTGCTCGACGATCCCAACCTCGCGACCGAGGTGCGCGAGGTCCTGCTCAACCGGATGGAGTCCAACAAGGTCACGAGCCTCGCCAAGCTCAAGCGCGTCCCGCTGATGGTCGACGAGTTCGGCCGACTCCGCAACGCGCTGGCCTACTGCGGCGCGCACACGGGCCGCTGGACGTCCTACGGTCTCCAGATACACAACCTCGCCAAGGACAAGATGGACTCAGGAGAAGGCAGCCTCGTCCGTCTGGCGCTACGCCGAGGCGACCTCGACCTTCTCAAGTTCGCCGTGGACCAACCGCTCGACGCGATCAGCCAGTCGATCCGCTCGTGCGTCGCGTCGCCGCCGGGCCGCGAGCTGATCGCGGCGGACTACTCGGCGATCGAGGCGCGCGTCGTCGCATGGCTCGCCGGGCAAGACGACATGCTGCGCCTCTTCGAGAACGGCACGGACGTCTACATCTACCAAGCCGGCAACGTCGGCAGTGACAACCGGCAGCTCGGCAAGGTCATGGTCCTCGCGCTCGGCTACGGCATGGGCGCTTTGAAATTCCTTGACACTGCCGCCAAGTGGGGCATCCATCTCGACCCCAAGGACGCGCGGCGGTTTCAGAAAGCGTGGCGCGAGAGCAACAAGCAGATCGTCCAATTCTGGCACGACCTAGAATACGCCTGCCGCGACGCGATCCGCGAGCCGGGCGAGACGTTCCAGGTCGGCCTCGTCCGTTGCGTCGCGACCAAGTCCTGCCTCTTCGTCCGACTGCCGAGCGGCCGGGCGTTGCGCTACTGGCGGCCCAAGATCGTCAGCGGCGGTGTCAAGACCGTGAAGACGTTGAACGACGAGGGCGAGCTGATCGACTTCGAGATGCACATCGACGAGATCCGATACCACCGCCCCAAGGGCGCGGCGATGATCGTCGACTCGGCCTACGGCGGCCAGCTCGTCGAGAACGTCACCCAAGCCGTCGCCCGCGACTTGCTCGCAGAGGCCACGATCCGCGTCGACGCGGTCGAGCCCTACGACCTCGTCATGCACGTCCACGATAGCCTCGCGGCCGAGGTCCCCAAGGGCGAGGGCGACGTCGACGAGTTCTGCGAACTGATGAACGCATCCCCCTCGTGGGCGACGGGCTTGCCGCTCGCAACCGAGGGTTACCGAGACACCCGCTTCCGAGGTTAGACCATGAACCCGACTCCCCTGATCCTCTGCGCCAACTGTCGCGGCCCGGTGCTGCACAAAAACGAGCACGCCGAGCCCGGCGAACCCTGGACATGCACGACCGCGCCGGAAGTCCTCGCCGAGTGGGAAGCGCGAGGCTACTCGGCTACGTCTCTCGCCCGGCGCGAGACGCTCGTCGACCTCAAGCGCGACTGGGCCGACGACGTCGAGGCGCTCGACCGGCGCGCCTTCCTCGACGCGCTCGCCGCGCGCCTGGAGATCGGCGCGCGAGAGTATGGCAACGCGAGCTTCGACAAGCCGATGGCCGTGACGGCCGGCGAGCTGGAGGACGAGGCCCTGGACATCGCCGGTTGGGCTTACATCATGTGGGTCCAGCTACGCCGGCGCTGCGCTCGTCTCGATGGCGCCAGCTCCACCTTGCAAAGCCGGCCCGAGTAGACGAGGATAGACCGCATGAACTTCCGCACCCTCATCGACACCGCCCGCGCCAAAGGGTTGCCCGCGCACCGCAAGCCGCGAACGATGGCTTGGGTCGTGCGGCAGACCGGCATCTCTCGCGCGCAGATCTACAACCTCATCGACGGCAAGCAGACCGCGCCGACGTGGACGGTCGCCAAGATCGCCCGAGGTTTCAAGCTCACCCAGAAGGCCGTCGAGGCCGCGCTCGCGATGTCGCGCGACGAGGCCGAGGTGACGTCATGATCCTCTACGAGCGCGAGATCGAGGTGACCCTGGACTACGACGACGAGCAACCGATCGGCCGGCGCGTCTGGTGCGACCGCAGCCTCATCGGCCTCGGCGTCGTCGCCGTCGCCGGCCCGTGGTGGCTCGGCGTCCTTTGGCTATTCGGAATTGTGTGAGGGCCGGGCGGTCCTTCGCGATGCAAGCCGACGCCGGGCAACCACGGGCGGGGCGGTTGGGGCGAGGCCGGTGTATCACATGACGAAGCCCCCGACAATTCGCAACCCGTTCAACCTTCCGAACAACCCGACCAAGCGCCAGCTCTTGATGTGCGTCCAGCTCGCGACGCAGATGGTCGACAAGGCAACGCGCGCCGCCGAGCAGTCCGCCCTCACCGCCAAGGACGCCGGCGACTCGGTCGCCGTCCTCATGCACCGGCTCGGCGTCGAGGTCCTTGAGATCAGCGACGAGGAACGCCGGGCGGCCTGGGACTACTCGTGGCTGCGGGTCAACTTCGAGGTCTTGGAGCACGACGACGGCCAGGGCAACTCGGTGAGGCTGCGGCTGATGCCTGTGACCGCGCAGGAGCGCGCCCTAGACGAAGACCGGGCGAGCAAGGACCGATATGGCCCGGGCGGCGCGGGGCCATCCTGAGCGATCCTCGGCGGTCTGAGGGGGAGACCCCGAGGGGCCGGGCGCGGCCGCACGTCGCGGGCCGAATCGGCTGGGCCTCACTCCGCAGCGGGGCCGCGCCCTAGCCGTCGAGTCCCTGGGCCTCGCCGGCTACCGACCGCGTCTCAGGGGCTCGATCTCGGCGGGCCGGCTTTGCCGGTTCCGAGAGCGCACAGCGGCAAGCTCGGCGGGGAGCCTAGCCCGCGCCGACGGTCTTGTCCAGCACCGCCCGCACGGCGGCGTCCTTGGCCTCCAGCAGCTTGCGGAGCGCGATGGTCGTCTCGCGAGAGTCGGGCGCGGCGATCGCGACGCGCTGGGCCAGCTCGCAGAACGGCATCGAGACGGCCGCGAGCTTCTCGGGGAGGTGGTCGTAGGTGAAGAACTGGAGGACGTGGTCGATTGGCTTGCTCATCCGGTGGACCCTAGTGGAGCCACCCGGTCACCGTCCAGCGTCCGTGGATGAAACTCGGGCTCCAGCCCTCGACCGGGCGGACGCGGTGGATCTGATACGGGTAGGACCAGACCAGCATGTCGTCCTCGTGCGGCAAGACAGTGCCATCGAATAGCTCGTGCCCGCCGCCGGTCCACTCGCGCGGTTCCTCTTGGAGGTAGTAGCAGTAGGTCAGCCGGCGCGTCTCTTCCGCGACGTAGCCCGACGAGCTGTAGTGATCCGTGTGCCAACTGATGCGGTCGCCGTCGTGGTAGCCGATCGCGTGCATCTCGATGCGCGAGATGTCGAAGCGGTCGACGCCGATCGCGTCGGCCGCGCGGTCGCAGTCGGCGACGAGCTTGGCCTTGAGCACGTCGAGCGCCGGCCACTTGACGTTAGCCAAGCTCCAATCCGCTCGGCGCGCGAAGTCGCGGCGGAAGAACCGCGACTCGTTGGCGGCGATCTCGCCTCGGAGCTGCGCC
>Ga0255048_10002981_pt1 | contig 10496 bp, 4 predicted proteins | sample JV7_2_2_MG_FD_183619 | JGI IMG/M metagenome (GOLD analysis project Ga0255048, IMG submission 183619) | Seawater microbial communities from Jervis Inlet, British Columbia, Canada - JV7_2_2 | ecosystem: Environmental > Aquatic > Marine > Inlet | place: Canada: British Columbia | collected 2016-10-06
AGGATGGGGCCACTGGGTCAGGGGCATCGAGTGCCTCGCGCTCGTCCACCAACTTCTGACGCTCAACCTCCATCTCTGGAAGTTCTCTAGCCTTCTTGTCTTCAAGTCCAAGGAACACACTCTTCTTGAACTGCGGCAGATACACCATGATCTTATCAGGTAGGTATTTCCGGCTAAGATAGTTCGCCAAGTCTGTGGAGTTTATGAAGTCTTGTTCAGTAAAAGCTCCGGCGGACACTGCCGTCTTTCTAAGAGTATCGAAAAACTTCCGGTTTATCTCGGCAATCTCACCCACTGCCTTGATAGCCTCTGCGTCATCTATAATCGCCTCAAAGGGGTTCACCATCTCCAGTTCCCCGGTGATAGGAGATACTGCTAGTTCATGAGAGGCATTGGCCGGGTCCACCAAGTCTCCACGCACTGCGGCTTTTGCGGCTAAGACCATCATCTCAGGACTGCTTACCCGCCCCCCCTTCTTCCTGTAATCAGCAAACACCAGTTCCATGTCGTGACGAATCCGCAACGAAGCAATCTCGGCAATGCCCATTATCGCTTCTACGCTCTGACGATCTAATGTGTCGGTGCGAACGATGGCAGGTTTCAAGATCACATCTAATGCTGCTCTCGCAAACTGAGATTCCGAACGAGCTAGATTCATCTCTGGATTCAGGAATAGCAACTTTGCCAGGAGCTTCCCAAGGACTCCCTGAGATATTCCAAGCACCTTTGCAAGACCAGGGTTTATTTCCTTTGTAGCCTTCAGGAGAATCCCGGCAACCTCTGCTCGATCCTCGCCGAAGATCGCAAAACCCTCGTCCCCTTCAATCAGTTCGTCTAGTCTTTGTTGCTCAACTGGATTCCTCTGGAGCCATGCTGAATACGATGCAGGGTCGAGAGCATCCTCCACGGTGTCCGCACCTAACAACGCACGACTCGCAGCAGTTCGGCCCGAACTCACCCCTCCACTAAGCCCACCAAGAACCGCACCAAACAAAGCACCACCAACTAGGTCTCTTTGAAACTCCTCGTCGGTTCTCGTTTCTTGAGCAGCTCGAAGGAATGGTTCAGCTGCGGTCAGGCCAACGACATTCTCTGCCGCTCCAATACCAGCAACTGCAACAGGTCTGCTAGCGACATGAAGTGCCTTTGCCGCCCGGGTCGCAGCACCGAAGGCGATCCAGTTTACCGGGTCAACAACACCAGCACCTAGACCTGCGAAGATGTTGGAAACAATCCCGCCTTTTTGTATTACTTCTCGGTCTCGGTCCTCTTCTTTGATCTTGTTGACGAGATAGTTCGTCTCCACACGACTCTCTGACTTCATCAATTTGACAAATGCTTCTGGGTATTGCGCTTCAATCCATGGATTTGCTAATACATCTGGATCTTCAGACGGGTTGTAACTTCGATCAGGAACAAAGATTGGCTCATTCATCGCCAGTGCCAAATTGTAGATGGTGTTTGTCTGTCGGAAAAAAGCACCAACCTGATCAGTAAAACCAGTGTTCTTAGCAAGCGCGGTCTTTGGGGAATGATACCCCTGAGCAAACATCAAACGCTGTTGTTGGATCGTCTTGTCAGCTAATGCCTCTTGGAGAAGTTGGAACTGAGACTTCATTGTTTCCTCGACTTTTCAAAATCCTTTATCTTGCCGAGAGCCTCCTCCAAAACCCTAAGACCCTCCGTCATAACATTGACATCGCCCAAATCATGGAGAGGGACTCCGCCCTTTCCAGACTTCATCTGCTTCTCGTTCGCTTCAACCATCTCCAGGATCGTTTTTCGGTGCTGTTTAATCTTTTCTGTCAAGGCTTGTCGAGCTGTCTTTACATCCCCTCTGGTGGAGGCTTCAGCAAACCTGTAATAAGACCACTTACGCCTGTCATCGACATCCTCAAGCAACAAATCAGGAATAGCCGACATAATATCTTCGCCAAGACCCACTAAGAGTTCACGCTCCGGCAACTTCCCGTGAATCTCGTACCCGGATTCCAATATCTTGAAGAACTGATCGTTCGTCAAACCCATGATCGAAGCACCATCACCAGGAACAAGACCTGACAAGGTGATCTTCATCTTTATGAGTTCCTCGTTTGGATGCGTCCCCCATTCAGCATCGAACATTTGACTAGCCTTGGTGTAATACTTTAATGCCCACCCCGGTTTCTTGTTAGAAAGATCTGAGGCTCCCGGTATTAATCCAAGCGGACCAAATATAGCCTCACGCTCTGCCTCTCCCATGTTGTCGTATAACGCAGAAGAGATCCGGGTGATGTATTCTTGTGGATTCTCAGAAACAACTTCCTGCACGAGTCTCACATTCGTGGTCCAGCCGGAAGGAACCCAACCACCAGCGTCAGGCATCAGTGACCCATACTCGATATTATCATTCACCCATACCTCAACATTCCCATCCACAACACGGGGGTCGCCGAGGGGAACACCAAACGACCGGCCACCAGGACCATGGTCGATGAGGGTGGCGATAGCATCGTATTCCAATGGCTTGAGCGGGAACTCCTCCGGCCCATGCAGTTGCCCTTCTGGAACAACCACGCTAACCACAGGTGGCTTCAGCGAACGGACTGCTCTTTCGACGAGCCTCGACATCGCGTCAGGGGTGAGACGAGAAACACGGTCTGTGGGCATATCTCCGGTATATGTTTCAAGAAACTTTTTGGGATTGTCCTCAAGTTCTTTAGCCAACTCAAGCCTGAGAACTTCCAGCGATGTCTCATAAACATATTGCTGGTATTCAGGAGAATCAGTATCGAGCAGACCGGCAAGCTGCCCCCTTCCCGCAGCAGCAAACCGCGAGCGCATTCCATGAGACCACTGCCTCAACTCAACTTCTTCACCGTCCACGACAATGGTGGCGGGTGCCCCCTCATAAGGATCAACACTCCTAGCCACATTTTGAACAATGGTCTCGAAGCGAGTGACGAGTTCTGGGTTCCTGAGAAGAGCCGGGGGAATCTGGCCCGATGATAGTAGGTTTTGACCTGCAACTTCTTCGCGAGACTTCCACTCTCTCTTTTCTTCGGCCTCGATGTCTCTCAACCTCTGTGCAGCTCGGGCATTTGCTGCATCAAACGCTTCCGGTAAAGACATATCACCAACAACAGAGTGAGAAACGATGTCCAACAAATAGCTGATGCCCCCGAGAGTCTCCCTCCAGGCTATTCCACCTATATATGCTGCTGCACCGACTCCTGTTTCTGCCATTTCACCAGCAACTGCCCCGGTGGTTCCTCGCCTGAAATAGTTCGATCCCTCGGGAACGAGTTCTCCTATCAGACCATCCAAAACCTCTTCTTTTGTATCTACATCCAACGGGTCTCTTTTGGGGAGTGGACCCACTGAAGCTCTGAAAGAGTCCTTGTACTGTGGCTCGAAAATGAACTCGGTGCCCGCCTTGTTCTTTATCATTCCCGGCAGAGAATCGGGAAACTTCCCCTCCTTCGGGAAAAACGAAACATTGTATTTAGGGGATGATTCACCCAGGGGAACTTCCGACATTGAATGGATATCCAAGTATGGCGCAATGTCTCTGAAGAACTCTTCCTCGCTTACACCTTCGAGAAAGCTCGTTTGCGAGACCATGACTTTGTACAACTCATCAAAGATCCAGGCATCTGAGTCTGCGGGGTTTCCATCTTTGTCCATTCTTTGATTTTCTGTAAGGCTTATCCGATGGTGGAACACCTGCCCGTTTCTCTCAATAGGTGGGTAGGCAGTCAGATATTGAGTCAGCGATTGTCTCGCCGCGAGGTCAAGCTTCTGGCTATCGTTGTAGGTGTCATATGTTGAGTCAGCATTAATCGTGCTTAAGTTATTATCGAGGAAGTTGTTCCAAATCAGGTTCGTGATCGAATCCTTGCCGGATTGATTCATATCTCCTAGTGCCGGATTGTCATTAACTATGCCAGAAATCACTGCTGTGGTTTCGGCCTGTTCCTTGTCTCCGCCCCTGCTAGCACCTGTCCCTCGACCAGCCCCCCGACCAGGATCGCCAACAGCGGTGGTCACCGCTTGAACAGAACCTTGGTTTGCCCTGGCATCACCGTAGTTGATGATCTCCTGCACCCGCTTTGGTGAAAACTGAAACCCGTCAGGCAATGCCTTCACGGGAATGAAGCCAAGGTCTCCCATAAGGTCTGACGCAGTTTGCCAAGCAGCTGGATCTCCCTCGTCCATCCTGTCGTTGAGAGCAGAAGCAAAGGAAGGCAACAGTGCCCCAAAACGATTTGAGATGCTTATGAGGGATTCAGAGTTAGCAACCAACAGCTCTGGTGGCATCAGGGATAATGCTTGATCGATGTCTGAGGGGCGAGAGGTCGCGTCTCCCAACACAGCACCAAGATTTTGAGTGCCCAGTGCGTTTGCTACTTGAGCAGCATCTCGACCGGCCCGGTCTGTTCTCTCCTGGGCCTTCGCTCCAACTGATAACGAACCCAATATGGTTTGAGATTCTTCCATGAACCCAGCGTTTGCCAGCGCACTGACAAACATTGTGGCTTTATCCAGGTCAAATCTGTCTGGCGAAGAATACTGGAATCCGATCAAAGGGGCAGGGGCGATGCCAAACGATCCGGATTCCGCCTGAGATATCTGCTGGGCAGTGAACCCCACATATCTAGCAGGGTTCTGCAAAATATCTCCACGAATATTCTCAACCATGTTCTTTGGCAGATCAGAAATACCACCAGTGCCCGGAGAGGCGAAGGCACCAAGGGCATAATCCATCAAACCCTCAGCCCCACGAGAGAAATACGATGATCGCATTCCATTTAGCGCAGTGGTCTGGACGGTCGATAACTCCCCAGCATTGATGACACCACGAGTAAGAAGGTCACCGGCATAGCCCAAGTCACGAGCTGCCTGGGCACCAGCGTCAGGCGAATCTCCATAGTTATTCAAGGCACGAGCATTGATGAGATCCAGCCTGGACTTGTCCACACTGTCGGACATTGCTTTGAGAAGGGGGGCAGGAGCCTCTCTGAGGGCATCTGTGCGAGTCTTGGACGCTCGGGACAAGATCCTCTGCGAGCGGGGCAGGAGACCCTCTGTGGCCTCCTGGTCGCCAACCTCGATATCGTCCACGAAATCCTGGTATATCTGGAACAGAGTAGCCTCTTGATCCATTGGCCCAAGATCCTCTTGGTTTCTCAAATCTAGGAGGGCTTGATCGCGGTGCATCACCGCAGAATCGTAGTTCGCTTTTGCTCGGGTTTCCCAAACCCCCTGATCCGCCTTCATCTGCTCACCAAGAAGGGAGATCGAGAGTTTCGTGGCGGAATCAGCAAGTTGCCCGAAACTTCGGAAAACTAAACCTGCTTCCGAACCGGGTAATAATGTGCGCCGGGCAGCACCTGCCGCACTAATCTGTGATCGAGGTATATTGATTGGCATAAAGACTCCTAGTCTTTGAGCAGTTCCAGCCCAGGCAGAAGAGATTCCGCTGCCCCGACATATCCCATACTACGCGACTGCTTTGCTTTCTTTCTCAAAGTGCTAGATTCAACCCTTGCCCCTGCAAGAATCGACTCCTGCTCCCGCATTGTTTCGCCGAGCGTCTCCATCATTACCATCAATGGTGAACCCGCTTGCTCCACTCCAGCGGCACCGAACCCGGCCATTTGAGACCCAGCAGTTCTTCGGCCCTTCAAACCAGCCACTCGACTTTTCTCTTCGCCTACCCGAGAAGTCTCTTGTGCCTGATCTTCAAAAGCTTTCGCTTCAGCTCGACCTGCTTGGATTGATGCGCCAGCACTAACCATACTGCTCAATACAGCAAAAAATGTGAAAGGGTTCATTGTGATCTCCTAATCTGAGTAACTAACCTCGATGGAGATACTCTGCATCTCAATCGTGTAAGGATTATTGTGCGTGATGTTCAATGTCGGACTGATGCCGTAAAGCCCAAGGACTGGCACATCTTGCCACCCATTGATTGCTTCTGGAGCTGGACCGCTAACCCACGGAAGTTTTTGCAGGTCGTACTTATCAACTTGCACTCCTCGTGTGTTATTCAGATATAATATCGCTCGGTCATAACTCCTCTTGTGCCCGTGTGTGGCTCCTGCGCGGCCCTCAATCTCCAAGACCACGGGAGCCATGGCGAAGGTAAAAGGAAGTCCCACTGTTGCAGTTGAGTAACCAGATACCGCAGAGCTAACATCTACTGTTCCTGCACCAGAAACTACAAACTCGCCAATGTAGTACACGGCATCCGCCACCACCTGAACAGTTTCACCAACCAAATGCGTCAACCCCGTGAGAGTAGTGCCACTCCCCTGAACGACCTCTTGAGAATCCAGAACGGCTGAATCAGTCAGGGACTCCAAATAATACTGGGTAGTGCCATCAACCACTCTGCTGACAACCATGTACACAGAATCATCCCGATTACCAACTACCGACGACAAAGCCGCAATATCGTGGACCCTATTTGTCCCTGTAGATTGATATGATGTCGGACTCCACCCAAGAACTCCGTTTTGCCGTCGATAGGTCATGAGATCAATAGAGGCATCATTACCCAATGAGACCAGGATAGGATCTGGACTATTGATGAAAGAAAGTTTCTTCACCCTCTTACCATTTGACCATATATGGTCAGCTAGGTCAGTAAGGTCCGCACTCTGATAGCGATTGCTGGATTCCGTATAAGCCATCTCCCTTATGCCTTGACCACCCCGAGGGATAAACACAACTGCCGATCCCACATGAATCGAAGAAGATGCGTTGCTACCGTACTTGCTTTGTAGATCAACTGATAGGTTCGTCGAAGTCAAAGGTTGGCCAGAAAGCATATACTCCGAAAGATCCGAGCCTACGAGCAAGTCTTGCTGAGAAATCATCCAGCGAATTCTGTTTCCAACATTGTTCGATATCTCAAACAATATCCCTTGGTCATCGTTTGGACCTTGCTCCCAATCGTTCTCGTCGCCACTGCGACTACTCACCACAATGTTCTGGTAGTCATTCTGGAATCCGGCCATGAAGACCCGGCCTTGGTGGCTTGTTCCAGCGGAAGGGAATCCGGTCGCGTGGCTGAATCCATACCCCCAGTTAAAGGTCGGACCATAATACCCCCTAGATGTTCCCTCGACGCACTCATAGTCGTATGCGTCTGTTCTTGCATTGCACCTCGCTCGCCCACCTGACGCAAATACAGCACCGCCTAGCGTTGTTGTTCCGCCCGAACCATCGAATAGAGTCTCGTGCCCTTGGGGAAGAAAGTCGCCAGTCGAAGAAAACAAATCAAAGTTCCCAGATACAATATTGGCACCGGGAGTGTCGCCCCGGGGGAATACCGCAACTTCGGGGATCTTCTCCCTGACCGGAAGTTTGGTCACAACGAAATCATAAGTCCCAGCTTGGAACAATGTGCCGTCATTCGACCAACCAGCACAATAACAAAGGGCAGTGTTCCCCACAGTATCTATCGAATGAATCCAAAGAACTGCCGTGTCTCTTCCTGGATCAGGAGCAGTCCCTCGTCGTGCTGTCAGAACCTTCCCCACATACGAGTTATCGAGGGTTGTAGGGATATTACTAAGCGTTCCAAATGCTCCTCGATCTGCACCTGACCACGCACACCCAGTCCAAGTTACATCAGGGACATACGGACCTGTCCAATCGGTAGGATCTTCACCCATTCCATTTGTGATTCTCCGCCCAGTGAAGGTTTTAGGGCTATTGAAATCTTCCATTCTGAACCAACAAGAAATACCATCGAACTGGTTCGCCCCCGAAACAATGCCATTCTCGTCGCGAGCCTTGGAGCCACCACCAAGTCGCCAAATGGACCCAGCATCTTCAGGTCTAAACAAGTCCTCTGTAGCTTCGACCTTGCACAGCGCACTCATCCCTACAAGGTTCTGGTTCGCAATCGGCTGCTCAGGCATCGAGATCCCAACCTTGGGCCTGTATGACTTTATCTGCGGAGAACCCCCAACTATCGGGGCAATGCCAAACTCATAAGTCGCAGGTGTTCCATACTTCTTCTCAAAGTAGAGGGGAGGAGTTTCTTCAGTGTAGATGTATACCCGATTATTGTGCTGGAAATGAGACACCACTGCTTCTGCTGATAACGCACCGAGAGGATGATATGCCCCTGTGTCATCAGAACTCGCCGGGTAAGGACCGTGGGCACCGCCGCCACCCCAGTCGATCTTCTCATCATCCTTATACACATAGAGTTTTCCGTATTGTGCGCCAACCGAATACGCGAACACGAGGAGATAATCTCCGTCAGCTGCTGCGTAAGGAACCAAATGCGCCTTCACATTCCCCTCGATAGAGTCAATGAACTTGGTGCCAGGACGACGGCGGACTCCACCCGTTTTTGTAAGAACTCCATTCGTCAGAGTCTTGCAACCCTGGCGTACTTGATCGGAAGTCCCCATTCCCAATATTCTAGGACTGAGTTCTCCGAACGAAAATCGTTCTTGAGGAATCCAAACCATCGTCTATCTCCTCGCATCAAGAAGCGATGTGGTGGAGAACATTCGAGGACTGCTCTCCTGACCATCCACTCCTTTGGCCGCAAGCAACGCATCGGCTGCTCTCTGCCCAATGTATGCTTGTTCCGCCGGGGGCTTGCCGAAGTTCGTTGCCACATGAGCTGCGAGAGCCAACCCCATCGCATGGGCAACCAGGGGCGACAGCAGTCCAATGTTGTCGTCGCCAATATCCATCACATACTCCAAGGATATTGAACTCTCATTTGACAGCAAACACCGCTTCAGAACAGGTGGAGTGGCACCGTCGCTTACAACTTCGATCTCCCATTGATTCTGACCCATCGAACCATTTGGTTGCATCGGGAAACCGTTTATCGTCAATGCCCTCAAATAATCCGTAGGGAGTTCAAACGCATTATTCCATCGAGATCCAGACGGAGACACTGCCGTGCCTCCAGAGTCCTTGAATGTCGAAAGGTCAATGGTCCTCTTCGCTCCATTCCAGGCATGGTCTGCTAGGAACTGCGCCCGGAAGCCACCTTCCCAGACTGTGTTTAGCAAAATCGCCTGTGAAGAACCATCGCTGGTAGTTCCAATAGTACCAACACCTAACTCCACCAAGGCTACATTCCAAATCTGTACTACTGTCACAACTTCTCCTTCGGTCAAGAGCGGGGCTAGAAGACTCGCTATTCCATCAATAATCACTTCACCATCTAATGTGGCGTTTAGTTCCGTACCAATCGAACCAATACCGTCAATAATAACCTCGGGGAACCAACGACTACCATTCCCTTGAACCACCGAAGAAAAACTAGAACAATCCGCAGAAGCTGACCCATCAAAGATCACCGAACCACCTGAAGCAGATGCCGAAATACCCATCGTCCCAGCAACCAACAAGCTGGAGCATAGAGTTATTGACACCGAATCAGTCACCAACCCAGTAACCGAAACCGGGAACTGAGACTCACTTTTGGGAACCACCGAACCATGCACGGAAACCGACTGCTGGAGGGGGTCGCTTGGACCCACGGGTTGTCGGCCAGCAGATACCACCATTGCCCCAGCGACAGACACTGATACACCAGGAATCTCTTTCGTGGCAGTTGTCTCAACATGAGCGATCATTGCCTCTAAAAGAGACGGACTCAAATCATTGGCGGAGTGGGACGCAGAAGCACTTGCTGATGCTGACGCTGAACCCTCAGCACTATATTCAATTGGGAAGGTGGCAGAGACTATCGTCGAAAGATACGCAGATCCTTCTCTCTCTCTCACCACCACTCTAGTAACAGTTCCAGCAGCAGATGCTGAGGCAGCTCCAGACCTAGACAGGTCCACCGTAACCGTCGAGGACGGCAAGGCAAAACTCGCCGTCGCAGTACCAGAAGAAGACTCCGTTGCTGTGTTGTCTGCGACTGGAGCGGCGAAGGTCGCCGCAGCAGATGAATCCCTTACTACTGTTGCAATGAACGACGACGAGGGTAGAGCAAAACTCGCCGACGCAGTGGCATCTGCACTCTGCAACACTCCTGCTGTGGCCGATGGTGCGGCGAAGGTCGCAGTTGCACTTCCTGATCGACTATAAGTCACCGCAGAAATCGACCCAGAAGCAGTCGCTGACGACGACAAGGAAGCAGACCCTACGCCCAAGTATTCTACAGAAGCCGTAGCCGAAGGGGTGGCGAAGGTTGCCGTGGCAGATCCGGAAGCCGCCAGCTCTGCGGCAGTGGTAGCCGATGGTGTGGCGAAGGTTGCCGTGGCAGATCCGGAAGACGAAAGCTCTGCGGCAGTGATAGCCGACGGGGTGGCGAAGGTTGCGGAAGCGGACACCGACTCCGCATCCGCCGAGGTTGCTGAGGCCGATGGTGCGACGAAGGTCGCTGAGGCGGACGCAGACTCCGACTCCAGCCGATTAGTGGTCGCTGACGGGGCGGCGAAGGTTGCCGTGGCAGACGCAGACTCAGCCTCAAGCCTGGAAGTGGTAGTGGTGGGAGAAGCGAAGGTCGCTGAAGAAGACGC
>Ga0255048_10002982_pt1 | contig 10495 bp, 10 predicted proteins | sample JV7_2_2_MG_FD_183619 | JGI IMG/M metagenome (GOLD analysis project Ga0255048, IMG submission 183619) | Seawater microbial communities from Jervis Inlet, British Columbia, Canada - JV7_2_2 | ecosystem: Environmental > Aquatic > Marine > Inlet | place: Canada: British Columbia | collected 2016-10-06
AGTAGGCGAAAGTGGAACCGTCGTCGTCGAGATAGAGGTCGAGTCGCTCGAACCCCTCGATTGACTCAGGAAGATCTGTCAGCACCACGGCGTCGTCTTCGGGCCCAACGCCCTCGACTGGATCAACCGAGGTCAGATTTGGTGGAGTCGCGTCGAAGGAAATGAACACTCGCTTGCAGAACGCTGAGCCGTCCTCGAGAAATGTCATGGCTTCGACGAGGGCACCGCTCACGTCGTCGAACGTCAACTCGGCCCGAAGCACGCCATCGCGAATCAAGCTGTATGTCATGGCCGATCGACCAAGGAACTGCGAGTCCATGCCGTCGTCGACCGTGTAGAGAGGCTCCACAGATTCGTCACTGCTGTCGACCGAAGCCGTAGTCACCGCGTCGCCCCCTCGAAGAAGGGTCCATCCACCCGAGCCGGCTGCCACCTCGAGGTCACCACCGGCCGTCGAGCCAATCCAGATGTCGCCACGATCTTGGGCAATGCGAACAACGGCGTCCCGAAGACCATCCGGGGTATTGCAGGAGATGATTTGCTCCGCGCTGTACGAAGCCTCACGGCTCCGCTCGAGTAGATCGTCAAGATCTGAGGCCGCAGCGACAGACGCGGGAATCACCACGATGACCGCGACAATGGCAACAAGCCGTCTCATTCGCCCACCAGATTGAGCTCAGGCACAACAACTTTGGCCGGGCTAAAAGCCGGGTCCAGCGATACCCGGGCACCGAACCGACTGCTCAAGTCATCAACTGACACGGCGGTCGGAGGTGGGGTGACCATGGCTGCCACCGCGATTACCAACGCGACAACGGCAGCAGCAGCGCCGACCCAGACACCACGATTTCGACGCAGTGGGACAACCACGCGATCGGCTTCGGAGACGATGTTCTCAGGCAACTCGAGAACGGGGAGGGACCGCACGGCAGCCCTCACCTGGTGAAACTCCTCCAGCTCAGCCGAGCACTTCCCACAACCCGACAGGTGCTCCAAGAGACCGGCCAATTCCTGACCATGAAGCTCACCGTCAAGGTAGGCGCTGATCTGTTCCGAGGGATGACTCAACCCAGAATCTCCTTCAGAATCTTTCGACCACGATGGATACGGCTACGGACAGTGCCGATGGGGACGGCCACGGCATTGGCGATCTCCTCATAGGAGAGCCCAACGATGTCACAGAGGACAACGGCTTCTCGAAACTCAAAGGGGACCTCGAGCAATGCCTTTTGGATATCGTCTCCCAGCGAGACTCGGGCGTATGCGGCGTCAGCGGACTCTGTGGATGCAAGATCCCAGCGATCGACCTCGTCGGGGAGTGGAGAGGTTGGGCGTCGCTTTCGCTTCCGAAGGTCGTCGAGAAAGGCGTTTCGAGTGATACGCCAAAGCCAGCCTTCGAAGCTGCCAGGCTGATAATTGGCGAGACCCTTGCGAACCCGGAGCAGGACCTCTTGGACGAGGTCGTGGGCATCATCGGGATTACCGGTGAGCCGATAGGCAAAGTTGTAGATCTTCCGTCCGTAGACACGGGCTACCTCTTCCCAGGTGAGTGGGACGGACTCCACCATGGAGACCTACTCGGAGAACGACGCCTGTCGGCGTCTAGTTCCTAGGAATCGGGAACTTCTGAGGAGTCTGACGTCCGCGTGTCCGGGTCGTCGGTTGAGGTCTCAGACATGTTGGTGTCCGGGTCGTCCTCCGATGTCCCTTCATCGATGCCTTTGCGGAACTCCTTGGCGGAAGCACCCAGTGAACGGGCGAGGTCAGGAAGCTTCCTCGCCCCAAAGATAATCAAGACGATGAGAAGGACAATCAGTAACTCTTGTCCTCTTAGACCGAACAAATCATGCCTCCTTCGCCATTCATCATACCTCCGCTCGGCTCGGTATCACCCCGGCTATCCAAGCGCCATCGAATCGACAAATGCTTGCACGCGTTCTCTGGTGATGAAGCGCACTTTTGGCTGATGGGTTTCTATCTCGTGGATCATGAAGGGGCTGTACTTGTCGGTAACCAAAATGCCCCTTTCGGCACCCGATGAGTTGAAGTCGGCAAGGAACCGGCGTATCACCGCTTCTTCCAATTCGGGGTGCTGGCCCGGTTCATATGTCTCGGTGATGATGTAGGTGGAGAGTCCATCCTTGATGGCCATGTAGGAACCGGGGTACGCCTGCTCACTGACGCCATATCCAAACAACCTGAGCAGCGCCAAAACGAGTTCCGGTCCGTCGAGTGCGCCGGGGTCGACACCGTTGGCTCTCAATCCCCGATCAAGTCCGTTGGGAATCTTCAACTCATCGACGATTGGCCCGAGCTCGTCGGCCGGTGCATCGGACTTGGTGTCATAGCGAATTGAGTGATCGACCCCCTCTTCGAACGGAGCAGCAAACGGGTCGTGAGCGATATGGGCAAAACTGAGGGCTGCTGTTGCTGAAGGCGGTGGCAATTCGCCTGCTTCTGGGAGCTGATGTCGGCCGACCTCTCTCACCGGGTCTTTACCGGCAAATACGACGATGACCTCCACCATGTCGATCGGAAGTTCCCGGTTCTTTTCCCTGACGACCTCAACTGCCTGGTCCACCAGTAGTTCATTGAGAATCTCGTCGTCTTCTTCACCGAGCGGGACATCGAAGGTGACCCGAGCTTCCACATCGTGGACATGGAAGTCGCTCACCGGCGCCAGATGTCTGGTTTCTGCCTCAAAGAGATCGTGCATTATCGAAAGGTCGCTGCCAGCGGCTGTGTTGGCGGCTTCCTCGATCCGTTGCGCTTGACGTTTGCGACTTCGGATCAGGTTCCACACCACAAAACCGAGAACAACGATGACAAGAAAAAGAGCGAATCCATCCATCCCCGCATAGACCTTTCAATAGTTACGTCCGCCAAGTCTATTCAGGTGTTTGAGCGACTTCTCCGTCGTCTTCCACACCAAGCTCTGGAAGCTCGATTTCCGCCGTCGCCTCATCGGCTCCAGCGTTCAGCCGATCGATCATTCGTCGTTTGGAGGTTTCGGTACCAAACGCGGTTATGACGTCACCGGGGAGCAACGTGGTGCTGCCACTGGGGACCAGAACCTCTCGATTCCTTCTGATCGAAACCAATGTTGACCCTTCCGGCCAGGAGACCTCTCGTACCAATCTTCCGTCCGCAATCGAGCCCAAGGGCACTCGGAAGTCGTAGTACCCGGCACCCGGATCGGTTCGTTGCGCCAGACGCATCCGGTGTAGCTCGGAGTCGGTAGACACAGTTAGTGCTTCGTGATATGCCTTAACGGCTTCCTCTCTTCGGAACATTCCGACCACTTCCTCGGGATTGTGCTCGGCGACCACAGGCAAACGACCGACGCCCAGGGCAGCCATACGCTCGAGCGCCCGGGACACGGGTGTACTCGGCGTGACTGTGACCGGCCGCGGGGTCATCACCTCTCGAACGAGCGTGTCAGGTCCACCGTCGGACCGCGAGATATCGGAGACGGTGACGATGCCAATAAGACGATCATCCTCCACTACCGGCACCCCATGTGATCGTTGCTTATTGAGCTTTACCTCGGTCTCTCCGATGGTGGCTGCCGGATCGACCGTGAACGGATCGGGGGTCATCACTGTCCCCACATCGATTGTGTCAAGGATGTCGACATCTCCAGCAGGCCTGATCCGAATGCCTTTCCGTTTCAGCGTCTGGGTGTAGACCGACTCCTTGGCGAATCGCTCCCCAAAGAAAGTCGCCAGTGTCGCCGCCAGCATCAACGGCACAATTAGCCCGTAATCGCGAGCCCCGGTGATCTCGAACACAATCAGTATCGAGGTGAGTGGCGCCCTCCCAACCATGGCGAACATCGCTGCCATTCCGACGACGGCAAAGGCCCCAGTGTCCAACTCGGTAGCGGTCCACAACGGTTGCATCAGACGGGCGAAACCGGCACCGAGGGCGGCACCCATGAAAAGCGAGGGCATAAATGCGCCGCCGGATGCTCCCGACGAGATCGTGAAGCTGGTGGCAACTGCCTTTCCCAAGGCGAGCAGAACCAAGACCCACCAGAAATCGCCAATTGCTCCGGTGGCGTCAGAGATGTTCTCGTTGAGCAATAGCCGGTTGGTGAATTCTTGACCTGTCCCGAAGAGCTGTGGTTCCACAAAAATCAGACCAGCTACCACCACGCCGAAGCCGACCGGTCGCATCCACGACCAGGTGCGGTCGTTGCGGTGGGCCACCGTTTCCAACCAGTCCAGGAGTTTCAGGAAGAAGTACCCGACAGCCACGATCACAACGGTCATCGCGGCATAGAGAATCAGTTCGGAGAAGCCATTCATGCTGTAGCTGCGAGCGGACAGGGCCAACTCCTCTCCGACAATCGTTTGTGATGTGATCGCTGCAGCCACGGACGCGATGACGATTGAGGACATGTGCCTGGGAGCGAACGAGGAAAGGATTACCTCGAGAGCAAAAAGCATCCCTGCGATCGGAGCGTTGAAAGATGCTCCGATTCCCGCACCTGCACCAGCCGCAACCAGGGATCGAACTTCGTCCTCCCCCAACTTGAATCGTCGGGATACCCACGATCCGACGGCCGCCCCAATTTGAACAATCGGACCCTCCCGACCCGCCGAACCGCCGAAACCCACAGTGAGGGAGGTGGCCAGAATCTTCAGGGGGACCACACGTTTTCGCATTCGACCGCCATGAATCGCTAGGGCAGTTATGGCCTCGGGAACACCATCGCCAGCCACCTCAGGGGCGAATCGCCTCGCGATCAACCAGGCGGACAAGAGTCCGACCGGGACGGTTAAGAAGATCCATGCCCTTCGAATGTCCCAGAACCCAACTTCATCTGGGTTGAACAATGGCTCGAAGAGTGGTTCGAGCAGGTTTCCGATCCCCTCGAGAGCTAGCACCAACCCGGCTGCACCCAAACCAACACCGACGCCGACGAGGGCTGAGAGCGCGAGAAACCCGCCAAGTCGTCGCTCGGCCAGGACGCCAACAGCTGGCACTTTTCGGATGCTGTCGAGGGGTTTGGTCACCGACGGAGAGGGTAGAACCGCCTGGTTCGATTCTCGCATTAAGGCTTCACAAAAAGGCACAATCGTCTCTATGGCATTTCGCAGCCACGTCGTGAGGTCTCTAGACCTGTCTTTGCCGTCGAACCGGCTGGTGATCGGGCTGGGAATGGTCGGATTGGCGGCGGCGACCGCCGTTGTTCTCACAGGGGGGCCAATGTCGGTTTGGTGGACACCCGTCTACATCGGGCTCATCTGGGCACTGGGCCGTGAAGTTGACCCTGATCATGAGAGCACTGCTTTGACTGCCGCAATTGGTGGAGGCCTGTGGGTGCTCGCCGGATTCGACACTTCGGCCATGCCGGCGCTACTTGGCCTTATGGTCGCCGGCAGACTCGTCCTCAACTCCACCGGTCGTCGTCCTCTCCTGACCGATTACATCGGGATGGGCGTTATTGCTGCAGCAATCTCGTTCACGCTCCTCGGGTGGGTCGGTGGGTTTGGTATGGCTGTTGCGATGTACATCGACGATCGCATGGCCGCTGAACATCGCCAGATGAGCGTTTTCTCGGCCGCTCTGACTGCCCTCGCCGCATCAGCGGTGGTGACTGCCTCGCGTGCGTTTCCCCAGGAAGTGCCAGATGCGCGTTCGGCGGTAGTCATCGGGATCGGGCTGGTTGCTCTCATTGCAGTCGTCAGGGAACCGGAAGCACCGGTCTCGGTGGTCGACTCCCAGATGAAGAACCTCCTTACCCTTGACAGGCTTCACGCCACACGAGCGATGATTGGAGTTCTCATTTTCCTGGCGGCGTTTCTCAATGCACCAGACTCTGCTGCCATGGTCCCGGCCGCTGCCGTAGTGGCTCTCGCCCTAATCGCCAACGAAGTGGAAAGGATCCGGCGCAGAGGCGGGTAGGTTCGGTCAGATGTGCCGATCAATCAAGAGACTCCGGGACGGAGCAGAAGCAGCGCCCCCGGAAGAGATCGAGGCCGCTGCGCTTCAGTATGTGCGCAAGATCTCAGGTTTCCCCAAGCCAGCAATCCACAACATCGAGGTCTTCGATGAGGCCGTCGCTGAGATTGCAGCCGCCTCACAACGGCTGCTCGACCACCTGGAGGTTCGAGGCGCGGCCAAGGCGATTTAGCTGAGTTCGGTGCCGATTGCGCCCATTTCAGCGTTTTGCAGCGCACGTTGGGCCGAAGCCACATCTTGGGCCGCAACGCCGACGCTCTTGAACACGGTCACATCTTCGCCTACCTGAGGATGGGTGCCTGTGAGCACTTCGGTCAGCGTCGTATTTGCCTCTCGACCTGCCTGGATCAGATCGCCGGCTTCAACAGCAGCGGCATCGATGTCGTCTACGACCACATACGCCCGATCCAGAAGTTCAGGTGGCAGTTCGACCATCTTGGGAGTGAACGCTCCAACAGCATTGACGTGCGTTCCTGCCCTCACTGACGATTCCGCAAAAAGCGGCGCATGAGAAGGAGTGGCGCACGAAATAACGTCCGCCACTGCGACTGCCTCATCGGATGTTGGGACAGCGACTCCTCCGACCCTTTTCGCCAGCATCTCTGCATTCGCCAACGTGCGCGACCAGATCAGGATCTCCTCGATCGGTCTCACTGCCTTCACCGCCTCCACCTGATCGAAGGCCATCGCCCCGGAACCCAACATGGCCAGGGTTGAGGCACCTTCGGCCGCGAGCAATCTCGTTGCCAGCCCCGAGACTGCTCCGGTCCTGATCGCAGTGAGGGTTGGACCATCAACAATCCCCAAAGGGCTTCCGTCACTTCCAAAGACGACAACTAGGCCAGCCGGATTCCCGGGGACGGCCGACACCACCTTGATCGCCATGTGGTCATCAAGACGGCCTGGCATGACGAACAGATCACCAACGGAGCTCCGCAACGGGGTTTCGCTGTCGCCGGTAAAGGCATGTTCCATGGCCTCGATGGCGTCGACCATCGGGAGTGCGGTCCTGGTTTGCTCGGCGTTCAAATACCGCATGAGTAGTGGCTCTACTTGGCTGTAACCGTGTAGTCGCCCATCTTTTCATCCCAGGTCAGGTCGATCAACCCCCGTGTCGCCGCGGCTTTGCAGAACTGGAGGAATCCTCCAAAACCAAACTTCTTCTCGCTAAACCCGGGCTGCTTCTTTCGGAGTTGGTTCTTCAAACCGGAAAGGACAACCGGGCCGTTCTTTCCGGCGAGGTCGGCGACAACCTCGCTGAGGAGACTGAAGGCCTGCTGTTCACCACCGCCGGCCGCTGAGAACTGCACGACTGGGTCCCCGCGCCCCGGGCCATCAGACAACTCAATGAGCCCATCGGATTCGAGATGCCGCAGTAACTCCCCAAAACCCCGGAAGCCGTAATCGGCCTCCGAGAAGGTGGAGTCCTTTCGGAGCACGGCTCGCTTCAACGAGGAAGCCAGAACCGATCCCTGTCCTGACCGCTCCAACCCTCCAAGGGTGGTAGTGATGAGGGTCTCCAGCTCGGGAGCGTCCTCGGCGTCATCACCATCGTCCGCTTTGGTGGTCTTGTTGCTGCGTTGATCGACCCCTTCCAGATTGTCGTAAAAGAGGAACTCGTCACATGCAGGCGGTAGCAGGGCGGAAGTGGATCCCTTGACCCCGACTCCAATGACCTTCTTGTTCAGCTCTCGCAGTTTGTGAACTAGAGGCGTGAAGTCCGAATCACCAGTGCAGATCACAAATGTGGTGACGTAGTCACGTTCGAATGCGAGTTCTATCGCGTCCACTGCCATCTTGATGTCAGCTGCATTCTTTCGGGTAGTCCCCATTCGTTGCGGGATCTCGATTAGCTCGACATGGCTACGAGTCATCGTCTGACGGGCGTCGCTGAACATCGACCAGTCGGCGTAGGCCTTTCGCGACACAACCCGGCCCCGCTCAGCGAGTGCGTTTGCGATCGGTTCAAAATCGAATTCCATGCCGCCAAGCGCATCCCTTGCTCCAATCGCCAGATTCTCGAAGTCGACGTATAAGGCGATGCGTTCTTCTTCCATAGTGGGTGAATGTAGTGGGCATCCCGTGGGTGACCTCCCCCCTGCAGCAACTTCGACCGGGTCGATAGGTTGAGTCCGAATGGGATCCAGGCCATGTCCAAACGTGTAGAGCTACGGATGCATGGGGTGTCAGGCACGCCTCCAAGAGAACTGCTCTATTGGGAGCCCGTCAGCTATTTGTTGCAAGGGGAAAAGGTCGCTGGTGACACCAAGACATGGGAGCGCAATCGTGATGATCGCTCTACATCCTCAACAGAATCCAAGGCGTTCCATTGGGGCAGTCTGACCTCGGGGTCGAAGCTGACAGCCTTTTGGATTCTGCTTGCTCCTTTTGCCTTCGCAAACGTTGCTGGCTGGATGGCCGACGGCACGAAGCGGACCCAAGCATTTCTTCGCGTTTCATCTCTAGCAGTTACCACGCTGTTCGTTGCCCAAGCGTCGGTGATTGGTGTCGACTACGTAATGCAACTCGTCGCAGGCGGTGCTCTAGCCGAATGGGTTGCCCATGCCGCGCCTGCAGCTTTGGGGATCCTCATCTTCATCGGTGGTTGGCGATTGTCGACAAGGTCACAACTCGCTGGGTTCAGTCTTGGAAAACAACTCTCACTTGTTTTTGGCACCACCAAGCGGTCGCTCTTGCCAGACCCGATCATCAAAGAGTTCACACCGGATAGCGAAAGAGTCGACCAACTTCTCGCCGACCCGGCACCCGGAGCCCGATTGCAGAACCCGAAGCTCTGGATTCAACAGCCTGTCCTTCACCGTCTGCGACGTCTCCACCTATCAGCAACCCTTCTTGTTGTGACTGTTGTTGTGAGTTGGGCCTCCGAACGCCAAACCATCGCTTGGGTTGCATTGGCACTGCTGACGACGATCGCCCTCGCTGTGTTCTTGACGGCAAACGATCACCATCTGAAGATTTTCGCTGTGGGTGTTTCTCAGGTTGTCGTCTATCCGGCATTCCTGATGCTCGTCCTGGCAAGCGCACTGACTCGTCCCGAGCTTGCTGAAGCCGGTAAGGGCGCCACAAGCACCCATCTCGTTGTGTTCCTCGCGGCGGGGGCTGTCTTGGTCTTTGGGTTTGCAGCCCTCGTCAGTCAATGGACGTCAGAACACAAGAGGTCAGCTCTTCTTCCGATGGGCGCCACAACTATTGCAATGTTCATGGGAGGTGCCCTCGGTGTTGCCGCGTCGTTGATGGCAGAAATTGCGATCCATGCCTGGGCGCCTCAGTTGATGACCAGTCAGGCCAACCCGTTCCAAATTGGAAATCAGTTCGTTATTGCAGACGCACAAGTAATGGCCAACGGTGGGGCTTGGACCTCGATTGCGATGCTGACCTTCATTGTCGGAATCGCCGGAGTCGCCAGCGTTCTGACATTCGAATCGCGGCGAGACTTACCGGCAAAGAACGAAGGCAGGACGTTGGCAATGCTCACCCGCGTTACCCGCAAGGCGCGGGTTGTCATTTCCTCAGCCGGGGCGATTGGCCTGGCCTTAGCCTTCTTTGGTGGTCTCACCGCCTGTGTGACCACCGACTGTCGCCCGGCTGGTCTCATGCTGGACCCGGAGAACCTCTGGATCGCCTGGGCCCTGACGGGCGTTGCCTTGCCGTCAGTAATGGCAATATCAGCAGCGGTCTGGCGGGTGAATATCCTGTTCTCGCTTGTGTTTGGCGCAGCGTCGGTAGGGCTCCTTTGGTTGGTCTGGGTCCCGGAGCCTCCATTCGGAGCCTTCGAAGTCCCTGGGGCTGGCGTGACTGTCGACATCAGCACGCTGGTCGACCTCGCCTTTTTCTTAGTCATCTTTGGTATTGGCTATTCGATTCTGAGGAGCATCCTCGGCGGCTTAGGAGATCCCGAGAAGAGACGCAAGGTGGGTGTCCTCTGGGATATCGGATCGTTCTGGCCCAGGTGGTTTCATCCTCTTGCACCGCCGGCCTACGGGCCGTCAGCCGTTAGACGACTCCGAAGTGCGCTCCTCATTGAGCGGAAACGGGCACACACAACTGGTCGTCCACTGGTGCTGTCGGCTCATTCCCAAGGTTCAGTCATCGCCGCTGTGGCATTGAGCATGACGTTGGCGAAACCAGACGGTTTCGTCACTTACGGCGCGCCGCTTGGACATCTCTATCACAGGATATTTCCGGCAGTGGGAGTCGACGATCTGTGCGGTCTCGTCGACCAGAAGCTCCGCGATTTCCTCGCCGACCCTGATGACGACATTCGTCAATCGCACTGGCTAAATCTTCGACGGGCGGAGACTGACTACATCGGGGCTGACGAGGCACCTGTTTGCACAAACTGGTTGGTGGAGACCGGAATTGGACACTCGTCGTACGAAATCACGCCAGAGTTCTGCAAAGCGCGGAAGGTTTCGATCGTCAGCACGACGCCATTGCCCGGCACCGTCCCAACAGACTGCTGGGAGACTTAGAGCCTTTCTGACGTGCGGATCTACGATTGCCG
>Ga0255048_10002985_pt1 | contig 10492 bp, 17 predicted proteins | sample JV7_2_2_MG_FD_183619 | JGI IMG/M metagenome (GOLD analysis project Ga0255048, IMG submission 183619) | Seawater microbial communities from Jervis Inlet, British Columbia, Canada - JV7_2_2 | ecosystem: Environmental > Aquatic > Marine > Inlet | place: Canada: British Columbia | collected 2016-10-06
ATTTTCACTTCCGTTGGTGACTCTGGATGGTTTGCATCAGGCGGAGGTGGGGGCGCAACCTCTGATGGATCAACTGTAGCTGGTACTGCATCTTCAGGGGGTGGAACTGACGGGTCAGGATCAAGTGACCACAGTTTGGCAGGACAAGCAAACACTGGAGGAGCTTCAGGGGGTGGTTATAACGGCAAAGGAGCTAGGGCAGGCGGTTCTGGTGTAGTAATCATAAGATACAAATTTCAATAAAGGATAACTAAATGTCTCATTTCGCAGAGATTAACAGTGATGGTGTAGTTCAAAGAGTAATAGTAGCAGAGCAAAACTTCATCAACTCTGGTGCAGTCGGTGATTCATTTAACTGGGTACAGACCAGCTATAACAATAACTTTAGAAAACAGTATGCTGGTACAGGCTATACTTATGATAAAGTTAAAGACAAGTTTATAGCTCCACAGCCATACGCTAGTTGGGCATTAGATTCTAGTGATGATTGGCAACCGCCTACGGCTTATCCTGACGATGATAAGATGTATACTTGGGATGAGGATACCACTGCATGGGTTGAAGTTACTGAGTGATACGCTTGTACATAATTTTATTGCTGACATTCTCGACAGGATGCGGAGTTTTAACTAATTTTGTAGTTAGTGCCTCCGGCACTGCGGCTAGCAATTACGCTGAAAGAAATATTAATAATCCTCAAGGCGAGGAGAAGCCGTGTGAAGGGGGCAAATGAAGTTGCAAGTTTCATTGAGACAGTTGGAATACCGCTTGCAACAGCCTTGGGCTTGGGGGGAATGCTTTGGTGGTTAGTAAAATTCGTATTACAGTCCATCGTGGAAAAAATCACAGAAGCTCAATCACAGACTGAAGCAGATATAAAGCAACTGCACTTAATAGTAGTTCAACTTATCGACAAGACTACAGTCGCCCAATCGGACTTAATTAGGTTAGATACCATGATAAGAGTTCGGTATGGACTAGCTCCGGATGAAAGACGTATTGGCAGAAACCCTGACGGGAAAGTAAAATAGAACTGACAAAGTGCAAAAAGTATACTCAATTAATCTTTACGAAAGTTTACGATGCCAGACGCTAATGTTATTACCATCTCAGTTCTCCTAAAATATATATGGTTACCTATGCTGGGAGCGGGGGGATACTTATGGAAGAGCCTGACCAAGCAGATAAACGACAACAGCAAGGCGTTAACGGCGCACATCATTAAGGACTCACAAAAGTTAGATAATTTTGTAAGCCGCAGTTATATGCAGGACGATATCAAACCATGGATGGGCAGGATAGACACCAAGATGAACCAACTGGTGGAACAGACAGCAGACGTTATTAAGAGGGAAGAATACAAATCCGACATCACGGCGTTGAATAATAAAATTGACGCTGTAAAAGATTTGGTGCGGAAATGAAACGTTTAACCCCAAAAAGGAGGATCGTCAATGGAAAAGCTATATAAGTTCTTCTGGGATGAGAAGTATCATCTCATTAGTTTTTGTCTAGGCTACCTGACATACGGCCTAGCAAGGTAGATTTAATTTGAAGGGAGTGGTGTTATCGGGTACGCCTTGCCCTTCCTGACTCCACAACCTTCTTGAGCCACGTCGGGTTTTTCCCGGCGTGGTTTTTTAATTTGAGGCGACATGAAAAAGCTATTAAAAGATAAATTAAAATCTCTTGAGAAACTCGATGTTATAAAAGTGGAATGGGTGGACGCAGAGAAAGACGAGGGTGAAGGGTGGACGGATATAGAACAAGCTATATTAGGCAAACAAAAATATGTCACGGCCTCCACCGTTGGGTTTTTTATAAGTTATAATAAGGAACTGTTGCGTTGCACTTCGGACTATGATAGAAGTAACGACAAGATTTATGGGACGAATGACATACAGTTATCTAACATAAAATCCATCACGAGGTTGATAAAACATGAGGAACATCAATAAAATAGTCATCCACTGCTCGGACTCCAACTGGGGGTCGGCGGAAGCTATTGACCAATGGCACAAAGAGCGAGGATGGGATGGCATAGGGTATCATTATGTTATCACTAACGGCTTTAAAACTTTCACCTCAAAATATACGCAAGAAGATGACGGAGTTATACAAGACGGTCGACCAGTCGAAAAGCAGGGCGCCCATGTAAAAGGCTACAATAAAGATAGTGTCGGGGTGTGTCTTATTGGTAAAGAACATTTCAGTAGCGCACAACTTTACACATCACTGCCTAATCTTCTCGCTATTCTGATGGTTAAATATAACGTGAAGGTAGACCAAGTTATGGGTCACTACGAGTTGGATATTGGTAAGACCTGCCCCAACCTAAATATGGAGGGGGTTCGTCTCCAGATGGGGGACATTGACTTATGATCGGGGAACACGAATTTAAATTCGAGGAGTGTCGGGTGTATACGCCGGACGGAAAACTCAAGAGAACATATAGTAAAGAAGAAATACACAAGCGCTACTGGGAAGGGTTCCGGCTGGAGGGGAATAAATTCTCTGTCGGAACGGAATCTCACGCTAAAATATTTAATCCTAACAAAAATATATTCACAAGGAACTGCGTGGAGTGCGGTAATTTGTTCACCACCAACCACCTAAGAGCCAAAACGTGCGGCGAGGTGTGCCGAACCGCCCGTAAAAAAGAACACGGACGCATCAACTCAAGAAAGCAGGCCCAGCGAAAAAAGGCAGAAAAAAAATAAAATAAAATAATTTACATTTTAAGTTGACACCTTTTAAGAAATCGAGTATAAAGAGACTGTCAAATTTGTTAACAAACGTCGCCGTAGGAACACTGAGCAAACTGGTGCCGGGTCGGGCGACCAAAGTACGGCTCGAACTTATTATGGTGTGTGGGGCATCAGGTTTGTAACCCCACTAAAATAACCTATAGAAACCTAACAGGAGAATTAAGGTGACAGAAAAAAAGACTACACCGCGAAAAAGAAAACCCGCCAAAAAAGACAGTACCTCCACCGAAGAAAAAACGCCCGCCACAGAAGAAGACCGCATAATCTCCGCGTATTATATGATGGCGCAAGTCGTCGAACATAATACCATGATGATGAAAGCCATGATCGACATGATCCTCATAAAAGAGGGCACATTGGCAGAAGCCCCCACCGAGCCGGACGTTCCGTTCGTTCCCGTCGAGGCTATCGGCGACGACAAACTCAAAACGATGTTAAAAAGCGTCTACGATTGTGCGGGGAAAGAAACCGCTATGAAACTTCTTGCATCTCATAACGCAGAAAAGATCAGCGAACTTGACAACGCAATGAAGGAAGCGTTCGTTGAGTGCGCCCGCCAAATAATCAAACAAAAAACGGGGGCCATGGATGAACGACAATAAACACGCAAGACTTTCCCCATCGAGCGCACACAGATGGATGGAGTGCCCCGGTTCAGTGACTCTCGAATCGGAGTTCCCCCAAGATAAAACTTCAGAGTTCGCCGAGTACGGGACAGCGGGACATATGCTTGGAGAGATGTGTCTTATGCAAGATTTACCCGCGAAACATTTTAAGGGAAAAATTCTCAACAAGTCCATTGAATTTCCCGACGGATTTGAAGTTGATGATGAGATGGTTGATGCGGTTCAGATGTACGCGGACTACTGCAATAACATCCAAGGAACTCTTGCATTTATAGAGAACAAAGTTGACTTCTCTGAATGGGTTCCCGAGGGTTTTGGCACTTCCGACTACATCAAGATAAACACACAAGCAGAAACCAATAGCATAATAAATGTAGTCGATTTAAAGATGGGCAAGGGTGTCAAAGTCCACGCTAAAAACAACCCCCAAGGTATGCTGTACGCTCTAGGAGTAATTAGCGAGGAACAGTTCTGGGACGACGACATAGTCAACATCGTTATCGTTCAGCCTCGCCTCGATCACATTAGCGAGTGGGAGATTTCCGTAGCTGATCTTTTAATCTGGGCCGAGCAGGAAGTCCGAGTCAAGGCTAGTGCGGCGTGGGAGGGGAAGATGGAATTCAACCCCGGTGAGAAGCAGTGTCGTTTCTGCAAAGCCTCCGCAACGTGTACTGCGTTAGCGAACCAGTGCCTCGAGTCAGTGCAGGAACTTTTTTCGGATATATCTACTGGAGGCGACCTTAAACAGATACACAGTTTGAGTAATTCTGATGTAGGGGCGCTTCTAGGAAGAGTGGGCGAAATCACCAATTGGGTGAAGTCACTGAAGGCGTTCGCTTTTGAACAGCTTGAGCAGGGCAACCCGATTGAAGGGTACAAACTGGTGCTAGGAAGATCAGGTAATAGGAAGTGGACGGATGAGAATTCTGTTGAAACTGTTATGAAACGTAACGGATTCAACAAAAAACAGATATACAACCAAACAATGGTCACGCCCGCTGTAGCGGAGAAGATGTTGAAGGCTAAAAATATTTCAACGACCCAAATATCCCATCTCTGGAATCAACCGGAGGGGAAACTGACGATCACAGATAGCGCAGACCCGAAGGAGGAAGTTATACCTCTGTCGAATGTGTTTGGAGTGATCGGGAACAATGAACGATAGGAGTGGCATAATGGCCGAACTAACGGACGCAGAACGAGCATCATTACAAGTAGTACTGGGAGAAGAAAAATCGCCTATGAGAATATCGTACGCGAAGATATTCACCCCAGAAAAGAACGACCTGTCAGGTAAGGACGAATACTCTTGCATGGTTTTAATCCCTAAATCAGATACCAAGGCGGTAAATGCTGTCAAGAACGCCATTATGATGGCGATCAAAGGCAAATTTGGCGACAAAAAGCCAAACGGTCTCCGAATTCCGTTGCGTGATGGGGATAAGGACGGGGACGGCGGTGTACCTTCGGGGGCGCAGGCAGGAACATCCCCGTATGGCGATCACTACTTTGTGAACGCCAAAAACACCCGGAAGCCCGGAGTGGTAGATGAGTACAATGTAAAACTCATCGACTCCAATAAGCTGGTATCAGGCGACTACGTCATAGCCGCTTTAAACGCTTTTGGTTACAGCAACAAGAGCAAAGGGGTAGCGTTTAGCCTGAACGGTATTCAGAAGGTTCGCACAGGTGAACCATTGGGCAACAGCTTTGACACCGACTCGGTGTTTAAGTCTTTAGCTCCGCAGGAAGTCGCCAAAGAAACTGACGACGAAATGTTCGACTAATTGCAAGGGACATATAGACCCCTCTATATGTCCCTTACTTTGCCTCCCCTTACATTCGAGGATAAAATGACACTACAATATATAATTCTAACAATCACGGCAGCTTTAGCATTTCTCACAATTTATTTTTTGAGACAGTAAAAATGGTTAGAGTATCTATAGATTTTGAAACATTCAGCGAGTGTGACATACGCTCTGCTGGAGCATGGGCTTATGCCATCCACCCCTCAACTAGAGTACTGTGTATGGCATACGCATATGGAGATGACGAGGTGCAGTTGTGGACTCCGGAGGATGACCTGCCGGACTTTGTGATGAACCCGTCGGGCTATCACATCCACGCATGGAACTCCTTTTTCGAGTGGGTCATATGGACTCACGTCCTCAAGATACCCCCTCCCCCTATTGAGCAGTGGACAGACACCGCCGCTCTCGCTTGTGCGATGGCATTGCCTCGGGCTTTAGGACAATGCGCTATTGCGCTTCAGCTTCCTCAAGACAAACAGAAAGACAAACGAGGGTACTACCTCATTCGTATGCTGTCGATTCCCAACGAGAAGAACGGAGACCCCACACTTACACAGGAGATGTACGACTACTGCGTTAAAGACGTGGAGGTGGAAAGAGAGATTTCAAAACGTCTCTACAAGCTGAACCCAACCGAGCGAAAAGTCTGGGAACTGGATCAGAAGATCAACCTCCGTGGCGTCAAAGTTGACAAGCCAAGCATAGGAAAGGCTCTCAACGTGTATGCCATGGCCCAAGAAGATTTAAAAGGACGCTTAAAAGAGCTTACAGGACTCGATAATCCTAATAGTCAGAAGCAATTTCTCGGATGGCTCCAAGATAAGGGCGTCTCCGTGGAGAACACACAGAAAGCTACCTTACAAGAGGTACTGCTACATGAAGACACCCACGGTGTCCATAGAGCGTTAAAACTGAAGATGTCCCTGTCCAAGACGGCTCCGAAGAAATACCAATCTATGGCTGACAAAATTGGAATTGGCACACGATTACATGGAAACGTTATGTATCACGGTGCCAGTACGGGGAGATGGTCGTCAACGGGGGTGAACCTCCAGAACATCGCACGGCCTACGCTGGACGCAAATTGGTGTATCGAGGCTCTGTTCCACGAAGACCTGAAGCTGTTCGAGATGACCGATACTGACCCGATGGAGGCGTTGAGTAGCTCAGTCAGGGGTATGCTCGTCCCCGAAGATGGACATAAGTTCATCGTAGGCGACTATAGCTCCATTGAGGCACGGGTGCTGGCATGGCTGGCGGGGCAGGAGGACAAGCTGGAAATATTTAGAGGGGACGGGCTGGTGTATGAAGATGCGGCTTCTAAGATATTTGGAATACCTGTAGAGGACGTGACGAAAGACCAGCGATTCCTCGGTAAGATAAGCGAACTCGCCTGCGGTTACGGGGGAGGACACAAAGCCTTCCAACTCATGGCGAAGGTATACGGGGTGGACATCAACAGGGAAACAGCGGAGAAGATAAAACAGCAGTGGAGGAACGCTAATGAGAACATATACAGCTTCTGGTACGACATAGAGCGGGCGGCCAGACACGCCATACAGGGGAGGGAAGTTCTAATCGTCCGAGGCATCCAATTTGCGAAGTACAACAACTTCCTAGTGTGCAAACTCCCTTCTGGGAGGCATTTGTACTACTACCACCCGAGGGTTGTCATGGAGGATAGATTTATGTTCAAAACACCTGCGGTTGGCGACATCCCCATGATGCAGTATTTTTATTCCCCTGAAGACTACCCCTCTCTGAAAGCCTTTTATGCTCATGCGAAGGAAGCGAAGGCAGAAGTTAAGGACTTCAAAGCCGTCAAGCTATTTTACTGGGGCGTTAACTCCAAAACCCGTAAATTTGAAGAACTAGTCACATACGGAGGAAAGTTGGTAGAAAATATCACACAAGCCGTAGCCCGTGATATAATGGCAGAATCAATGTTAGCACTGGAGAATAATGGATACCCCATTGTCCTCACGGTGCATGATGAAATCATTTCGGAGGTAGTTGATGGAACCGTTGAAGAGTTCACCCAAATCATGGAAGAAGCCCCCGAGTGGGCAAGCGGATTGCCAGTCAAAGTCGAAGCATACGAAGCCCACCGATACAGAAAATGACACTTGGGGAGGTGAAGATATTGAGCCAAAATACAACCGACGGCGCGAAGAAAAAAGTAGAGGAGCAGTCCCTTGGTACGAAAAATACGAAAGAAGACACTGCGCCCACCATTACTCAAAGTCACTTCAGCAAAGTGATGATCGAAGTAGTGAACAAGGTTAACGACAGCGATGACAAAGATTCGGATGCCACAAAACGGGAGAAGCAAATTAAAGACCGCATAAAAAATGTATGACTAACTATTTAAAACATAACGGCAGACGTTACTAATATGAAAACTAAAAAATCAAACGTACTGGATTCTATGATTAAGATTCCAGTTAGTAAACCTACACTATTACACCAATGCGGTACATGGTCTATTGTGTACCCGGCTGAATATACTTCTAAAGGGGGGAAGGTCTTATGAGAAGTACTTTTATAAGTGTTTTCGCGGCGTGTCTAGTTGTGGCGCTTGGCAATAACGCGGTGATCGAAAACTATCGAGGCACAGGAAATAACTCTGGCTCTGGATACAAATCTGATGGTATCGGTGGGTTAAGGGGCACAGGAAGAAACCTTGGCTCCGGCTACAGGTCTGACGGTAATGGCGGGTTACGAGGAACGGGAAACAACCTCGGGTCTGGGTATAGGTCTGATGGTAACGGCTGGTTAAGGGGTACAGGGAAAAACCTCGGCTCTGGATACAGGTCTAACGGCAATGGCGAGACAGTAGGGACAGGAAATAACTTTGGGTCTGGATACAGGTCTGACGGAAATACAAAACACTTTCTGCAAAGGAGATAATATATGCCAACAGGGAAAGGAACATATGGTGGAAAACTAGGAAGACCACCTGAAGAGCAAGAGTCGCCGAACGGAACGAAAAAAAGAACTGGCGACCCAAGGGTTCCAGCGGTTCCATCAGCGCCCAGAAAAAGAAAAAGAACACGGGAGCCGATAAAGAAACTCAAATCTAAAAAATCTATGTATCGCTAAAATTATGAGAGAGTCTTATATCGAACTCAAGACCACACAGTTCGCTCAAAAGATGGGGTGGACGTCGTTCAAATGGACAAGCCCATCGAGTCGAGGGGTTCCAGATAGACTATATTTCAAAAGGGGCAACATAAAGATTGTTGAGTTCAAAGCCCCCGGCAAGAAAGCATCGAAGAGGCAGAAGGTAATTCACAACCAATTGCTAAAACAAAAATTTAAAGTATATATTGTCGACGGCATAGACGCCGGGATGAAACTTTTTGACGAGGAATACACATGAGAGAAGGAGTTATGTGCCCCTTTTGTGGGCACCACGGTGAGTTAGAACACGCGCACGGGAAAGCCCAGTGTGGCAGGTGCAAACAAATATCCCCTGAAGAAGAATGTTGTCAGGGTAAACAAATAACAGGAGAGAAACAATGTTCGGATGGGGAGACGCAGTCAAAGGAGTTACAGATTTAGTAGGGCAATTCGTTGAAGACAAGGACAAAGCCAATGAGCTTGAAGCTAAAATAAAAAACAAACTTCTGTCATTGGAACAAGAAGTCATAACAGCGCAAAGGGATGTCATTGTTGCCGAAGCGAACAGCCAGAGTTTTTTGGCGAGAAACTGGCGACCCATTATGATGTTGACATTTGTGTTTATAATTGCTAATAACTACATCTTCTTCCCGTACATCTCCTTGTTTGGTGGAGAAGCAATCAAGTTGGAAATTCCAGAAGATATGTGGTCACTGCTCAAGATAGGTGTCGGCGGGTATGTCATGGGCCGGAGTGGAGAAAAAATGGTGGAGTCATACGCCAAGAATAGGAACTAATGCCACTTAACGAAGATGAGGAAAAAAGACTGAAAGCCGAAGTTATGGAAGCCCTTTTATGGGCCATCCGTTCACTCGAGTACGGAGGAGAAGTAGAACAGACGATGCTTGGGTTTATTAACAGGCTTCAAAATGGGGACGAGTGGTTCAGAAAGCCAGAAATGGAGGAAGAACCCAGCATGGATAATTGCAACATATGCGGGGACGAATTCATAGAACCACTCTCCCCTGAAAATATGCAGGAAATTAACAAAGCCAAGATGACAAATAAAGCTGTATTCCCCGTGAGGGTATGCGGGGGGTGCTATGCTAAGATGGACGCACGTTCACCGTACAAAGCAAGCATGAACTAAAACAAAATAAAATAAAATAATCTAACCTATCTAACCTACAAGGCGAAAATGAAATACACAGACCTACATAGTTACCAAGTTCGTATGATCGAATGGATGGTGGCGAATAAGCGCTCCGCTCTTTGGGCGGGCGTTGGCCTCGGCAAAACAGTCACAACACTCACCGCACTATCCCACCTCCTGCAACATAAAAAAGCCCAAAAGATTTTAATAATCGCTCCCCTCAGAGTAGCTAAATTTGTATGGCCTTCCGAAATAAAAAAATGGGATCACCTAAAAAATCTCAAGTGTACGGTAATAACCGGGTCAAAAAAGGCTAGGGAAAAGGCTTTAGAATCTGATAGCCCAATACACGTTGTTAATAAAGAGAACGTTGTATGGCTGGTAGACGAGATGGCGAAAACCCGACAATGGCCCTACGACTGTGTTGTTATAGACGAAGCCTCCAGCTTCAAAAACCCGAAGTCAAAACGCTTCAAAGCCCTCCGGCAAGCCCTTCATAAAATCGACCATCTTATCGAGCTTACAGGGACTCCTGCGTCCAATGGGTTAATGGATGTGTGGGCGCAAATTCATTTACTCGACCAAGGGGAACGACTCGGAAGAACTATGACCCGGTACAAAGAAACATATTTTCACTCCGACTACATGGGGTGGGTGTTTACTCCTAAAGAGGGAGCGAAGGAACAAATTTACAGCCGCCTTCAAGATGTGTGTCTGACCATGGCAAAAGAAGACTACCTCGAGCTACCCCCCGTGAACATAAACACCATTTACCTCGATGTTGAAAACAACATTAAATCGCAGTACGACGAACTGGAAAGAACATTTGTTCTCGAAATACAGGATGAAACAATCACCGCATCGCAAGCCGCAGTACTTAGTAACAAGCTTCTTCAGTTTTGCGGTGGGGCAGTTTATGATGAAAACCGAAACATTGTTGATATCCACGATATAAAGATTAAAGCCCTTTCGGACATAGTGGAAGAAATGGCGGGGGAACCTCTGATG
>Ga0255048_10002987_pt1 | contig 10490 bp, 31 predicted proteins | sample JV7_2_2_MG_FD_183619 | JGI IMG/M metagenome (GOLD analysis project Ga0255048, IMG submission 183619) | Seawater microbial communities from Jervis Inlet, British Columbia, Canada - JV7_2_2 | ecosystem: Environmental > Aquatic > Marine > Inlet | place: Canada: British Columbia | collected 2016-10-06
TTGCTTGTGCCATTTTCAGCAGGTAGCAATTTAGTTATAGTTCCGTTTATTTTTAGGTCTGACATAATTTTATTATTTATTGGTTATCGTTAAAAATTGTTTTGATTTCATCTGTCCCTGCTGGCAAGCTTTTTATTTTACCCTGCTTTATCTTTTCATCACAGATCATCATAACCCATGTTGAGAATGAGTAAGCCCCTGAGAGTTCATCTATATACAATGCATACTCTGTGGGAACAGAAGCTCTTAATTGGTGTCTTTTTTTTGTTTCTTTCATAATTATATTTCCTTTTTATCTGCGAGTCTCATAAGAATGTCATCACATATTCTAAAATCAGATCGTGAACACGACATAACTCCAGCGTAATCTACAAGCTCATCTATTAGTTTTATCTGCTCATCTGTTAGTTTTACTGAGTAAAGAGGCTCTACAAGCTTCTTAGGGGTGTCTATCCTTCTAGCTAATTGCCCACGTTCTACTTTAAATCCGTAACAGCATTGTGATACCTTAGTCCATTCTGAATACTCTGAATGAGTTTCATCACCAGCTTGCAATGTGTCACCTGCTTGTAATATTTCGTATAGTTTCTTCATAGTTATCTTAGTTCATAATTACAGATTAATATTTCTAGCTCTTTTACTAGGATGTTAATCTTAGCCATACGCTCAATAGCATAGCTATGATCCTTTGGTGACCAATCGGTCATCACAGCAAGCTCATTAATAATTGCCTCTGTTCTTAATTCTTTTTTAGTCATAGTTTAATTAGTTATTATTTATTACTTTCTCTTGGAATAGTTTTATTATCTGTAAGTACGTTTCCCTTACTGTCATTGTCTTATAAAATTCAGTCATCTTTTCACTGAATAATGTATCACCAGCGAATCTGTCCCAATTACTAGAGTGGTCCGCTGCTCGCATGTAATAACAGCCTCCACACAAGTCTGATACTTCATTGCGGAAGTGGTTAAATAGTCTTTTGCTTTTCATAGTTAATCCTTATTTAGTTGTGCCATATCGTGGCGTTATTAGTTCAATAGAGACACACAATAGACTTATTTAAGGCGAGTCAAGCCTTTTGAGTAAAATAATTAATAATAATCTTGTAGTATCGTAAAAGGCTTGTTTTATAGAGTTATAGTTCAGCTTCACTTGCGAGTGAAAGCAATCAGTTCTTATTAGTTATAGGCCTTGGAAATTAGTTACTTCCAAGGCCGTTTTTTTAGTCTGGACGCAGACGGGGCGAGTAATCGCTAACAGCCCACCCACACCTCTATGGATCATGGATCTAAATAAGTGCAACAGGGTGGCCTGTATTTATTTATTGCCTTAATATTATTTTACTGATTGTATTTAATTATCGTAGGGAGATGCGAGTTGGAGGCATAGTGACCTCGGACTTGCTTGTTTGCAAATACTCTCTTAGGGGGTGGCTCGGGCCACTATCCATGAAGATCCCAATGGGGATGTATGAAGGGTAACTTGCAAGGTTCGAGTCCTTGTCCCCCACTTTATTTTACTGTAGGCTTGACACCGAATACAGAATCCCTATGTTTGCTTATGTTCCGTGACAGGATCGAAGAATTTATGTGATACGTTTAGCGACTATCAATAAAGCCCAAGTGAAAATACCTGTCACGGTTCACTTGGGCTTTTTTTATGCCCTGACTTATTTAACCGTAGGCGAGGTCGAGGTGACACAACGGGTGAGTAAGTCTTCGGTTATCAGGATTAGTCAGTCCTAGATATAAAATACTTTATAACCGTAACCACGCTTGAGGCCAATGCTGGAAGTCAACCGAGCCAAGTAGTTACGACACGCTTAACAACTCAGAACTCATCCATGAAACATCTGATACAAGCCATAGTTAGTTTCCTCACGGGACTAACTGTACCCGCAAAACAACTAGAATCTTTCCAGAAACACACTAACACAACCAATTAAAACTATGAGTAAAATATATATAATACAATGCAATGAATACTATAAAGTAGGTATATCCAAGAGTCCACGTTCAAGACTCAAACAACTACAGACTTCTAATCCTTATGAATTAAAGCTTAAAAGGACATATAAACTACCCAGTCCAAAAACATCCGAGGCATTAATACATATGATGCTCAAAGAGTACCATGTCAGAGGTGAGTGGTTTAATACTGAATTAGACGTTATTAATTCAGTTATTGAGTCATTGTCAGATTTAGATTCAGAGGGTATAAAGTACGCTGAAAAACAGATGGCCAAAAAAGGTGACTCAATAATTAGTAATCGCAGACAGAAATACTTAAAGCGATCAATTAAGGCAGAAAATGAGAGAGGTGAAATTGAGCTTGATTGTAAAATGATAAAGTCGTTTATGACTAAGGGCGTAGGGCTGCCTAAGTGGAAAGCTAACATTTTAGGCGTTAAATACCCACTTAAAAGGGGCTGGTTTAAGAAGATTATAGGCAAAACAATATCAAATAATAATTATAATATATTGATGGGCGTGGATTAGAAAGTCCTCTATTGCCTATTACCAAGGGAGATTATTTTATTGCCTTACTTGTAATGGTACTAATACTTCCAAATAAACTATAACAAATAACCAATAAATAACTATGAAAGCAGAACTAACAAGGAAACAACATCTACAGTTTGATTTAGCTGGTGATGCATTAAAGATACTAGTCCAAGAGGTAATGACTGAGTGGGCTAAGGAAGATAGAGAGAATTGGAAAAGCCATACTATCTTCCAGATCCATGAAATACCGTGGAAGTATATGAACCTAATAGGTAAGATGTATGATAAAGACCCAAAGGAAGGGCATTGCTTTATTTGTGAGAGTGGTAATGGTGGGATTCAGGTTTATGGGACTACAGATGAGACATTTGATAATATTGAAATATACCTGTCACGGATAGATTCTAATTATGGCAAAACGGTGGAGTTTGACTGGAAGACATTAATTGACAGATGCACCAAATACCATACAGTGGGATAATATTATGAAAGATTTGTACCCCTCAGATTCAGATGACTCACAACTCAGAAAACAGTTTTCAGAACTTATCAGACACATTGCTAAACTCAAAGAAGCTGCCGATGAATGCGACCAAAACTATCAACTTGCAGTGGAATGCATCGAGGAGGCAAATGAGATTATTAAGGAAACCTTATATTTCATGCAGGAAGAGACAAAAGGCGAAGATTTCGGAACTATCATCATTGCTCTTGGGTGAGCTTGATTAGTGGGTTATTTATTTCCCTGTCTGAGTCCCAATGCCAGTTCGGGTTTTGGTCACATTTAATATATTTTGCACCTCGCCCCATAACGGTATGCCCTGTAATTCTTATATCAATATTCCTCTGGCTGAACTCATGCAATACATGCATACAATAGGCTTCTGTTTTCTTAAACGCTATCCTACTATCATCAGTCATTATATAGCAATCACCCGCATCTAGTAGGTCATTGGCGTATTTAGTTAATTTTGGATAGGTCATTATATCGTTTATCTAGGTTATAATATATATTCCCTAAGTATTTGTGTTCATCATCGTGTATTGCAGAGTGAAAATCAGAGTCTAATTGGTTTTTCATATCACTAAATTGATCATCCATTTCATGCCACATTCTTATTAGCATATCAATATTATTAATATCACTAGCCATGTCCTTTTTGCTGTTATGTATAACGTGCAATAGATCCCTCATATGCTTTTGCATAAAGCACATTACATTTGCTATTTTTATATGATTATCAAGTTTTATAGGTTCATTCATCCCACTCGTATTCTGTAAATGTTGTGGCTTTTTTGTATTCCTCGGCAGTCGGGTATTTCTTAAATAAGCCTTTTAGGTGATCTCTATGTGATAATTCACCTGTATGTTTTTCTGTGCCTGCAAGGGTCATGCCTTTCCACTTCATATAAGATACATTAATTAGTTTTTTATGTCCCTCAATTTCTTTCTGTGTGAGTTCGCAACAATACTCAAAGAATTTGTCTAGTAGTTCGGTGTCATTCATCCCACAGCCCGTCTATTTTACATGCCTGTTCTTCCCACATTAATTCCCATGATAGGTGTTCAGCGATTCCTTCATGTATAATCTTATCTATAACTTCATCTACCCACTCGTATGTGCTATTTTTCATAATATATCTGTTTTAATTATTACCATAATAAATAATGCTGCGATTGAAAGCAGTAAAACCTGGTAGATTGTCGGCTCCATTATTTCAGTCATAGTTTATTCTCCGCTATCCATTTGCCTAGTCCTTGGTGTTTATACTCCACAATGTAGGTTTTTGGTGTCTTATCAAATACCTCTTGGACTGCCTTATTAAACTCCTCTTCTGTTAAAGCCCCTCTTTCATGTGGTGGCCTCATAGGATTAATAATAGTAACAGTCTCTAGCTTGCCCTTAGACCCCTCTATAAGCCCGCTGACAGCCTTTCCGCCTATTGTTGAGGCTAAGAGGCATGAAAGCCCTCGTTTTAATGCTGTGCGTCTATTCATAATATTTGATTAGTTCTTAATATATACTGATAATATGTCTCATTGTCCCTCTGTGTTTCAAAGGGAATAGTTTTCAAGATAGGATTATCCTCGATTTTCTTTATTTTATTATTCATTTTCTGTTTTACGTTCTTAATTTTCTTAGTTTTCTTTATATATCCTTGCTTTTTAGGCTTTTTTACTAGGTCTTTCGGTGGATTCTCTAAGTATTTTGCAATAATAAATCCCCTGTTATAGTTAGGTATCGTATCTTTTCTAATGTAATTATCAATTGTGCTTACAGATATTCCAGTAATTTTGCCCATTCTGGATTTTCTCTGTTTTATTTGGCAACCATCGAAATAATTATTTAGTTTTTCCCTTACTTTTCCCCATTCATCCATTATTAGATTCTCTTTCTAGTTTCTTAATGCCTGCTAGAAAAGCATCGCATTCTTTTTTTAGTTTCCTGTTATCAATGCATGTAAAGGCTATAAGTGCAAGCAATGATGCATGTTTCTCTTCTGATTTTCCAATTAGTATTTTCATTATTAGTTTTTGTAATTAGATAATTCCTTGAATTTATAAGTTTTTATGCTACTTTCTCTAAAATGCCACTCCAAGTAGTCTTGAAAATCAAGCTCATTTATAAAACTATCTTCTATTTCTATTAGTTTGACTATACATTCATAAGGGCTTCCAAGTTCATCTATTAAATGAAATACATTCTCTGTATTTACCTTACTTGCATCATGCATTGTATAAGTTTTCCCGTCCGCTACAAATCTCCATTTAGCTATTATCATTTTCATTATTTCTTATTCCAATTTCCGTTTTTCAGTTTATCAATTTCCAATATCAATTTACAGTTTTTCTGTTCTGATTCATTGTAATACTCTCTTAGTTTTCTGTTTTCCATTATTAGTTCTGTATTATCATTCAAGGATTTAGTCAGTCTCGATTTAATACCAAAGATTGTCTCATGGCTTCTTATTTCTCTGTATTTTTCTGTTTTTGGGTCGATTCTCATTTATTAGCCTTCCTTATTTCTAACACAGCCCATCTGGATAGGCTTAAACCTGCTTCAGTGGCTCTGTACGACCATTTCTCCTTCTCTTTGGAGCTAGTATATAGATTAAATGATACTTGCGGTTCCTTGCGATCTTGTGGTCTTTTCCTTGCGTTAGAATTTCCAACTGGTGGACCTACTTTTCTGTTTTCTGTTTTCTCTTCCATATTAGTTTGTTTCTAGTTGATTAATTAGCCGATAGTCCGCATCAGATAGTATAATAATACATGGGTCACTCTTCATTAGTTCGGTCAAACATTCTGAATGATGCATTTCATCATGAACGTGATCATCGAATAAGTCTTGTAGTTTTTGCCTTGCTTTCTTGTTGTAGTCGGCTGTTTGCATATCGTATTTATCTATTTTATTTGAGTTCATATTAGTTTATTTCCTTTTCTGTTTCTGTTATTAGTTCTCTTGCTCTGTTAGTTATTGTTATTAATTCTCCTGAGTCCATAGGGTGAGTATTTGCAACGGCATTTATAAACGCTATTAGTTCTCTGTTTTCCTGTTTTAGTCTTATGTTTTCCTGCTCAAGCTTTACACTTGAGGCCATAAGAGAGTCTAGATATCTCATTCTATTTCCCCCCCCAGGCTTTCTATTTCCTCTTTAATTAGGTCCATTTTGCTGTCAATCTTGTCGGCTTCAATGTCGCATTCTGCATCATTGTATAACTCCTTAAGATTGTCATATTCCTCTTGTAGATCAGATAGTTCATACTCATAAGGGTTTAAGGGTTCAGAGCATTCAGGACAATTGCAAGGCCCTCTTGTGTCTTTATATTGTATATTCATATTAGATATTTGCTAGATTTTTGATTAATGCTGTAGGCTCTTCAACTGATTGCATATAGCTCTTATATTCTCCAATTAACTTAATAGTCATAAAGCTATACCACCACTTACCAGATTCTAACAGACTTGCGGCACATAGAACCCCATGCTTGTTGATAACTCCTATTTTCTGTTTGTTATGATCTTGTAGGGTAATAGAGCTTTTATTCTTCTTATAGTATCCAACGCAAGTTCCTTCTTTTTCAAATAAAGAATTAATAAACTCTTCTTCATTGGACGCAAATTTCTTATTATTTAATATTATCATAGTATTAATCCTATTAGTTGTTTATTATTAAGCCCAACACCATTTTAAAGGGTTTATTTTTCCCCCTTCATGTATAGCTACTGCTCTATTAATTACTGTTTTAAGGGTTTTTGCATTAGCAATAGCCTTATTTGATATATCAAGCAATCTATACTCCCCCACTTGATAGACTGCTACAAATTCCCTGCGGTGCTTTAAATGTTCACCGAAATATTTAGTATAATCAATCACAGTAGCAATCAAATCATTGCCTTTATATATAGAGACTGAATACCCTCCTTTACTATTTCTTAGAGCACTGTTTTGCGTGTAGTATCCTGGTAAGTTCTTTAGTTCTTTCATGGTATTAATTCTTAGTAGGTTGATTAGTTATTACTTAAGAGGCTCAAATGTAGATGACATAAAGATATAAGAATCCTTGCCCATTGCGAAAGACTCAAGCTCAAAGCCTTTAGACTCAAGCCAGTCCTGTGCACCGTCTTTACAACCATTGAAAGAATAGTTATAAGGGATAATCACAGTATGTTCAAACCTGTGTGATTTAATCTTAATGCGACAACCTCTTGAGTTGGTTGCTTGTAGCATGGATACTTCTATTGCGTGTAGGTGTTTTAAGTTTTTCATATTCTTATTATTTATTGTTATAGTTAATCTTATTTAAGTTAATATATAAGATAATGCATAATACTCATTGTTTGTCAAATTAAATAACGATTAATATCAATTATTATTTAACCCTATTATAATCACATTGACTAACAACACTTTATAGGTATATATATTTCACCATGAGTAATAATAATGAACTAACAACGACACAATTGACACAACTTAAGAATAAGGAAGCTATGCTTAAGGCTTTAGAGAAAGTCAATTCAGTTACGGCAGCAGCCAAGGCAGTAGGCATTGGAACGAAGACCCATTACAGATACATGAAGCAAGACCCAGAATATGCACTGGTGATTAATGAACAGATGGAAAGCTTAAGGGAACAGAGAATTGACCAGCTTGAAGAGGGTATAATGAATCAAGCTTTAGGAGTATGGGATAATGATAACAACAAGTGGACTCAAGCTCCTAATCCTATAAGTCAAATATTTGCCCTCAAGGCATTGACCAGACAATCACAACATCGCACCTGGTCAGACGCACCACCAGAACCCAAGCAAGAGCAACAAGACAAGGCACTACCTTTAGACGCAACTTCAGGGGATAAATTAAGAGAGCTGATGAAAGTGTTTGTAGATACTTTACCTGAAGCCAAACCAATAGAGCCTACAACGATCCAAACTCAAGAGAATACTAAGGAGTAGTATCAGTATACTACACAGTATAAGCATCAGTATTACTCTAATAATAGGGAATAAACTAATTACTCTATTAAGTTAGTTAATACTAGTTTCATTAATCACTCACATACTTACTATAAAACAATGTTCCACGTGGAACAGTCGGAGTAAGGGGGAGGGGGTTCGTGAATTTGACGGGTGGAAATATTTCAAGCGTTAACACTGTGTAGATTTTTTAATTTGGTAAAGGTTGTTTCTGAGTAGGACACTGGTATGAGTGTTTGTTAGTGCCTGCGTTGCAGTCATAGCAGTATGATATGCGTCATCCTTTGTTTCGCTGACTCAAGTCGGATGATAATTAGTGTGTTATTTGTTGTCAAGCCTATTTATTGTTGTGTTGTGTAAGTGTGTGTTGATGGTGTGTTTGTGGTTGTAAATAGTTAAATGTGTGAATGGGGTAGTTACCCTTAAATGTTGATGTTTTTTTGTGTGATTGTGTGGTTATTAAGTGTTGTTATGTAGTTGACATGTAGTTGTGTTGTTGTTTGTGTGTTGTTGAAATTTGATAAATAACTAAAAAAGGGGCTATGTATAAACTACTAACGGAGGCACAGGGCGATGAGTGATAAGATATTATACTTCAAACACGATGAGCGATGCAAGTGTGCTGATGGTAGCTATATAACTGTTGAGGTTGAGGCATGTTACTGGCCTAACCATGATGACATAGCCTTTGATTGTCACGCTATGGATGAGATTGAAAGTGCTGTATGTTACTACAATGCTAACTACTACATAGCCAAGGTCAAAACCCTTGAGGCTGAGATAATGGAATACAAATCAGAGACTATTATAATTGATGGGTGTGAATACACTATAGATAGGCTGATAAGGAATACAGCCAAGATCAAAACCCTTGAGGCTGAGAAGGAAGGCAATACCTACATAAAAGACATGGATACTTTTGAGTTGCGGAGTGCTTTGTTAGAGATAGCAGATAGGTTAGTTAAAGGAGGCACAGAGCGATGAGTGATATACCAATGGTAGAATACCTACAAGCCAAGCTGAAAACCCTTGAGGCTGAGAGGGACACTCGTGGCAGTTTCGCTATGGGATGGGATGGAGATAAGATACATTCTTTCGGTGATAGTAAATATGTCAGATTATATGACTATGAAACCCTTGAGGCACGCATCATAGAGCTTGAAGGTTTACTTAAAGGGATAAGAGAGGAAAATGTAGATGGATGATGATTTTAAATCATTAGAAGGACGTGTTGAAGCCTTAGAGGATGAGTTACTGGAATCTAAGATGAGTAAGTTATTCGAGAATAATGGTGTGAGTAGGGGTGAGAAGGCTTATGGTATGCGTGTGGGTGGTTCTAGTTGGAAGGATATACAGGGTGTGGTAGGTTATAATGGGTTGAATTTAGCTAAAGGATATGCTAGGAGTAATAAGATGGAATGGCCGATAAAACTTGATAAATAACTAAAAAAGGAATTATGAGTAAAAAGAAGACAATTAAGAAACATAAGATACCTGAGCTAGAGAAGGAAAGGCTATCTAAGTCATTAAAGGCTGTCGCAGAGGATGACGCACCTGAGCTTGGCGGTAAACTAGAGCAAAAGGTTGTTATTAAGCTACCTGAGAAGCCTAAGCGTCAGAAAGGCGTAACTTACCGTATGGCTATAAGGCCACAAGGTGATTACGAGGTGCAATGCAGGAAAGATAAGACTGATGCATGGACTGTTATCGGCAATGGGCGTAACAAGGAAGAGTGTGAGAGTGTGATAGCATCTATGAGAGAACCATTTATAGAATTATAATGAATAGTTTTGCAATAGGAGAAATGGCAATGGCATATAAAGATAATCAAATAGGCGTAAGAAACTCCCAATGGATAGTAGAGGATAATAACTTTAAGCTATTGGTTGGTGATGCGAATATGACAACTATACTATCAGAAAATGAGGCAATCGTTCTTAGGAATATCCTTGAGCGTATGCACCTACAGATGAGAAAACAAGAGAATAGATTATGAATAAAGATCAATTATTAGGTAAATTAGAGCTACAAGACAGTAGGCTCAAGGTGATGAATGAGCGTATGCGTAAGCTTACAGGGTATGTAGAGGATATAATTGCGGTTAAGAAGGGGTGGAACTCAGGTATGGCTATGCGTAAGATTGCTAAGGAGGCACTTGAGAAGTGATGGAAATTAGAAAACCTAAAGATCCCAATTGGCAACTTGAAATAGGCCAAGAGCCAGAGGGGCTAAAGACATGCCTTAGATTGCATTGGGATAATCCACCTAACAGATTCCAGCGATGGGCTATGGGGAAGTTTTTAGGGCTACATTGGAGCAGACTATGAATGAGGACGAATATAAAGCCATAATAGTAAGGCTAGAGCAGAAGATCAAAGACTTGAATATTGAGAATCATGTTAAGCAGCAGATTATCAACACACAAGAGGTGAAATTAGGTATTTATTTAAGAGAGAGGCGTGTATTGGGCACTATGTTCCAACATTCACGGCCTAAGCAAGAT
>Ga0255048_10002988_pt1 | contig 10489 bp, 9 predicted proteins | sample JV7_2_2_MG_FD_183619 | JGI IMG/M metagenome (GOLD analysis project Ga0255048, IMG submission 183619) | Seawater microbial communities from Jervis Inlet, British Columbia, Canada - JV7_2_2 | ecosystem: Environmental > Aquatic > Marine > Inlet | place: Canada: British Columbia | collected 2016-10-06
ACGGTGGCGGTATTCACGGTGCCTTGTATCCCTCCCAGTCCATCGAGGCGTTTTACGCGCATGTTCCGGGCCTCAAGGTCGTGATTCCTTCAACACCGGCTGATGCATACGGGCTACTTCGCTCCGCGTTGGAGGATCCGGACCCGGTCATGTACCTCGAACCAAAGAAGCTGTATCGCCTTGCGAAGGGTCCGATGCCGCCTGCAGGGCACTCTGTTCCCCTCGGCAAGGCCGCGCTGAGACGCGCTGGCAACGACCTGACGATCATCGCATACGGGACCATGGCGCATTTCGCCGTCGAAGCCGCTGACGTGCTGAAGGAGCGGGGAATCGATGTATCCGTGCTCGACCTCAGATCGCTCAAACCGCTCGACTGGCCGTCTATCGAGGCTGCGACTCGGCGCACATCGAAGGTACTCATCGTCCACGAGGACAATCGATTCCTCGGGTACGGCGCAGAGGTCGCAGCGCAGATCGCGGAGAAGTCATTCGAGTGGCTTGATGCACCGCCGGTGCGGTACACCGCCCCTGACATTCCCTCGTTCCCGTTCGCTGCGTCCCTTGAGAACCAGCTCTTCCCCACCGTTGACGGCATTGTCGAACATGCGGAGAAGCTCCACCGCTTCTAACCATGGACTTCCGACCAGCAACCCACAGCGACGTCGAAGAGATCGTCGCGTTCACCACCGATACGTTCGAGTGGGGTGACTACATCCCGCGACTGATCGGCGAATGGATCGATGACACCTCTGGTGTGGTGATGGTCGCCATCGACAACGAGGAGATCGTGGGTCTTGCGCGTGTCATTCTTCTTTCGGAGACCGAAGCGTGGTCACACGCGGCGAGAGTGCGGCCTGACCGGAGAGGTGAGGGCATTGCAGGCATGCTCGCGGAGGTACTCACCGAGTGGGCACGCCAGCAAGGAGCACTCGTCGTTCGGTTGCTGATCGAGGACGACAACGAATCATCCATCAGACATATCCAGAAACAAGGGTTCCGCAGGGTCGCAACCGCCATACGGGTGAACCGAGCGATCGGCGACGCAACGCCGAATCCGGATGGCAACGGCGGGCGACGAACACCCTCGGCGCCGACCGCCAAACCCGTCAAGGCTGCAGACGCACCGATGCTGGCGGCGGGATGGTCAACGTCTGAGTCGGGCAGGGAGTTGAGGGGCATGATCGCGCAGGGCTGGAGTTTCCACACCCTTACGGCATCTGAGCTTGTAGAGAGAGCGAATGCGGGCGAACTCTGGGAGATGGGCTCATCGTGGGCTGTCACAGGGCCGTTCGACGATGCATTAGATGTCTCGCTCATCGACACCAATCCGGAAGAAGCGTTCGACGCCATCAAGGCACTGATCGATTTGGCAAACGAGCGAGGTGCCGAAGCATTCTGGATGTGGATCGCCGACAGCGACTGGCTCATCCAAGCTGCACGCCGCGCCGGATGCGATATCACCCCCAGCGGAATCTGGTCCCGCCCCCTCTAACTGGCTGTTCCCCTCTTCTCTGGGCTGGGGTGCCCGCATACGGCAATGGCAACCCTGGGTTGTGGCGCCCGCATACGGCAGTGGGGGCCCACAGAAGGAGTCAGCGGGCTGCGAGCGCTTTGCCGTAGAACTCAACCGGGTGGCGGATCACGTATCCGTCGTCGAGAATGCGGCGGAGTTGCATCTCGCACCCTGCGTTGGCAGATGCCACGAGCTTGGCTCCGGTTCTGTCAACAGCCGCAGCCTTCTGCCGGCCGAGTTCTGCGCTGGTCTCTGGATGATCAACTAGGTACGTCCCGGCCGCGCCGCAGCACAAACCGCCAGCATCAGCATCGACGACCGCATACCCGGCAGCTCTGAGAACGGCACGGGGCTCGTCGACGATCCCCTGACCATGCTCCAGATGACACGGATCCTGAACAGCCACGATCTCCCCATTCGTTGGCAGCGTAGGGAGGCGACCATCGGCGATTGCCTCGGCAACAATGTCGCTGACGTCACGCACCTTTGGCCCGAGTTCCGCGTCCGCCTTGAGATGCGCGCCACAGCCAGCGACGTTCACAACGATCAGATCAGCGCTACCGAATGCGTCACGATTCCTGCCAGCCATTCCATCCGCATCGGCCACGTATCCGTCATGGGCAGCAAGAGCTCCACAACAGGTTTGCTGCCTCGGCGCATCGACGCGATAGCCAGCCGCAAGCAATACCTCAATCGTTGCTTTGTGAACACCGGAGAACCACGCGTCGGCGACGCATCCGGCGAACAGCGTTGCGGTTGGTGCATCGTCGGAACCCCAGCTACCGCCCTTTGCGGTTCGGTTCGGGACGGGGAGTTTCCGAAGGCCACGCGACGGAATGCCGAGACGCTGTCCAACTCCGATACCGATTGAAGCGCTGCGGAGCAGAATCGGATTGGTGACCGCCGAGGTGACTGCGAACCTCCTGGTTCGCGACGGCGACAACACAGTGACCTCAGCGTTGGCACTCTCGATGATCCGCCCGAACGGCACCATTGAGGGGCAAGCCGTCTCGCACGCCCGACACTGGAGACAGAAGCCGACGATATCGCCGAAGCGCTCGTCCACGGCAGCATCACCTCGGTCAACAGCTTCAATCGCCGCAAGTCGCCCCCGGGGCGACGCCGTCTCGTCGCCAGTGAGCCGGTATGTCGGGCACACGGGAAGGCAGAGTCCACACGTAACGCACGAGTCGAGATCATGACGGTCAGGCGGCTGCGCGATGGTCCAAGCCATCACACGCCTCCAGGCAAGACACCCGGATTGCAGATGCGATCCGGGTCGAACATCGCCTTCAGCCGGCGTTGGATTCCGATCGACTCTGGGACCTGAGGCATCTCAGGGATCGACCCGCCGCAGGACTCCGTCCACACCCGAAACTCGTCAAGCTGTTGCTTCGCAATGCCGTCCCATGCTGCCTCGACCGCACCAACACCGTGTTGGGCAACGAACCTCGTCGCGCTCGAGGCCTTGATACGAGCCACGGTATCCGGAACAAGTCGTGGAGGGATGTTGACCACGCGCACGACCTCCCCCATCATCGGCTCAGGCCATGAGAACCCCTCGTCCTCACCCGAGGAATCCGAGATGTGGAGGAACCCACCGGCCTCGGTTTCGAGCGCAGCTATTGGCTGATAGGCCTCGACTCGAGCATCAGCGACGTTGGCGACGCTCACTGTCCGGCGACCCTTCGGAATCGGCCATAGCTTCAGTGATACATCGGAGATGAATCCGAGAGCTCCCCGAGAGCCGGTCATGAGTCGGGGGAGGTCATAGCCCGTCACGTTCTTGACCAGCTGCCCGCCGGCGTGAACGATCTCGCCGTAACCCGTCACAATCGTCGCACCGATCACCCGATCGCGGGTCGGCCCGTACCGAAGCCTCCGGTATCCCGAGGCACCGGATGCCACGACACCACCAACGGTTCGGCTGCCTGTCGTCTCCGGAAGTACAGCAGTGTGCCCGTGCTCGCTGAGAACTGCATCAAGTTCTGTGAGCGTCGTGCCGCATCGGACGACCACCGTGAGATCGTCTGGCTTGTAGTCCACAATCCCCATGAGCTTCGACGTCGAGACCACTGTGTGTCCGTCGGGAACGGGACTGGTCCCGGAACCCGTGAACCACAGTGGAAGTCCCGTGAGTCTCGCGTCTGTGATGAGGTCGACCACATCTGCTGTCGATTCAGGTGTTGCGACACTCATAGTCGGACACCGTTCGCATCGAAGCATCGAGAGCCCTCCGGAAGCACTGTCCCCGGGTTCATCAGTCGTGACTCATCGAACGCGTCGCGCACCCGCGCCTGGGCGTCGAGATCCACATCGGAGAAGACAAGGCCCATGAGATCCCGCTTCTCAAGTCCAATGCCGTGCTCACCCGACAGGGATCCCCCAGCATCGATCGAGACCTCAACCATCTCCCTTGCAGCAGCCTGTACGCGGTCGAGGAGTCCGGGCTCCTTCGAGTCGAATGCCACAAGGGGATGCAGATTCCCGTCCCCTGCGTGAAACACATTCAGCATCAGAAGCTCGTACCGATCCCCAATCTCGTAGATCTTTGACATCACGTCCACGAGCGCTGTCCTTGGAACGACCGTGTCATGGAGGTAGTAATCCGGTGCGGCCTGGGCAACAGCACCGAAGGCAGCCTTGCGCCCCTTCCAGAGCAGTGCCCTCTCGGCAGCAGCTGTCGCCACCCTCACGGCCATCGCGCCGTGTTGCCGCGCGACAGATTTGATCGTGTCGACGCCAGCGGCAACGTCGACTGCCGTACCCGTGACCTCGGCGAGGAGGACGGCCCCTGCGTCGGTTGGGTATCCGGCATGAACGAAGTTCTCGACTGCCTTGACCATGGGAGCATCCATGATCTCGAGCGCAGCGGGGATCAGGCCCGCAGCAATGATCCCCGAAACCGTTCCAGCTGCGCCGTCAATCGAACCGAAGCCGATGAGCAGTGTCGCCACATCGGGAGCGTTCTCGGTGAGGCGCACAAGCACTCTCGTAACGAGCCCAACGGTCCCTTCAGACCCGACGACAATCGCTCGAAGGTCGAGTCCCGGCTGATCAGGGGCTTCGCTTCCAAGCGTTAGGATGTCGCCGTTGGCGGTCACGAATTCAACGGCGACGATGTGGGCGATGGTCGTCCCGTCCGCGAGACAGTGCGGACCGCCGGCATTTGTTCCGACGTTGCCGCCGATCGTGCACGCCTGCTGGGACGACGGGTCAGGGGCGAAGTGAAGCCCCATCGGCTCGAGTTGCTTCGACAGGTCCAAATTGATGACTCCTGGCCCAACCCATGCGGTTCGAGCGAGTTCGTCGACTTCGTGTATCTGGTTGAGCCTCGTCAACACAATAAGGAGCCCAGGCTCGGCGGGGACGGCGCCACCGGCGAGTCCGGTTCCCGCTCCTCTGGGCACCATCGGCGTGTTGTGGTGCTGAGCGATCTTCACAACTGCAGCGACTTCGCTAGTGCTCTCGGGAAGAACGGCAGCGATCACATCGCCGCTCGTGACACCCGCATCCTTCGCGAACACCGTTCGGTCGAGTGGGTGACGGAGGACCCTATCGGGACCCAGCAGGGCATTGAGATCGTCGATCAGCGTCATTGGAGAAGGCTAGGCAGGTGGCAATTGCCCTGCGACTCCGCTCGTGGCGAAGACTCGATGTGCCACGGACAGGGTTCCTGGGAACTCGTCGGCGAGCAGCTGGGCAAGACTCGAGTCGAATCGCTCGACCTGATCCGGCTTAAGGGCAGAGCCGACGCCATTGCAGGTGCGGATGCGGCCACGCCATGCCTCATGTGTGAACGGAATGTCGACGACGTAGCTGAAGCTCTCCACGCCGGTGAACCCGCCGAGGTCAAGTGCCTCAACGTGTTCGGGATGCACGCCACGCCACCCTGCCTTCGGCCAACCAGGATTGTGTTCGAGAATCAGGTCCTCGGTTCGGCCAGCGGCGGTACCGGGGAGCGGGAGGTAAGAGAAGCTTGCGATCATGAGGCGACCGCCAGGGACGAGAACGCGTGACGCTTCCGCCATTGCTCCATCAGAGTCGAACCACCACCAACACTGGCCAGCACTCACGACATCGAAGGAGTGCCGAGACAGCCCCGTCGCTTCGGCGGATCCCTCCACGAAGCTCGCCGAGAGACCACGGGACGCTGCCGTCTCGCTCGCGGCCGCAAGAAGCTCCGGTGCAATGTCGAGACCAATGGCATGGAGCCCACGCTCGGCGAATCCGAGCGCAAGCGAGCCGGTGCCTGTTCCGAGATCGAGCACTCGTTGATCGGGTGCAATCCAACCGCGGCCCAGCAACTGCTCGAAGAAGCTGTCCGGAAAGCCAGGGCGGAACTGCTCGTAGTCCGCGACCGTGCGCCCGAAGTCGATCTCTCGATCTTCGTGATCCTTCATCGCTCCTCACTCCATTCTGTGGGTTCTAGACCGGACTCAGTCCGGTCTAGAACCCTGGGTTTGCGTTTCCTCACCCCAGGCGCCGCCGCCTGGGGTGAGGACGACGAGTTCGTCGCCAGGCTCGACTTCGACGGTGCACTTGGAGGGGAGATGGGTGCGGTCGCCACCAGCGCGGATGAGCCAGTCCTCTCCGGCAGCGCCATCGCCTCCCCAGACAGACCCCATGGCACCGTCAGTCGTCGCTCACCCATGAGCGACACCGTTGCAGGTGCGTCGAACCGGATGCCACGTTCGATTCCGTCGCCACCCTGATACGCCCCGGTGCCCCCGCTGTTGGTGCGCAGCTTGTACCGGGTGATCGTGAACGGGTAGTGAGCGTCGAGCGATGTGATCGGCGTGTTCTTGGTGTTGGTCATTCCTGTCTGGATGCCGGACTGCCCATCTCGCCGCGGTCTGGCCCCCTGACCTCCGGCAACGGTCTCGTAGTAGGCGAAATTCTCGTTGCCGATAAGCACGTTGTTCATCGTTCCCTGCCCAGCGGCCGGCACTCGATCGGGTGCGAACGGAGCAAGTGCGCCGAGCATGGCATCCGAGATTCGCTGCGACGTCTCGACATTTCCTGCGGCGACAGCGACCGGAGCGACAGCATCAACGATCGAACCGGGTGTCGTCACCAGCCGCAGCGGTCGATGGGCGCCTCCCGTCGCGGGGATGGTCGGGTCCGTTGCGACACGAACAGCGTAGGACAGGCATGAGCCGGTAACCGCTCGCACCGCATTGATGTTGCCTTGAACCTGGCCAGCGGAGCGACTCAGATCGGCCACAAGCTCATCGCCACTTACGGTGATCTCCACGGTTATCGGGATGAGGTCGCCCTTCCATTCCATGTAGTCGGAGAACTCAGCAGACCCATCCGGGAGCGCAGCAATCGCAGACCGCATCCGGCGTTCTCCGTACGACATGAGGCCGCCTGTCATCGACCGGTATCGGGCAACTCCGTAGCGTTCGATCAGGTCGGCGAGCCGAATTGCGCCAGCCTCATTGGCACCGAGCTGCGCGGCAAGGTCTCCCCGACGTTCGGCAGGCGTCCTGGTCGCAGCGAGGAACGGCTGGAGAAACGCTTCGGCCCACTGCGAATCCCTGACCGCAACCATCGGAGCCACGACGATGCCCTCCTGGTCGACCCTCGTGGCGTGCGCTGGCATCGACCCTGGAGCCTCGCCGCCCACATCGGCGTGGTGCGCTCGGTTCCCAACCCAGGCAACGAGTTCACCGTCAACGTGAACCGGACGGACAAGCGTGAGATCGTTGAGATGCGTGCCGCCATGGAACGGATCGTTGACCGCGTACTGGATGGATGGCTCAGGCTCCGTTCCGAATCTCTCGATGACCGCTTCGACCGACGCCGGCATCGACCCAAGATGGACGGGTATGTGTTCCGCCTGGGCCAGCATCTCCCCCTCTGGCGTGAACACAGCCGCTGAGCAATCCACACGCTCCTTGATGTTGGGCGAGAACGCAGTGACCCTCAATACAACGCCCATGTCCTCGGCGATCGAAGACATCTGATTCCGCATCACCTCGAGTGCGATCTGGTCGATGCTCACCACGTCACCTCCATCGCCCCGGACCCAGCGATCGTCGCGCGATCCCCGGGAACAAGGTACGTCGTGGCCTCACTCTCCTCGACAATCGCTGGCCCCTCAATGATGTCGCCGATCTGCAATGCATCCCTGCGCACGACCAGAGCAGATACAGGTCCGGTCAGATCGATGACCTCTCGATGCGTGTCTGACCTCTCCGCCGTGGCCCGCCACCGGGATACATCATCGATGTTCAGCGCCGGACGCGCCACGGCCACGCCGCGCATCGCAACGATCTCCACGGGATCGTCGAGGCGGTTGAACCCGTTTCTCTCCCGGTGGATCGCATCGAACCTGTCCCGCACGTCGACGAGCACCTCGCCAGAACTCCAATCTACCGATATCTCATGTGCCTGACCGAGATAGCGCACATCGACGGAGAACGAAACCACGACATCGGTGAAGCCTGCACGGGCAAGCGCCGATCGGACCTCGGCGTCGAGCTCCTCCGCTGCAGCGTCTATCGAGGTGAAATCCTCTGACGCAACGAGGACTGCTCGCGTAGCATCTGACCTCGGCGGCGCGAGCAGCAGACCGACAGCTGAAAACACACCGCTGAATGGGGGGACGACAACCCCAGCCATCCCCAGAGACTTGGCGAGCGATGTTGCGTGGAGCCCACCCGCTCCCCCGAACGCAACGAGCCGCGACCCCCTTGGATCGGAACCCTGCTCGACCGAGACGGTCCTGATGGCACTTGCCATCACCTCTTCTGCGATCCGTACGATCCCAAGGGCAGCTTCGACAACGGAGAGTCCGAGCTTCTCCGCGAGAATCTCGACGACAACGGTGGCGGCATCCCTGTCCAGTGCGAGCCTCCCACCAAGCTTGGCATCGGACGCTATGCGTCCCAGGACGAGGTTCGCATCCGTGACCGTAGCTTCCGTACCTCCGTGCCCGTAACACGCGGGCCCTGGATCAGTTCCGGCACTCTGTGGACCAACCCGAAGTGCGCCACCGCTGTCGGTCCATGCGATCGATCCACCGCCCGCACCGACAGTGTGCACACCCACCGACGGCAACCGGCACGCATACCCCTCGACGCTTCGCTCGTGCGACACCTCAATGACGCCGTTCTCAACACGACAGACGTCCGTTGAGGTGCCTCCCATGTCGAATGACACCACACGTTCGTGGCCGAGTTCATTCGCAAAAGCAGCAGTAGCGACAACACCGCCAGCGGGGCCGGACAACAGCACGGCAGCCGGGAGTGCCGCAGCGTCCTCTGCCCCCATCAGGCCGCCGGAGGAACGCATGACACCAAGGCTCCCAACGGTTCCGGAGCCAACAAGTCTGCTCTCCAGGGCCGTGAGATAAGCAGCGGTGATCGGCGTCAGATAGGCGTTGAGCACGGTGGTCGAAATTCGCTCGTACTCACGGAACTCGCCAGCGACGACCGACGAGAGACTGACCGGGACACCGGGATTCTCAGCCCGGAGCGCCTTCGCGAGCGCGGCCTCTTCTCCACGATCGACATGTCCATTCACGAGTGCGACTGCGACTGTATTTGCGTCGTCTATGTTCGGAGCAGAACCATCGTCGGTCCCGAAACGCATCGACCGCTCCACCAGGGGAGCCGACCGATCTGCGTACGGGTCGTAGAGACTTGGACGGTCTTGGCGTGCGATCTCGATGATGTCCTCGAAGCCAGGGTCCGTCACGAGGGCGGTTCGGCCGCCCTTGCGCTCAAGAAGGGCGTTCGTCGCCACCGTGGTCCCATGGACGAACACATCGACAGGTGTTCCACCGGCGAGTTCCTCGATGCCTTCCGAGATCGCATCCTCCTGGCGGATTGAGGTCGGGATCTTGGCTGTTGTGACCTCGCCATCAACGACGAGAACGAGATCTGTGAACGTGCCGCCCACGTCGGCCCCAAGAATCATGCATGACCCCCGCTACGATTCAGGTCCATCAACTGAAGGACCGCAATGGGCATCACCGTCGAAACCACGCCAAACCCACGTGCGATGAAATTCAACGTCGGAACGCCCGTAGGCGGGACGGCTACCGCCACCGCTGCGGAGGGTGCCGACAAGCGAATAGCTCCGTTGTTCGAGATCAATGGTGTCATGTCGGTATTCATGACAGCAGATTTTGTGACGATTAGCGCATCCGAGGACGCATCGTGGGAGACGATCGTTGCTCAGGCCACCGAGGTCCTGGAACGGTCCTTCGGCTGACTTCAGCTCTCGGGGAGCGCGACAACGCTCACGTTGTCCCCGTCGCGACTCAGCGTAACGTCGACCATTCCGACAGGCTCGCGTGTGAACCCCGCATCGGTCTGTGTGATCACTCGATACGCGACCGTCACCTTGACACCCTCGACTGTGGACTCCGACCCAATTGCCTTTGCCCACTCGACGAAGGTGATCACCTCGGGCGTCTCATGCGGAAGGGCGTCGACGAGAACGCCAGGCGCCAGAGTTGCTGTGATCGATCGGATCGTCTCTTCAGATCCGTCACGGGTGAACCAGTCGGTGACGAACCACTCCGCCGTGACTTCGGTGAGTCGATCGGCTGACGCCTGCGCGGGCGGTTCCTCGGCGCGCAAATCGGCCTCGGCGATGAGCATCGACGTAGGTGGCGTCGATAATGGTTGCTCGACGACGACCGGCGTTGGAGTCGGATCGATGGCTACGGCTTGTGACGGCACCGGTTGCGTACTCCCACCAACAAGACGCATTCCGAGCACCGCGATGACGAGCACTCCCACGATGCCGACGGCGAGATAGACCCGTTTGTCGATTCCGTCGTCCTGCTGCGCGACGAGGCTCGACCACGGGATTTGCTCAAACTCTTCAGATTCCATGCTCACCTTCCGGGTATGTCGAGCACCTGACCGGGATGGATCAGGTTGGGGTTGGCGCCGATGACATCTCGATTCATGTCGTAGATCGCGCGCCAGAGCTCAGAGATGCTCGAACCGTCGA
>Ga0255048_10002990_pt1 | contig 10484 bp, 11 predicted proteins | sample JV7_2_2_MG_FD_183619 | JGI IMG/M metagenome (GOLD analysis project Ga0255048, IMG submission 183619) | Seawater microbial communities from Jervis Inlet, British Columbia, Canada - JV7_2_2 | ecosystem: Environmental > Aquatic > Marine > Inlet | place: Canada: British Columbia | collected 2016-10-06
AAAGACAGTAATTGCAAATACATTGAATTATTTGGAAGAAAAGGTTGGGGTAATTACCTCAAAGATATTAATTATAAAGAACAAGTTAGAGTCTATTCTAAGGAGATAGTATGAGTAAAGGTGGTGGCACAGAAACTACAAAAAGCGAGCCTTGGTCAGCAGCTCAGCCCTATATTAAACAGGGATATGCTGAAGCCGAGAACATATACAATCAATTCACACCTCAGTATTACTCAGGTCAAACACAAGCTGGCTTTAGTCCTGACCAACTAACAGCACAAGCTGGTGTAAGAGACTGGGCAACACAAGGTGCACCTAATGTAATGAACCCAGCACTTAGTGCATACCAATATGGTACAGGCTCTGATGTATTAGATGTAGCCAACAATCCATATGTAAGTGGAATGGCACAAGCTGCAGCCCAGGATGCTATGAGCCAACTCAACCCACAACTAGCAGGCATAAGAAGTGGTGCTATTCAGTCAGGTGGTTATGGTGGGGGCAGACAAGGTATAGCAGAAGGACTAGCATTAGGCGGGGCAGCAGATGCTGCAACTAGGGCTGCTGCTGGTATATATGGTAATGCATATGGACAAGGTTTAGGACACCAAGCAAGTACATTAGGACAGACAGGTGGTCTTATGACTGCAGGCTTTGCTCCTTATGCTGCTCTAGGTGCATCAGGTCAAGACCAGCAGATGAGAGAACAAGCATTAATACAAGATGCACAGGCTAAACATTCATATGAGCAGTCACTTCCTTATGATAAACTAGCACAATATACAGGTGCTTTGTCTGGAACTCAGGGTCTACTACAGGGTGCAGGAATTACAACTGCTCCAGGGAGAGGTCCTATGAGTACAATGGGAAGTCTGGCACAAATTGGTAGCCTAGCATTTAATCCAAAAGATGGTTTTTTGAGGAGCTTATAATGGCATACACATATGGAGCAAACATACAGTCTAACCCTAATGCAGCATACAATTTATGGGGTAGTACAGGACCAAGCAACCCATACATAACACAAGGACCTGGGTATACTCCAGGCTCTTATCCAACAAACCAACAACAACAAGCTAGTCTACTACCAATGACTAACAATGTACCTAGACCTGGGTTTAATGATACAGATGGTACACCAATTAATACTTTTCAAACTGCACAACAAGCAGTAGATGGTGGTGATAAGCATTATGCATATGTGAAAGACCATGCAGATTGGAGATACCATACAGGTGATTATGCTGATGATGGTATTTTGGCAGGGCAGGGTAAGCAAATAGGTCAGTCAGACTTTGATTATCCTGGTAGAGCTTTTACCAATTCAACAGGAGGTAATGTACAAGTAGGAGAGGCTTCTTGGGATAGTGCTAAAGAATTGGGTGGTAAGTTTGCCAATGCTCTTATGCCTTTTGGTATGAACAGTAACCCTATATGGGCTGGTGGTTATACACCTACTGTGTTTGGTCAGCAATTAGGTAAGGGAATTAACCCCTTAGCTCAGGCAGGTAATGCAGTAGGTGCAGGTAATCTATTTGGTGGTGATGATAACTACATTCCTCAATATACAGAGAATTGGACAGGACCAGGCTCTCATACTATTAATGCATTTAATATAGCACCTAGTGAACAGGCTGATATGTTAGCTGAACAAGAGATGGACTTCTGGGAGAGTGAAGATAAAATGAATGATTGGTATTCTGAACCTAGTTCAACAGCACCAGCAAACCTCAATACAGTAGTAACTGATGATAGTAAGGAGACTGAAGAACAATGGTATGCTAGAAATGGGTATTATTAACCAATGAGCTGGGAAGATGAAGTCAGGCTAAAGGTAATAGACACTCAGACTGGTAAAAGGTTTGATGTTTCTCCAAAGTCATTTAAGCAACTCTATCTGGACCACGGTAGTAGGATACAGTTAGATGGTACTGAAGGTGCTAATGCAGATTATGCTCACTTTGCAGATTTTGGTAGGAAGAAAGCTAGGAAGATAGAGCCAGAGTCAATAGATGCTAGTAATTATAATTCTTCTTTAAGTAGTCCTATAGAACCTGCATTTAAGTCTGTTCCTACTGGAAGAGGTGCCCCAGCTTACCAACCAAGAAGCACGGGGAGAGGTGTTCCATCTCATCAACCAATGTCTACTGGTAGAGGTGCTCCAGCTTATCAACCAGTAAGCACAGGCAGAGGTGTCCCTGCATACCAACCTGTATCTACGGATAGGGGTGTTGTACCTACTGGGGAAACTTCACCAGTGAGAGGTTATACTGGTTACATAGGTGACACTAGAGGAGTTCAAGAGAGCTGGTGGGATGGTACAGATATGGGTCAAGGTCTAAATTATATGGACCAATTTCCTCAGGTAGATGGTAGTGATGATAGTATGCGTGAGTATATGATGGGTCGCAGAGACATGAGTGGTACTATATATGACCCAACCCCTTCTAATTTTGTACCTAATGCTATCTTAAACAAAACTTATACACCTACCACAGAACAACAAACACCTAAACAGAATAGTATATGGTCTGATGCCTATGGCTCACTTAATTCTATATATGATAAGTACAGCCCACAGTTAGAGAGTATATGGAACAATGTTCCCGACATGCCTACACCTGACGCATTCAGTGCTGGAGAATATGTATTAGATAATTATGCACAACCTGTACAGAATTTCTTTGAGGGTTCTTTACAAGGAATGTCTACTGCTTATGATGATGTATCTAATAATGTATCAGACATATGGGGTAGTTTCTTTGGTAGTGATGATGAGATTAAATCTGCAGCATTAGAGAAAGAAACAAAAGACGCTTATGTAGAAGAAGTAAGGAAAAGGTATGAGTCGTATGGTTTTCCTTGGAATGAAAAAGAAATAAAATATGCTGAGAGGCAGTACGAGAAAGAGAAAGCACAGGGTTTATTATAAAATATGAAAAACTTATTTGAAGACTACACTATAGATGAAGTATATGCTGCACTTAGGCAAGCTGAGACTGGTTCTTTTGATGAGCCTTGGATAAGGACTGTGGCTAAGAATACTCCAGGAGGTAGTTCAGCATTTGGTCCTGTGCAAATAACTAAAGGTCTCATGGAGGATTATCAAACAAGGTTTCCTAGTATATGGGACAATAACAAACACATTGCTAATAAATTAAAAGACCAAGCAGACTTGATGCTACACTATGGTAATAATCCACATCTTCCTGGTTATGATGAGAAGTGGGACTATGGCGGTATGGGCTATGGTTTTACAGACGCTGAGAAAGAACAGTATAGAAAATTCACTAAGGATATAATGTTAAATAAATGGGAAAATATAAAAAATAAACCTTATATTAAACAACCATCAGGAAGAAGGATTGCTCCTACAAGGCTTAATCCTGAGGCTGATTACCGTAAGAACTTATTAGTGGAAGACTGGAGAGGTGTATCTAGAAGAGAAGACCCAAGATACTATAGTGTTGTAGATGAATATTTAAAAAGTTTAAGGAGAAAATAATGGGTTACTGTATTACAAAAAGCGGACCAATACCTTACGAGAATAGAGCGGTTTGTGAGGGACCTGGAGTCAACGGTACCTTCTACACTAACTCTGAGTATAAGGCACGTGAAGAACAGTTGAGAAGAATGGATACTCTTGATAAGGACACTGATGCATACTATTACGGAGACCCAGACAACATAACACAAGATGAGCTTAAAAGGTTAAAAAACCTTATAGCAGGAAAAGGTCTTGATACTAGGAAAATCCCTAGTTGGTTAGACCAACCTAGCACAACTTCTGAGTATGATACTAGTGTAGGTGGTATTCCTTTTATTCCTAATCGTGACACTGCACTTAAATTTTTAGGTAAAGACACTGTAAACCACCCACAAGGAATGCCTTTCGGAACCAAATACAATCAAGGTTCTCGTGTAAGACCTGTACAATACACACCAGATACTAGGGAATTGTATGCTACAGGAAAACTACCTGATGGTAGTGGAGACACACAAGGCACTATACCTACAATGATAAGGCTACAGAACCTGCAAAATAGATTTGATAGAAACACAAACGCTGTTGTAGGTGGTACTAAACCACAAGAAGAAGTGTACAATAATTATATTAATGATGTGGATGGAATACCTATTCCCTACATAGGACCTAAAAAAGATGAAACTGGAAAAACAATAGTAGGTGATACACAAACACCAAGAGGATTTTTTAGTGGTATGGAGGGTTCTTCTTTTAATAAGAAGCCTTGGTCACCACCTATTTCACTACAACAATCCAGTGAAAGTTATGGAAAAATAAAGAATGCTTTTGATAAAGCTAGGGCTGTACACAATGCACCTGTAAAACAAAAACCTAAAGAAATTACATGGAAGGACAAAATAATGAGAGCCACACCTGGTGGTTCTGGTGGTTGGGACAATCCTATGTACAGAATAGGTGAATTAATGAGAGAGATGGATGCACCTGGTAGTTGGGGTCTGGATGGAAGGGCTTCTGATAGATGGTCTACAGCAGCAGCAGCAGAGGCTAAGAATACAGCATTGACTGGTAAGAATGCTATGGCAGCACAAGCTAAAATTGATAAAGATAAGATGGACTTACTTATAAAAATGGCTGATATTAACCCAACACACCTTGCTACTTCTATACAGGAGTTTATACCTAGTGAATTAAATGATTCTTGGTTTAGGTTGGATACAGCTGAGAAGGAATCAATAGCCATGGAAATTGCAATAAGAGCACAACAAGCAATGTTACAGGCTGCATCAGATACCGAGTACCTTCCTTACAATGTGGCTATGAAACTGGCAGCAAATCAAATGCTTAAAGAAAAAAATAAATAATAACAATGGCTCTTATAACAGAAGAAGAAGATAAGTGGGGAAAATACTTTGATGGTACACCATCTGCTGTTGTGCAAGATTTCGATGAAGAAAAGTTTGGTAAGTATTTCAACACAGATTCTAGTAGAAGTATTGAAGAGACTGACGAGGATAAGTTTGCTAAATATTTTGATGGTATTAGCACTACTGGTACTGGCTATACCTCAGACTTAAGGTTCTCACAGGCATCATTCAAACAAAGACAAGGTCGTGGTTTTGGTGAGCTGTCTGATTATTATACAAAAAAGACTGGCTTACAAGTTCCTGGTTTCTTAACTAATTTCTTCCAACAACTGGAAGAAACAGGTGATGAAGAAGTAAAAGGATATGTTCCTGATTATCCTGGACCTGTAACTAAGGCTGATAGTGTGCCTGGTTGGACTTTTGAAAGTGTTAAACAGCAAGCACATGAACAGGGTATAATATATGGTGGTGCAGCAATTGCTAAAATACTGATGAGTTCACCTTATCCTCCTTTTAAGGGTGCTGGTGCTCTTGTTGCTGCAGGCACAGCAGCTATTACATTTAACACTATTTATGATGAAGTGTTACAAGAGCTTGCACATTTGAATGGTAAGGAAGTTAGTGAGTTATCTGATAGTGAAAGAGACTCAGCATTTAGCACTGCTTTAGAAAACACAGCATTGGAGTTCATGCCTTTAGGAGCCTTCAATAAAGGCAAGAAAGCATTTAAGTCAGCTTCTAAAAAGGCTGACGATTTTGCTAGTGACATGTCTAAGTGGCTGAAGACTGCTGACAAAGAGAAGATACTAACACAAGGAAAGACATTTCTTAAGAACTCTGCGAAGGTGTCTGTTGCAGAGGGCACTGCAGAGGGTCTTGCACAAGCTAATATTCAGAGGGTCTCAGACAAAGGCATTGAACATGCCAAAACAGAAGAAGGAAAAGGGCAGTTGTTATCATCAGTTGTTGGAGGTATGGGTGGAGGACCTGTGTATAGTTCACCTCAAAATATTTCTAATGCACGTTCATTTAATAAAACAATTAAAGAAGGCACTCAGTTTTTAGAAAGTCTTAACACAAATAAGAGACTGAAGAGTGGTTCTGATTATGAGACAGCACTTAATTTAGGTCCTCAGCCTAAAGGATTTGATATTGAACTTGAGCTATATGATGTTCCTGAAAGAAGCAAAGGACCTATTGAAAAATTTGGTAACTTGCTTATTAGTAAAGGTCTTGGTCGCTCAGTCAACGAATTTAAAAGTGCTCTGAATAAAACTCAGTCTGGTAGAGATGTGTATGATTTACACACTGAAATATTTGGTGCATTTACTGGCACTGAATCAATGTCAGGTGAGACTCAAGGTAAGACTTCATTCCATGATTTGAAACATCAGTACCTAGATACATTTGCTCAAAGGTTTCTAGATATACAATCTAAGTGGGCTTTAAAAATTCCTCTCATGGGTGAGATGGGTGAGAGACCAGTGGCTCCAGAAATAGATGCCTATTTTGGTGCGTCTCTTGAGAATAGGGTTACTAAAGTTGAAGAGAAAGCACTTCGTAAACTGTTAAGCAGGAAGGATGTAAAAGAATTAAAGAAAGATATTAATGAAGTTAAAAGTATACGTGACAAAGTATATAAAGATTTAAAGTCTGTATTAAAAGATTCAGATGTTAGTCTGGGTTATACAGAAGGGTACTTAACACGTGGTATAAATCACAAGGCAGTAAAAAAGAATAGACAAGGTTTCATAGATAGTCTTGTCAATGATGTGGAAGTAATGCCTGAAGGGGTTAAGGAAGAAGATGTCACCCTAGAAATGAGACAAGAAGAAGCTGAGAGGATAGCTAATGATATAATCAATGGTAAGAATCCTACAATACTCACATCTAAACAGATAAGAGAAGACAAGGAGAGAAGCGGGCTAGGCAAGAAGTCTTTTGAAAAAGCTAGGAGTAAGAAGTGGGATGCTTTAAATTCTGAGTTTAGGAATGCATCTGCCTTCAGTTCTATGCAGGACTATTTAACTGCAGCTTCTGTAAGAGCAGCATCAGCTAAAACATTTGGTGGTAACAATGCTGAAAGATTTTCAAGTGCTATTGATAGGCTCTCTAAGCGTGGTGTATTAAGTAAGCAAGGTGCTCAGACTGCTTGGGATATGTATGATGCAGAGCATAATGTATACAATAGACCAGAGACGGATGACAGAAGGATATGGCAAAGTGTTTCAAAAGGATTGTCTACATTCACAGCCATAAACTTACTAGGTCTTGCCACTCTCGCATCACTAACAGAGCCTATGTGGATTCCTGGTCGTGTTGGTTACATGAATATGTTGAAGGCACTTCCTACAGTTGCAGGGTATGCACTGAAAGGAATGAAGCGTACTATTTATGGTGGTAGAAGAGGTAAGGAAATTGACAAGTCTTTTGGTCGTTCATTATTAAATGTAATGGGCATGGCTACAAACCCTAAGGTCAATGAGAAGATAGAAATGATGATGGCTGGAGACTATAATCCACAGCTTTCTCTTTTCTTCAGGTCTCCTGGTGGTTTGTTTCTCACACAGTACACCAATGCTGTGCGTACTTGGACTGCTGCTGCTGGGCTTAAGATGATACAAGGGCAGGCAAATAAAGTTAATAGGCTTAAAGGTGCTAAACTTGCTGGATTACAGCGTGAGTTGAGAGAGAATGGTATGACAGTTGGTGACTTTAAACAAATGGTCAGACTTAATAAAGGCAAGGTAGACATCCTTAATGATGAGTGGTTAGACACTAGGTTTACTAAAGAGAATGGAACCAGTGTTAGTGTTAGAGATATGTTAGTTCCTTGGTTGCGTAAGATAACTACTGATGTTGCCTTAGAACCACAGGTAGGTAACAGACCTCTTTGGATGTCTAATCCAGACTTACAACTACTGGCTCAACTTAAGTCATTCCCTATTCTTTTTAGTAATACAATAGCTAAGAGAACAATGAAGACTTTAAATCCTAAGGCTTGTACACCAGCCATTGTTGGTTCAATGAACTCATTAATCTCTACTGCCATGGCTCTTGCAATGGCAACTCTGGTTGTTGAGATGAAGAAAGAAATAAGGGGTTCTGATAAAGAAACAACTCCACTTGATGTTATTGGTGCTGTTGGTGTTCCTTATGTAACAGCACAAAGACCTGGAGATTTAATTATGCCTGCTGCTGCATCCACAATAGATGGATTTAGTAAATGGTTTATGGGTATATTTGATGCAGATGATGATGAAACTATGGAGGATGTTATTAAAGTGATTACTAAAGCAGTAGCAGGTACTATATTTGCGGAGCAGTTAGACAAATGAAGACATGCCTAAGTAAAGTTCCTGGTTACCAGCCTAATATTAATAATGTTCCCATGCAAGGGGACATTGATAAAGCTTTATCTAAGGAGAATGTGAACAGTAAAAAAAATAAACCTATAGATGACAAGAAATTTGATTTAAAATTTAGTTCTTTACTAGGCGAAACTAAAAATGATATGGATAAAATAACAGGAAGAATGAGAATCACAAGAATTAAAGATGTTGTCATAGCTAATGATGCGAAAATAAAAGCTAATGAAGGTACAGTAAAAGAAGAGGATGAGGGTAAGATGGTAGTCCATAATGTTGGAGGCATGATGGGACCTGAAGGCTTTATGTATCTCTCTCCTAAGTATGTGAATACATATTACGATGACCATGGGTGGAGTAAAAAGAATCACTTCAGAAAGAATAAACTAAGTTATATTGAAAAATATAAAGCCGACCCTACTCTAATAAAGCCACAGTATCCATTGGTTTCTTCCTTATACAGCACTAAAGAATTACAGTTAAAGTCTTTAATGTTCCATGAGCTTGGTCATCATATAGTAAATAAAAAGAGGGGGCTTAGGTCTTTCTTAGAAAAGAATTTTAAGAATCTTGGGGACAGGAAACATAATAGCATACACTCAAAGAAAAACTATAATGAGTGGTTTGCAGAGAATTTTTCATATTGGGCTATAAATAATTATTATAATGAAGCACCCTTAGGAAGACCTAAGGATGTCATAGACCCTAATTTCATGCTGATATTAAATAAACTACTTAACGAGAAACCCATTAATTAATTTCTTCAAGTTAACTAGCTTTATCTTACTAGCCTTATTGTCTCCTCCCATTATAGTATAAGGATTCATTTCCTTTACTATGTCCCTCAGCTTGTCTGTATTAAATACCAAACTACATACAAGTTCACCATCCTTAACTAGATTGTGTACCCACATCTCTGCCTCTGTACTGGTAAGTCCTGATGGCTTGCCATAACTCTCCACCTCTAAGCATATATTACCTGTGCTCGCCCACCTATCTCTCTCTGTCTTGACTTCACAAGTCTTTGCACCTGAGAACATATCATCTATATACTTCTCCCACACCTGACCAAACTCTAGGTCAATATCAAACTTCTTTAGTTCCTTTATATCCTTCCCTTTATTTAGTCCCATCTTGTTCTCCTGTTAGTTCAACTACTACATAGTTCTCACTCTTAATACCACCAAACTTTGTACTAAAGCCAATGACATAATCATAGTTATCATCCTCAATCACACCTCCCTCAACTAATGCATCCATAAAGAATTTATGTAGTGGTGCTGTGTAGTTGTCTATATCTTTCTTCCTGTTACCTTTGAAGTAGATTGTGTAGTGTGGTACCAGTGTCTTATACTTAGGCAATGTCTTAACAAACTCTTCAGCTACCTTATGGTATGCTTGCTTAACATTGTTCTTTTGTATGTAGTGCATAGGCAACCAGTTGTTCACACTAACTAACAACTCTCTCTTCTTGTCTCCCCTTCCCTTGGTGTATGTTGGTAGTGGTAGTATAGCCTTAGTCTTTGTCATCATCTAACTCCCTCCAGTTCTTCCAGTATTTTTTCTCTAGTTGTTCCTTCTCTCGTTTACTCTTACCTCTGCGTACAAACTCATCCCTATGCCACCAAGGTAGAACCTTGTTTCTTTTCCTGCTATCTAGATGAGCCTCCACTAACTTGTCTACCTTCTTCTTAATGTCCCAGTAACTCATCTCGACCTCCAGTATTTAAGTAATGCTTTCAGTATGATACAATCTGCCTGAAACTTAATCCACCATTGTCTTATTCTATTCATTACACGCACCCTGTTGGTTGGGGTAGTCCACCATACTTAGTTATAAACTTCATCGGACCACCTAAGTATATTTTAAATAAAGCTTTCTTATCCTCACCTACAAATTTAGCGAAGGTTCTTATTGGAGGTACGCTTGAGTTCTCATCAAAGTATTCTCTAGCCTTGTGTATATGGTTTACCATTGCATCTGTTAATTCAAAGTCATCATCTTCAGCCATACCATAGGCTACATCTAATGACCATTCATCTGGGTTAACTAAGTAACCACTTGCTGTTCTATCTATATTCATTCTATATCTCCATCATCAGTTAAATCAACCATCTCACATACTGCTCCAGTACACGCTAAAGTCTTCATACCTTTAGTGGTGTCTGTAAGCTCGTATTCTTTGATTCTATCCCAGTTAACAGCATCAGGCATACCAGCAAGAGCCTCAAGATAAAACTCCTCTGTACAGTCCTCGTAGGGTG
>Ga0255048_10002991_pt1 | contig 10479 bp, 17 predicted proteins | sample JV7_2_2_MG_FD_183619 | JGI IMG/M metagenome (GOLD analysis project Ga0255048, IMG submission 183619) | Seawater microbial communities from Jervis Inlet, British Columbia, Canada - JV7_2_2 | ecosystem: Environmental > Aquatic > Marine > Inlet | place: Canada: British Columbia | collected 2016-10-06
GTATTGGCTTTTACCTATAAAACCCCCCTACTTTCATAGGGAGGTCTTAACTAGGATATTAGTTAATTAGGCGGTTTCTAATGCAGCTTTATCAGTTGCAAAAACTCCTTTAACAAATGCAGTTCTATCATTGTTCTTAACAATACATAAACCTCTCCATTCTGCCAATACAGTAACTAAGTTTTTTGTGAAATCATCAGAATCACGCCCAACTTCAATTCTTAAATCTCCTTTGTCATAAACCGTAGCCAAGTCAAAGTTTCCAATTAAGTATTCTCCATCTGGAATTAAAGTAGTTGGAACTAATGTAACACCGTCTAAAGATAATTGACCAGCAACCATTGCTAATCTATCAATGTAACGTCTATCAGTTTCAGAAGTCTTAATCAATTTAAGTTCTGTAATAGTGTTAGGGTGTACCATTGCATAATTTGGCATACCTTGTTCAGCCACTTGAATTTGATTCATTGCAACAGTTAGTACATCAGCAGAGTTTGCATTGTCAACAGTAGCAGCAAATACACCAGCAGCAAACGCAGTAGCAACAGTAGAAATACCGTTTAAGTTTGTTCCAGTACCATCACCACCATAAACTTGTGATTCAACATCTTTTAACAACTCTCTTACTAATTCGTTTCTGATCTCAGACTCCATGTAAGAAACATCATCTAACATTTCTTCAGAAACTTTAATAAATGCAGTTCTCTTTTTAACTGTTTCAGAGTTAACAACTAAATCAAAATCTAATTGGTTTTTTACAGCACCCTCAGCAGTTCCACCAGCAGTACCATCTTTATTCGCCTGGTAAACCCATGAAATAACATTAGATTCAGCAGTACCTCTTTGTACAACATCTAACAATCTAATTTGTCTAGATGCGATAGGATTTAAACCTTCTAATCTTTGTTCTACTGGTACATTACCGCCAGATACGTTTGTTGAAAGTAACATAGTACCCGCAGCCTTAAAGCTAATTGATACATTTTTGTTTCCTTTCATCTTAACTAAATTCTCTTTGTTAAGGTCTAAACCTTTTCTAACAGAATTAACAACACCAACACCATCAACTTTTTCTTGTTCAGAAAGTTTTTTGATCATTAACCCATGTTGCTTTAAAGTTTCATTTAATGCCTTTGCTTGTGCAATTTGGTTTTCAGTAATTTCTTTTTTCAAAGACTTAATTACTTCTGCATTATCTTCTTGACCTTTTTCAACTAATTCAGTTAAAAGAGTTGCGTTTTTTTCGTTGTACTCATTGTACAATCCAGCCATTTCTTCTGCTGATTTAGCAGTAAATTGCTCTTTATTTATTCCTTTTTCAGTAAGGAAACTTTCAAATTTGTTCATTTCTTTAGTTTTAAATTATTTTAATAAGTTTAAATAAAAATCCTTGTTGTCATTCGACTTAATCTCTGGAGTTACTTTCGCAGGCTCTTTAACTTTAAGTGAATTAATAACATCATTATATTTGGTTTGGCATACTCTAATATTCATTTCAATTGCTTCTAACCTTTCATCCGTTCCCTTTCCGTTCTTTAAAGCATTGGTTAATCCGTTCATTTTCTTGTTTAACTTCGCTAAATAGTCCTCGCTATTTCCTTTTGATACACTAAATAATGGAGTTTCACTATTAGCTCCAAATGTTACCGCTGATCCTTCCCACAAAATAACCTCTTTTAGTATTTGTGTACCGTCTTGTCTTACTTCAATCTTATCATTTATAGTTTGAAAACCTATACTATGTTCAGTAATTACCCCATCTTGGTAATCTAAAAAAGCGTCATTGCCCTTTGTAGACCTTGACAACTCACCATAAGCAATTAAACCATCAGCAGTTTCTTCTAACTTCTTAAAAGTTCCTATTTGGTGTTCAAAATCGTGATACCTTAAAAACTTAATCTTTCTATTGCTTTGACTTTCTGCACCTCTTTCTAATATTGATTTAGTAAAAGCACCCTTAACAATAATATCACCATCACTATCAACATTATTAAACTTTGATAGCATTATTTTAACACGCCTTCCAGCAGTATCAATATCTTTTATAGATAGGTCTATGTCTTTAGTCTGAAATAGGTTCATTTGTTTGGGCTTTTAAAGAGTTAATAATTTCATCACTCACTTTGTAATTTTCTTTAATCATTAATATTTTACTTTCGTTATCAATTGGCATATTTAATACCACATTGATTCCATCCATAACAATCTTATCCTTTTCGGCTTCTTGTTTTTTATCTTTTTGTAACGCCTCCACATAACTAAAATCTTTTCTCATTCGATAATTACCATCTGGATAATGATTCTTTACAATGTAATTATTATGCTTTGCCGCAATCTTATCTGCTAATGGCATAATTGCATTTGTATAAAGTGCTTTTTCTGCTTCTAATCTATTGTTAAAAGTCTTATTTGCTGGATCATTAAACAAACTACTATCTAATCCAAATACATTACACATCGCACGTAAAGAAACAACACCCTGTTCTATAAGTTGTAAGTCTGTAGAACTCATAGCCATTGGAATATACTTCAAATCCTTGTTAGTTACACCAACACCGCCATACTTATCAGTTCCAGAAATACGCTTATTTAATGCTCCCTGCATCATTGCCGCTTCATCTGAACTCATTGGTCTATTAGATTGATCGGTAATCAAACCAGCCATACCCCTATTCTGAAATAAGTGAGCAGCAGCATCCCATCTATCATTTCCTACCTGGACTACATTAGCAGCAACTTCAAAAACAGATAAACCTTTGTAACTATCTTCAATACTTTGATAAGATGGATTAAAAAACCTTACATGTTCAAGTTCTTCATTTGTATAAACACGTTTAGTCTTTCCAATATCAAATTGATATTTTAAATTAGGTAAAAAGAAGTCTTGATTAGTTTGTATTTCTACGTGGTTACTTGGTAAAACATCTAATTCAGCAATTTTACCGTTTAGTTCCTCTCCATAAAGATAAGAGTTACCATTGCATAAAAGATACGTTAACAGCATTTCATCAATGTCTGCAAAAGTATATCCTTTATTTTGGTTTGGGTTTTGTAGTAGTTCGTGAATGGTTGTATCTTCTACCCTTTCCCACTCTCCATCAATTTGCCTTTCAACAATCCAATTACAAGCGGTAAAAACATTTACAATCTTGTTTACAACTGCATAAGCATCAACATTCCGTTCATAGGATTGTTCAATTAGATTATCTTGCCTTGCATTGTACTTATCAAATAAACGTATTAAATCGTTACGCTTATCTAACTTAAATACTCTTTGTAATAAATTCATTCAATTAAATTAGGGGCAAACTTAAATGCCAATTAATTTATTTAACAAAAATAATCAATATTTATTTAATAATTGAAAATATTTTTATACGAAGTATGCCTTTGTTTCTCCACTTATTTCATCATAAGCATATCTTGCTGCATCAATAGCGTGGTTATGATCGTCTATTGGCTTATTTACTTTATCGTGCCAACGGTAATTGCTTAACTCTTTTTTAATGTTTGGAGAATCATTATCTATTACAATTGTATAATCTTGCATTTGTGTAATTCCGTTCATAATTGAATCCCTACCTTTAATACAAGGGTAAACCCTATGTCCTAGTTCTTGTAGTTCGGCTATTAAACGAGGTTCTGCATTGTCTGCTATTACCGTATCATCTGGATTTATTTGCTCGGTTAACATATCGCTAATCTGTTTAGTACTCATTCCTTTTGAATAGCAATATTCTTTTAAATATAAGTTCTTTTTGTCTTTAGCAACTTTTATTAGTGTAGTTGGATCATTAACATAGCCAAAATCCATTCCATAAACAAAAGGCAAACTATCATCAAATTCATCTATTCTCCAATTCTCAAATATAACTCCGACTGGCTTTGTACGTTCTCCAGTTCCATAAATAGCCCACCAATAAGCATTATTCTTTTTGCTTTCAATATCTCTTATTTGGTCTGGTGTTAAATATGGATTGTCTTTGTACGTAGTTATTAATGGAGGATATTGTTCTATGTACTTATCTAGCCAATGTTCAGTTGGCATTGCTGGATTATAATCCATTATAATCTTATGCCTTGTACGTGGAAATAGTTGGTCTATTGTTTCTTCATCTAATTGGTTACTTTCATTTATCCAAAGAAAATCTCTAGCCCTACCATGTATTTTTGCAGGATCATCAGCACCATAGTAATTAATTAGATTGCCGTTTAGGTTATAAATGTGATCGGTTTTGTTGTGGTTTGCTGGATGGTATAAATTATGATTAACTAATACTTGCTTAAAATCCTTCCATACAGTTGATTTAAGAGCAGTAAAAGTATCTCTTACTATGTCTATTTCTAACCCGTTATAGTTCTCGCATAACCAAATAAAGAAGTAAATAGTACTAAATGTTTTGCCCGAACGTGTACCACCTTGCAAAAGTGTTATTCTTTGCTCTGGCACTTTCTTTTTTAAGAATGTAAAGTTTGGGTTTGCTTTATTCATCTAACCAATCTGGGAAGTTCTTATTAACGTCCATTTTAATATCCTTAGTTTCCTTTGGTTTGCCTAAAGAATATTCTAATAATAATTTACTTGCAGAAATATCTTCTTCATTAATTGCTTTACCTAAAAGCATCTTTAATATTTTCTCCAATTTTTCTGCTGTAATAACATCATTAACAACATCTTTATAAGGGTTTTTACGTTTGTCAAATCCTTTTGACTTAGTGCTATTACCTCCGTTGTTTTTTCTTTTGTCCATATCAATACAAATCAACTATTGATTTATAAAATTACTTAAAATTATACAACTAATAAAAACTGCTAAAGAAGCCCCTATTAAAATTGCTGATATTGCTATTAATTTAATTTTGTTCATTCTTTTATAAAGTCTTTAGTTTGAAAATCTACATTGCCAGAATATTGTGTTACTCTTAGTATTGTATCATTTATTAAAAATCCTTTCCATGTTTTACCAGCAACATTAGAATAAGTATCAAAGTAGTTGCTATCTAATTTAGTTGGTTGTCCTGTAATTGTCTGTATGTATGATCCGTTTGATAGGTATGAGTTTAAACTAAGTCCTACAACACTATCTACTTGATTGTATAGCATTATTGTTTGTCTTGTTGTCATTCCAGTTATTTCATCTACTACCCAATCATAGCAATTATAATTACCTTCAAAGTTAGGAATGTTTGCTAATGGGTTAATAGTTGCCGCTATTGGTGTTGTTGTTTGTGTTGTTTGCGGTGTTGGTAAATCATCTTGTGAAGTACAAGAGAAGTTAATTATTGCTAGTATTACTATTAGTTTTTTCATTTTATTTAGTTTTAGTTTTTTTAAAATTAGTTAAAATTTGATTAACATATTACTCATTCCGTTGCACTTCATTCCGTCATACGTTTTATAACAGCCATGATATTGCATTAAAACGCAACATCCTTTGGTGTTACCCTTAATACTACCAAGAGAAGTTACCAGAGTCTAAGTAAACCTGTGAGTGCCTCCTATGTGGGTTTAATCCGTTTTTGTTTTGTGGTAAAATATCTTGGTGTGTAGCTCTTATAAATCCACGCCATTGAAAGTCTTTACTCATAGTTCCTCTATGCTCGTCTTTTTGCGTAAACTTTGTCCAAGTTTTAGGCTCTACAAAAGTGCTTGCCCCATCTTTTCTAAATTCTGTAAATGGAGCATTTGAAATCCATAAGTACATATGTTTATCAAGTTTTACAGCGTCAAAATCTTGTTTATTGTTTAATCTTGGCACATTATCAAAATGCCAATTAGGTATGCAAGGAAATTGGTTAGGCATAAGCATATGCACTTTTACATCCCAAGTGAAGTCATTTACGTTTTCGGGAAATGAATCCTTTATACATTCTAAATCAGGCATTAATTCTACAAGCTGTTTAAAAGATGCTTGGTGTACTCCGCAATGTTGTTTTTTCCAATCTATATTTTTCATTTTATTATCGTTTTTAAATTAATATTTTAGTTAAATAACCCGTACTAAGGGTAACAATGTATATAGTTCAGCTTCCTATCGTCAGCCGTAACCATATACTAACCGTTGTAGGTAATACTACGGCTGTTTATATAATTCAACATCTTCCCACTTTTCATTTCCATCTTCACTAATCCATTTTTGTTGCAAAACAATATTATCAGGCCATCCCCATCCAATATCATTAGCAAACCTTACACCTAATCTCGGTTCATTTGCTTCTGTATGCTTAATCCATCTTAATTGCATCGTAGCTTTCCAAACCGTACTACCTACAACACTTGCTATATTGCATTGCTTGGTTTCTGTTTTTTTATTGTCTTTACTCATAATTCAAAGTTTTTTAATTATTAATTAAATTCGTGCTGTAAGGTCACAACGACACCATACCATAAACGTTAGCAACAAGGCTACTTTTCGTTTTTCAGTTTGATAAATTCTACTAATCCAATCAAAACTCTTTCGCTCTTTTCGTCCAACTTCTCAGCTATGTAACACAACTGCATAGCTAAGTCGCTCTTTTGCGGTATAGAGTTATTTATCCCTTTGCAAAGTCCGTTAATTAATAATGCTTGTGTTACGTCATCACTTGCTCCTATTTCAAATCCAATAGTGTCAGCGAGTTTTTCAATGCTACTTTTAATCATAATTTTAGTTTTTAAAACCGCCCAGTTGCTAACAATGTGTATAGCAAATAAGCCAGTTAAGTTTATATTTCAATTCAAAATTTATAGTGTGGCTTACTTGCCATACACTCAGCGTTAATAAAAAAGCCCCTAATAAATTAGTGCATAGGAAAACTAAAATAAAAGGGGCTTTAAATAAATATTTTTGAAGTTTCCTATGCTTCGAAGTTTCAAATATACAAAACTTTTTTAATTACAACCTATCTTTTAAGTTTTTTATTTTTAGTTTATAAAATACTTTCAATCCTTTTAATTCTTCTGTTGTGTATTTTCTAGGAACATTAGCCAATTCTTTTAACTTTAATATTTTTACTAAACCTATTCTAGTATGTAAGCCCTCTAAATAATCTATTAAATTACCTCTTTTGTGTTGGTTACAATGTACGCATTGACCATGTACATTATCTTCATTAAATCTCAGTTCTGGATAACTACCAACTGAATAATAATGCCCTGCATCAAATTTACCTCTTAAAACTTTATTGCAGCTTATACATGGTTTGTTTTTATCCCTTTCACGTATGTAAGTATTAAATATTGTTTGAAGTTCTCTAACATAGTCGGAATTAGTTTTTAATGCTTCTTTTCTTTTAGATTTTTCTTTTTTCCAATCTTTACTTTGTTTTTTCTGAATATTGTTTTTTGCTAATTCAATAGAACATTCAAAAGAGCATACTTGCTGAACTTTGTTGTATTGAGGTTCAAATTTCTTACCGCAGTTTTTACAATTTCTCATAATTCAAATATACTAATTTTGTTAGTGCATTAAAACGCACTATAACAGCCATGATATAACACCCGAAAAAAGGCGTTACATCCTTTGGTGTTATATGCAATTACGCACATCTTTAGGTTCTATCTCTGTATTTAATCCATTAAAGGTGTGTAGTTCGTTGTCAGAGCTTGTGTACCTATCTTCTTCATCTCTTAAATGAAACACTAGCTTTGCACTCTGTACACCTGCGTAATCATCTTCTATATTCATTTCTAATTCAGCGTTGTGTTTTTCCATTAACTCCGCTAGTTCTGTTTTAAATAATGTTTCTTTATCCATAATAAAAGCATATAACACGGGCTAAAATTAATAGCCACAATGTTCAGTTGTTAACTAATTAGTTCATTACTTAGGCTACTAATCTTAGCCAAAACGTTATTTTTTTAATTCTCTATTTTTCTTTGTTAATCTTCTTATTGCGTTATCCATTCTAATAATAGTTTCTAAAGTAGTATTAAATTCATTCATTACTTCCAGATACTTGTTATTATCTGTTTCACTAAATTCTATCTTGTAAAGCGTTAATTGACCTTGTAAGAAGTTCTTTGCATTGGCAACTGCTAAACTGTATCTATTTTCTTTTTCCATATCTTAAAAAGGTGCTTCTTCATATTGACCAAATTCATCTGATTTTGGTAATGGTTTTAATTCAGTATCATTGGTTTTAGTTTGGTTTAATATGTTTTGACCGTCCATTGTAAAACCTAAACCACTATTAAATTCAAAATCTAATGGATCATCTATCGCGGAAACACGACCACCAGTTTCAGTATCTTTAATTTTTCTTACATAAACTTCTGTAATAAAATTTCTAATTGGATGCCCTACTAATCTATGAATAGTCATAAAATCATCTGTACGGTTTCCAAATGGTTGCCCCCCTTCACTTTCTGACTTTCCAACTGGCATAGAATAACCAGCATATTCATGCCCCTCTCCATAAACCCTACGAGCAGCAGCAGTAACAACATGAGTATTTACATAAACGCTTTTCCCAGTACTATTACAAAAGTTCCTACATTCGTTTAGAAAGTCATAATTAGCAGCATGGGTGTATTCTCTATCCATTCCAGTAAAAGGATCAATTAAACAACCATCATAATCACCATCATCAAATATTTTAAATAAGTCTTTAGATTTGTAAAATTTAGCATTATCAATAAAAGTAAACCATTGAGCAATAATTAATTCAACTTTATAAACTTCATTAATTTTCATTTTTTCAAGTCTTTGTCCTGTATAGAATTGTATTAATTGCCTTACTAATTGACCAGCTTTATTTTCTCCAGAATAAATACACCATTTTACGTTATGTTTAACAGATAAAGTAAGATAGTACCAAAGTATCCAAATTGTTTTTCCTACGTTATCTAATCCGTTTATAATTGTTAATTGACCTTTTTTAAACCTCAGCGAATCATCTAATTTTAATAAGCCTGTATCTAAACCTTTTGATATTTGTCCAGCATGATACGCTTCTAAATATTGTGTTATTTCTGTATTTTCTCTATTATCTATAATCATATTGCCCACCCCCTATTTATTTTTTGTTTTTTAGTTAATAAGGGTTTTTGTTCTATTTGTAGATACTTATCAAAGTTTTCTGGTTTTAAAAAGTGTTTAGGTATTATTTGATTAGATTCGTTAGCCCATTTATCATTACAAAGGTTATGAAATGCTTTACCAAAATCCTTTCCAGTATATCGACTTGTAAGTATTTCTAAATAGTTTCTATCAATACCGCTTAAGTAATTACTATTTGATGGTTTTTGTAAGAGTTTAGTTCTTGAATCATTCCACCAGGTTAAAAATTGTTCGGGCGTGAATTTACTCACACTATCTTTATCTGTATCTGTATCTGTATCTGTATCGGCTTTTTTGGGTTTCTCTGGGTTTCCAAATAACCCATTGGGTTTTTTCGGTTTCTTTGGTCTACCCCCTAAAGCACCATTTTTAGAGTTCCTATTACAAATACTTTCATACTTAACTAAATCTCTTTTTAATTGTTGTTTTATTGGCTCAAATACAGCAGTTAACAGCCTATCATTTAAAATAGGGTTTAAGTCGTTTACATATTCTAATAAATGCTGAAATAGTTTGCCTTTTTCTTCATCTGTTAGATGCTGTACGGTGTGAATAATATCACAATAAATAAGAAATGATTTTTTATCTTTTGCCATGCGTTCCTTTTTTTACTACGACCGTTAAAAAGTGTGCAGGTGGTCGCTAACCTCGTTGAACAAAGCCGCTAAACTTTGACACATTGTAAATTTACTAAATTTTTCTTACATAAGTTAATGCTACTCCTGTGAAATCTACACTATCATAATATTTATTAGTATCATCATCTAAAGGAATTAAATTAACAAATACATTCATCTGATCACTTTTTTCTAAAAAATCATATTCATCTAAATATGCACTTCCTATTTTACATTTTACTATTATATTCGGTTCAACTTCAAATTTTACTTTTTCACCTATTAATTTATTCAAATCTGTTATCATAATTATTTATTTTTAATCGTTATTTAAATTAAGTTCTTCATGATCTCTTATTGGAAAACCATCTATTTCTCTTTCTAATATTTCTTCTAAATCATAACCAGATTCATTTTGTAAAATATCAGGATATGATCCGTTGCAATACCAGTCTTTAACAACTTCTAAAACTTCTTTTTTAGTTAATTTCATATTTTTACATTTATTTTAAAAAGGTAAATCATCGTTTTCAACATCACTTTTATTAAGTTCTGGAGATACTTTTTCTTCACTTGCTTTTACTATTTTCCAAGCATCTAAATTGTGAAAATATCTACCATTGTATTCTCTTGAACTTACATTAAAATGTACCTCAACTTCTTGACCTACTTTATTATACTTTTTTAAATTTTCTATTTTTTCATCTCCGAATAATTGAAAACAAATTTCAGGATTATATTTACCTCCAGTATCAATAACAAAGTTTTGTTTTTGCCATTCTTTACCAGCTTTTGAAGTTCCTTTTTCAACTTCTAAAATC